>Ga0049085_10000061_pt1 | contig 47092 bp, 34 predicted proteins | sample GreLakmeSU08MSRF_FD_66721 | JGI IMG/M metagenome (GOLD analysis project Ga0049085, IMG submission 66721) | Freshwater lentic microbial communities from great Laurentian Lakes, MI, USA - Great Lakes metaG SU08MSRF | ecosystem: Environmental > Aquatic > Freshwater > Lake | place: Great Lakes... | reverse complement strand
ACGCGGATGCGGGGGCCCTGGAGGTCACCCAGGATCGCGATGGGACGCGCCATCTTCGTGGCGACTGCACGGATGGAAGCAATGACCCTGGCGTGCCCTTCGTACGTGCCATGCGAGAAGTTGATGCGCGCGACGTTCATCCCCGCACCGATCAGCCCCTCAAGCGTGCCCGCGTCTGACGACGCCGGCCCGATTGTGCAGACGATCTTCGCGCGGGAGTGGTTCACTGGCCGGACTTCTGCTTGGCCAGCAGCGCGGTCTTCTTTTCAATCCCACTCAGCAGCGAGTCGAACGACTTCTGGAACGACGCAAGTCCCTCGATCAGCAGCTGGTCGGTCACGGCGTCGAGCGAAATACCGAGCGCCTCGATCTGCGTAATGGCGCGAGCGGCGGCGGCGGCGGCGGTGTCCACAGTGCGCGTGACAGTACCGTGGTCACGAAAGGCGTCGAGCGTGGCGGGTGGCAGCGTATTCACCGTGTGCGGACCGATGAGCGCCTCGACGTACACGACATCGGAGTACGCCGGATTCTTGGTACCGGTGCTGGCCCAGAGCGGACGCTGCACCTGCGCGCCGTTCGCGGCGAGCGCGTCCCAGCGCGGGCCACTGAAACGCTCGCGGAAGAGCTGGTACGCGAGCTGTGCGTTGGCAATCGCCGCCTTGCCCCGCAGCGCGAGTGCTTCGGGGTTGGCGATCGCATCCAGCCGTTTGTCGATTTCGGAATCGACGCGGCTCACGAAGAAGCTCGCGACTGACGCGACGGGACTGAGCGCGTGGCCGGCCTTGGCCCGGTCCTCGAGACCGGAGAGATAGGCTTCGACCACGTCGGCGTAGGCCGTGCACGAAAAGAGCAGCGTCACGTTGACGTTCAGGCCTTCAGCAATCAGACGACGGAGCGCCACACACCCGGCGGGCGTGCCCGGCACCTTGATCATCACGTTTGGCCGGTCAACCGTCGCCCAGAGCCGCCGCGCTTCATGCACCGTGCCATCGGCGTCATGCGCCGTGCCCGGAGAGACTTCGATCGAGACGAATCCGTCCGTACCCTTTGCGGCGGCGTAGGTCGGCCGAAACAGATCGCACGCCGCGCGGACATCGTCGGTCTCGACGGCCTCGAAGATGGCCCATGGCGTGCGATCGACTGAGAGCGCGGCGAGCTGCGCGTCGTACGCGGTGCCTTGCGAGAGCGCCTTCTCGAAGATCGTCGGATTCGACGTCATGCCCGTCAACGCGTCGTCCGTGATGCGGCGGGCGAGTTCCCCACTCTGGACCAACGTCCGGTCGATATAATCGAGCCAGACGGAGACACCAGCGGCGTGCAGGGCATGCAGGGCATGCAGGGGCGTGCGACTGGGAGCGGCGTGCGTGGCGGTCATTGGGAAGCGAAGAGGCGAGGCGGGTTCGCGGGTGCGGTGCCAGTGAGATGCGGGATCCGCACCAGAGACCTGAATATAGTCGTCCCCGGTGGGCGCAACCCGCGCGCGCCGCCGCGTGGCGTGGTCGGCCACGGGCGCCCGATCTGCCCCATCACGTCATCGATGGACGGACTCGGCTGGCCATCCATCGTGACGGCGGCTCACGGGTGGATTCGCGGCTTACCGTCGAGTTCTTCGATCGTCTTGATACTCGGACCGCGCTCGCGCTGCAGCCGTTTCGCCACCTGCTCAGCCTTCTCCAGCGCGCGAAGGATGTTCTCGCCCGCGAGCTTCTTCAGGTCGGTGTCGTTCCAGCCGCGCAGGATCAGCTCGGCGAAGAGGTCGGGATAGTTCGAGAGGTCCTCGAGTCCGATCGGCAGCTCGTCATCCACGCCGTCATAATCACTACCGATGCCAACGTTGTCGGCGCTGGCGACGTTGCGGATGTGGTCAATCATATTGGCCACTTCGGCCAGCGTCGCCCGTGGCGCCATATTCGCCGCATCCCAGGCCCGTAGTTCACGATTCACGGCCGCCGTGTCGGCGCCAAGCCGCTGGCGCAGCGCCACCTGCTGCCGATCACGCGCGAGCCCGTGCGCACGCAGGGACGGCGAGTCGAATACCGGATAGAAGTTCACCATCACGACGCCGCCATTCTTCGGGAGCCGCGTGAGAATCGAGTCCGGCACATTGCGCGGATGATCCACAATCGCGCGTGCCGATGAGTGCGAATACATCACGGGCGCCTCGGAGATATCGAGGGCATGACTCATCACGGCGGGCGAGACGTGCGACAGGTCGACGAGCATGCCGAGCCGGTTCATTTCGCGCACGACTTCGCGCCCGAAGTTGGTCAGGCCGCCGTGCTTCGCCGCATCGTTAGCGGCGTCGGCCCAGTCGAGCGTCACGTTGTGGGTGAGTGTCATGTAGCGGACGCCGAGATCGTAGTAGGCTCGGAGCGCGCCAAGCGAATTTTCGATCGCGTGACCGCCCTCCATCCCGAGCATCGAACCCACTTTGTGTTGCTTGAACGCCGCCCGCATGTCGGCCGCCGTATTGGCGGCCACGAATGTCTCGGGATATTTCGCGATCATGCGCCGCGCGATGTCGATCTGCTCAAGCTGCACGCGGGCGAAACCGGAATCCTTGATGTCGCCGGGGATGTACACGGACCAGAACTGCCCGCCGAGTTTTCCAGAACGCACACGGGCCAGATCAGTCTGATGCGGCGTTTTCTTGCGGAGGTCGTAGGCGTCGACGTCGCGCTCCATTCCCTTTTGCTGCCGAATGGTCCAAGGCAGGTCGTTGTGTCCATCCACGAGCGGCGATGCGGTGAGCAGTTCGACCGCGTGTGCGCGCGCGGCCGCCCGGTCGCGCGGCGGAGCTTTCGCCGCCGGTTTCGGCGCCTGCTTCGGCGCGGCCTTCGCACCGCGCTGGGCATGGGCGGCGACGGCGGAGGCAGCCACCGCAACCAAAGCGACGGCGACAGCCATAACAGAACGACGACAGATGGCAATCATGATTGACGGGACTGGAGTCGAAACCAGGGACATCGCCCACCATCATTCTGGCATGGCGCACGCAGGGGCGAAAGCGGCGGTTGCTGGACTAGCCGCCGAAGCTGGAAACACCAGTGGATGTTGCGGTAGTATTCCCAGATGAGATTTGCTCGCGCTGTCCAGCGGGTTGCCCTCGCCTCGGTGTTCGTGGTGGCCACGATCTGGCCCGCGGCGCTCAGCGCGCAGGACGTAGTCGTCGCCCCGAACGTGACGGGCAAGGTCACGGCCATCGGCGGAATTCCCGTGGCCGGTGTCGAGGTGACGCTCAACGGCACCTCGCGCACAGCGCGGACTGACACACAGGGTGCGTTTGCATTCCTCAATGCTCCGGCGGGCGTGCAGGAACTCGTATTCCGCGGCATCGGCTACCTGCCCACACGAGCATCGATCCGAGTCCCGGAGAAATCGCTCGACGTCGCCGTGACCATCCTCGCCACACCTGCGATGCTCGACACGGTCCAGGTGCGGGAGCGGATCAACGTGCTGTCGGGGATCGTCGTGGACGAGCACGACCAACCCGTCGCGGGCGCAACCATCGAAGTCATCACCGGCGACAAGCAGACGCTCACGACGGGGGATGACGGGTGGTTCGTCCTGACTGCCGTGCGCGACGGCGTGCTGGCGTTTCGCACAATGAAAGAGGGTTATTACCTCACGACCACCGCGGTGCGCATGCACGAATGGCGCGGGGTCGTCGTGCACATCGAAACGCTCGATCCCAAATTGTCGGATCTGCGACGCGCTGAGGCGAGTGGAGCGAGCAACAACGCCGCCGTGGCGTGGCGGGACGCTGGGATGCGCATGTCGATGAAGGGGGGCCGGGCCGTCGTGCTGTCCGAAGAGGAACTCGCGCCGTTCGGTGACATGTCGCTGAACGAAGCGATCAAGCGCACGCGCGCCGGAGCGACACTGACGTTTGATCTGCAGAACGCTTCGGGATCCATCTGCGTTCTGCTCGACGGCCGCCGCGCCGTGGGCAGTACGACGCTCGACACCTGGCGTGCGAGCGAGGTCGAAATGGTTGAGCTGTACCCACCCGGCACGGAGGCATCCGGCACCACCGCGCGGTACCTGCGCGGCGCGGGGTGCCGCGTCATGGCGTCGGGTGCAATCCGACGCGGTCCCTTCTACGCCGTGCTGTGGATGAAGTAGGTCCCCGCCCCGCCGGTTCACCGCCGGCAGGGCCATGCCTAGGCTAGGCTAGTACCGGTATTGATCCGACTTGTATGGGCCCTCGACCGCGACACCGATGTATGACGCCTGGTTGGGCGAGAGCTGCGTGAGCTTCACGCCAATTTTGTCGATATGCAGGCGCGCGACTTTCTCGTCGAGCTTTTTGGGCAGCGTATAGACGGCGCACGCATCGTACTTCGTTCCTGAAACGGTCGGCTTGCCCTGCGCCGCCAAGTGGAGGTCAATCTGCGCGACCACTTGGTTCGTGAACGAGCAGCTCATCACGAAACTCGGATGGCCCGTGGCGCAGCCGAGATTGAGCAGGCGTCCTTCCGCGAGCACCATCACGCTGTGCCCGTCCGGGAACACCCACTCGTCGTACTGCGGCTTGATGTTGATGCGCTCAATGCCGTGATACGCCTTGAGGCCGGCCATGTCGATCTCGTTGTCGAAGTGACCGATGTTGCCGACGATCGCCTTGTCTTTCATCCGCGCCATGTCTTTCGCGGTGATGATGTCCTTGTTGCCGGTGGCAGTGATGAAGATGTCGGCCGTGGCGACCACGCTCTCGAGCGTCGTGACCTGGTAGCCTTCCATCGCCGCCTGCAACGCACAGATCGGATCGATCTCGGTGATGACGATACGCGCGCCCTGCCCCTTGAGGGCCTGCGCGCAGCCCTTGCCCACATCGCCGTAGCCCATGACGACCGCGACCTTTCCCGCGAGCATCACGTCGCTCGCACGGAGGATGCCGTCGGTGAGTGAATGGCGGCAGCCGTACAGGTTGTCGAACTTCGACTTGGTGACCGAGTCGTTGACGTTGATGGCCGGGAAGAGCAACTGACCGGCCTTCATCATTTCATAGAGGCGAAGCACGCCCGTCGTCGTCTCTTCCGAGACGCCCTTGATGGCCTTGGCGACGGTGGTCCAGCGCTGCGGGTTCTTCTTGAGTTCCGCGGTGAGCAGGCCAAGGATGATGGCGTACTCCTCGCTCTCGGTGGCCGGGTTGTGCGCTGGCACCTCGCCCGCGGCCTCGAACTCGACGCCCTTGTGAATGAGCAGCGTTGCATCGCCGCCGTCATCAAGGATGAGCGTTGGGCCGGTGCCGTCTGGCCAAAGCAGGGCCTGCTCCGTGCACCACCAGTATTCCTCGAGCGACTCGCCCTTCCACGCGAACACGGGAACGCCGGCTGGCTCAGCCACCGTGCCTTTCGGACCAACGACGGTCGCGGCCGCGGCATGATCCTGTGTCGAAAAAACGTTGCAGCTCACCCAACGCACGTCGGCGCCGAGGTGCGTGAGCGTCTCGATGAGCACGGCGGTCTGCACCGTCATGTGCAGAGAGCCCATGATCTTGGCGCCGGTGAGCGGCCTGGCGGTGCCGTACTCCTGCCGCAGCGCCATGAGACCAGGCATCTCGAATTCGGCAAGGCGGATTTCCTTGCGCCCGAATTCGGCAAGCGCGAGGTCACAGACCTTGTACGGAGTTTGGTTCGCAGCCTTCGCCGCGGAGAATGGAGGGAGCGACATCGTGGCGGTCATTGAGATAGACGGGTGGACGGGAGAGGGAAACAACAACTACGAAATCGCGACCTTGTTGATTGACCAGCTACGCAGACAGCGACACCACGCAGAGGCCCGGGCCCTTGGCCGACGACTGCGGCGGGATCGGCGCGACGCGGCACGATGCAAAGCCGGCTTCGGTGCTCCATGCACGCAGTTGCGTCTCGCTGAACCCTTGCCAGACATGCCCCATGCGATCGCGCAGGTCGGCGCGGTCGTGGGGCAACATGTCGAACACGAGCAGGCGGCCACCCGGCACGAGCGCGCGGTGCACGGCGGCGAATAGTTTGGCGGGTTCGGGGATGTATTGCAGCACCAGCGAGAGCACCGCCGCGTTCACTTCACCCGACTCCAGCGGAAGCGCTTCGAGCGTGCCCTGCCGAAACTCCACCTGTCCATATGAGGAGAGTCTGGCCTTCGCCGCGCGCAGCATGGCCGCCGATTCGTCGATGGCGATCACGCGCTTGGCGAACGGTGCAAGCGCTTCGGAAAGCTGGCCGGTGCCGCAGCCGAGGTCGGCGATGGTCCAGGACGGATCGACCAGGCCCAGTAGCGTAAAGAGTTCGGCACGATCGCCGAAGAGTTCGACGCGCAGGCGATCCCACTGTCCTGCACTTGACGCAAAGAATTTTTGCGACGTTGTGTGGCGGCCCGCGAGCACGCCACGCACACGCTCGGCGTCGCGCTGGACCGCGGCAAGACCGTGCAATTCTTCGCGCACGGCGAGCCAGAGCTTGCGCGCTGAGGCATCCGTTTCGGAGGCCGTGAAACGGTAGAGGTTGCTCGTCCCCTCTTCGCGCCTCGCGACCCATCCGGCTTCGGCGAGTGCGCGGAGATGGCGGCTCACGGTGGACTGCGGCAACTGCAGCGCGCGATGCAACTCGCCCACCGTGAGTTCATGCCGCTCGAGCGCGGCGATGAGTCGGGCACGGACGGGGTCAGAGAGGGCGGCCAGCCGGCCGAACAGGGGTGAGCGTTTCATCCGTATATCCGGATGAAAGGTTGCTTATCTCCGGCGCAGAGTCAAGCCGACGATGGTGAGGACGCCGGGCGCAGGAAGTTGTAGACCCGTGCTGCGACCGCCATCGCGGTGACCGGCGCGACCCAGTAGACCCAGTGGGCAGTCCACTCACCTCCTGCAACTGCGGGTCCGAATGAGCGGGCAGGGTTCATCGACGCTCCGGTGAGCGGTCCACCAGCCATCGCACAGAAGCCGACGGTGAGACCGACACCGATCGCTGCAAACCCGCCGGGGACGCGAGCATCCGTCGCGACCGCCATGATGACGAACATCAGTACGAACGACAGCAGCCATTCGACGCCAAACGCGACCGGCATTGACACGGCGGGAAGCGTTGCGCCAGCGTGCCCGGCGCGGCCAAGCGCAACGGTCAGCGCAGCGGCCGCGGCGGTGGCGCCGACGAGTTGCGACAAGATGTAGGGCACGACCTCTGATGAAGGAAAGCGCCCCACCGACCAGAACCCGATCGTCACTGCCGGATTCAGGTGCGCCCCGGACAGGTGCCCGACCGCGTAGATCATCGCGACAATGATGAACGCGAAGGACAGCGCGACTCCGGCGTGGCCGATCGCGCCGTTGGTGTGGGCGTTGACCATCATTGCACCGGGACCGATTAGCACGAGGAAGAAGGTGCCGATTGCCTCGGCAACCCATCGCCGAGGGTCACGAGGGACGGTCACGCTTTGCCTCCACCCGTTTGCAGCTGGGTGGCGAACTCGCGCGGCAATGTGCTGGCGCAAATTCCCAACATCGCCGCTTCGAGATCGTACTCGACCCGAGCAAACTCTACCGTTACGCCAGCTGGCGAGACGCCAAGCAGCGCATAGCCGGCGCGCCAATCGCCGTCCTTCGGCCGGCCTACGCTCCCCGTGTTCACAAATCGAACGTCTTCGATAGTGCGATCCCATGGCTTGTGCGTGTGCCCAAAGCAAACGACGTCGCCGGACTTGGCGCCGGCCGCGGCGCCGAGCTTTCGGAGAAAGTCATCCGATCGATCGGCGTGCACGTACACCGTGTTCAGCACCTGGTTGCCATGCACGAGGATCACGGTCGGGCCGGAGCTGTGCCCGCCGAGCGGGCGAAGGTCAATTCGAAAGGGCAATGCACCGAGCCGATTCTTTGTCTCTGCACTGACCGCCGCGCGTGTCCACGCGTACGAGAAGTGCGACAGCTCTTCCTGACGCGGATCCTCGTACCGGCAACCACAGTGTTTGTAGTCGGTCGCGACTGTCGAGTCGTAGTTTCCGGCGACGCCCGCGATTCGCTCATCGGCAATTCGCTGCACCACTTCGTTTGGCCACGGTGCGTAGCCAACGAGATCGCCGAGGTGATACGTCGCTGCGACCTCAAGCCGGCGTCGGATATCTGCCAACACCGCCTCGAGTGCAGGCAGGTTCGCGTGGATATCCGAGATCAGCGCGTACTTCATCGATTGAGACGTGCGTTTCTGTTTCGGAGAGCCTGAACTACTCACAACAGTCCGGTCCGCAGCACGGCGCTTTTGCCGACCCTGCCCCGCCTACCCCCGTCAACGGCTTGGTGCCCCGGACAAAGGCGCTAATGAACTTGTTCTCGATCTGTGCCGCGACGGTCGCGACATCGAGGCCCGTGCCCACGAGAAACGCCGCGGCATCTTTCGCCTCGTACACACGCGTGGGCTCGATGCTCGGATTCTCAAAACCTGCTTCGCTGAGCAGGGAGATGAATTCCTTTTCCTCCAGCGCGCCGGCCACGCAACCAATCCACAGTTCCATGTTCTTTCGCACCGCCGCCGGAACGTCGCCACGGACCACCACGTCGGAAATCGCAAATCGCCCGCCCGGCTTCAGGACGCGAAACGCCTCCTCAATCACGCGGCGTTTGTCGCCCGAGAGATTCACAACGCAATTCGAGATGATCACGTCCACGGTATTGCTTGGCAGCGGAATATTCTCAATCTCGCCGCGGAGGAACTCGACATTCGTAGCGCCGGCGCGCTTCTTATTCTCATTCGCCAGCGCGAGCATCTCGTCGGTCATATCCAAGCCATACGCCTTACCTGTCGGACCGATGCGCTTGGCCGAGAGCAACACATCGATACCGCCGCCGGAGCCGAGGTCGAGCACAACTTCGCCGGGCTTGAGCGCGGCGAGCATCGTCGGGTTACCGCAGCCGAGCGATGCGAGCAGCGCCTCAGCGGGAATGCCGTCGGTCTGGCCTTTGTCGTACAGATCGGACGTGATCGGATCCCAGGCCTCAGTGGTGGAGCCGCAGCATGCGCTCGATCCGGTGGACGTGTCTGATCCGCAACACGAGATCGCGGATTCGCCGGCGGCGACCTTCGCCGCGGCAGCGCCGTACTTCTCGCGAACGACTTCCCTGAGTACTTCAATCTGTTGCGTGCTCATCTACGCCTCCTTCAAACAACAAATGTTGATGTATGACTTCGAAAAAAAGAGCTAGCAGCATTTTGCGCCGGAACGCGGCGACTTCATGGAATCACGAAACGCGTCGAGTACGGCCTCAACTTGGCCGAAGGTTTCGCGATTGAGCGTGTAGTAGGCCCAGCGTCCTTCGCGCCGATCGGTGACGAGGCCTGCGTCCTTCAAGGTCTTGAGATGAAATGAGAGCCGCGACTGCGCGGCGTCGAGATCGTCAGTCAGTTCACACACACAGCGCTCGCCGTCGAGTAGCCGCTCGATGATCTCCAGGCGCGTCTTGTCTGAGAGCGCGTGGAACCAGCGCGAGGCTTTCTTCGTGTCGAGTGCGTGGGCAACGGCCATGAGAATAACGTAACTAGATTTCTTGATGCGTCAAGGGCGATGAGATTTGGGATAGAGTGGACCAATCAGAGACACTCAAAAAAAACCGAGCCACCGACGCCGCGATCCAAGCTGAACGGGCCTGCTGACCAAGCCGAGTCGGTGCGCGCGACGGTGAGCGTCATCCGGTGGCCGCTGATCTGGCCGGAATACCGCACCCCGCGTTAGGCCCGCTCCAGTGCGGCCGTCGCGTCACGGAGGCTCGGCCCGACCCAGCAGTGCATGCCGACACCGGTGAGCCCCGCGCGATTGAACGCGCGTCGATACAAGGCCGGTGCGCGATGAAACCAGCCGTGGCCGTCGCCAACCACTTCGTCTGCGGTCGTATAGGCCTCGAGATATGCCACGCCGTCGAGCAGCCCCGAGACGGCCTCGAGACCGCGCGAAAGCTCCGGCTGCCCGACGTACTGCAGGACGTCGCAACAGACGATGATGTCGAAGGGACCGTCGAGTTCAGCGGTCGCAAGCGTGCCAAAGGTGCCGTAGCCAATGCCCCGCGTCTTTCCGAATCGCGACACAACGTACGCGCTCGAATCCATGCCGACGTAGCGCAGCCCCGGACGCAGCGCACGAAGCGCTGGGCGCCACGCGCCTTCGCCGCAGCCGATATCGAGCGCCGAGCGCACCGGCCGTTGGAGCAGCGCCTCGGCGATGCCCACGACGAGGCGAGCTTTGCGCGCCACATCCGCCGGCGTGGCCACACGCTTGCGCGGATCGCGATACCACCGGTCGAAGTAGGCCCGGTCGTATGATTTCGCGATGGCGCCAGACCCCTTCTTCCGCCGTCCTTTCATTGCGTCGGCTACCGTCTGGTCAGGTGGACTTCACCTGCACCGCGCCTGCTTCCTGCGCGCGCGTGACGGCGAAGATGCCATTGGTCTGGCGAACCACGCCTGGCACGAGTGAATCGATGAAGAGTTTGCGGGCCTCGTCTACGGGAACCGACATCGCCCTGGCGAACTGACCGGCCGAACGCATCAACGCAAGATTGCAGCAGAGCACCACAGCGCCACGCTCGATCAGGCCAATCATCCCATCGCCAGCACGGCCTTCCGCCGACGGATGTCCGGCGAACGTATTCCGAGTGGCCGGCTGGCCCGCGTCCTGCACGTTCAACTGTTCGCCCACCTTCCAGCGGTTCCAGATCGAGTCGTCGAGCACCATCTGGATCGCATCGTGACGAATCACGACGACGACGCCAAGATCGGCATCCGTCGTGTTGTACACGTCCTTCCATCCCGCCATATAGACCGCGGCATTCGTCAGCGCGAGCCCGTTGGCCACTTGGGCGCAGTCGAACACGACCTTGTGCTTCGCCTTCTGAATTCGGTCAGCCCACGCGACATCCCATCCGCCTTGCGGCGGCGGATACGCGGGCAGTCCACCGCCCTGCGCGAGCAGTGCGCCTGCGCCGAGTCCGGTGGCGGCGACTGCGGCGGTGCCGCCGGCAAGCGCGGCAAGGAATCGACGACGGGGGGAAGGCGCAAACGGGGTGTCTGACACGAGTGGTTCTCCGTAGGGATACGGCAGGAAATGATACCGCGCGACGACCGACTCCGCCAACGTGGGCGCGGCGGATCACTCCAGCTGAGCCGGATGGCGCCAGAGTGCCAGCGCGAGGACAATCGCCCCGACCGATAGGTTTCAGGAATGCTGCGGCACCCACTGCCAATCGATGAGGCCCTGCCTGCGCTCCGCGAGGCGCTGAGTTCGCGCGGCCGCGTGGTGTTGCAGGCTCCGCCAGGCGCGGGCAAGACGACAACGGTACCGCTCGCGCTGCTCGAGGAACGCTGGGCCGCCCAACAGCGAATTGTGATGCTTGAGCCACGGCGGCTGGCTGCACGCGCCGCCGCGCGACGGATGGCCGTACTGAGCGGCGGCCAAGTGGGCCAACTCGTCGGCTTCCGCGTGCGAGGTGAAACAGAGAGCGGACCGGCGACCCGCATCGAAGTCGTGACCGAAGGCGTGCTGACGCGAATGCTCGCCAGCGACCCGACGCTCGATGGGGTGTGCTGCGTGATTTTTGATGAGTTCCACGAGCGTAGCGTGGTCGCAGACACCGGACTCGCGCTCACGCTTCGGACCGCGGAACTACTGCGACCCGATTTGCGCATCGTCGTGATGTCGGCCACGCTCGACGGCGACCGCGTGGCGGCGCTTCTGGGCGGCGCGCCCGTGGTGACGGCACACGGGCGGGCCTTTCCGGTAGACACGCACTGGGTGGCGCCACGCACGGGCACGCGCGCGATCGACGCCGTCCCGATGGCTGTGCAGCGGGCGCTCGCCGACACCTCGGGCGACGTGCTCGTATTCCTCCCCGGCGCAGGCGAAATCCGCCGAATGGCGGATCGTGTGCGCGATCTGGTTGGACCGAACGGCCCGCGTGTCTTTGCCCTGCACGGCACGATGCCGGCGGACGAGCAGGACGAGGCGATCGCGCCGTCGCCGCCTGGTCGGCGCAAAATCGTTCTGGCGACGTCAATCGCCGAAACGAGTCTCACGATCGAAGGGGTGACCGCCGTGGTGGATTCCGGCATCGCGCGGGTGCCGAGGTTCGACCCCCGTTCCGGGATGACGCACCTCGAGACCATTCGTGTGACGCAGGACGCGGCAGAGCAACGACGCGGCCGCGCGGGCCGCATGGCGCCCGGTGTGTGCTATCGGCTCTGGAACGAAGGCGATCACGCGGCATTGCTGGTGCGGCGCACACCGGAGATCCTGAGTGCCGACCTGGCACCGCTGGCGATGGATCTCGCGTTGGCCGGCGTGGACGACGCGGGAACGCTCGCCTGGCTCGATGCGCCGCCAGCCTCCGCGCTCTCCCAAGCCCGTACGCTCCTCGCTGAACTCGAAGCACTGGACGACCACGGTCGCCCAACCGCACATGGCCAGCGCATGGCCACGCTGGGGCTTCACCCGCGGCTCGCCCATTTGGTGTTGCGCGGACAGGAGTCTGGCCGCACACGGCTCGCGTGCGAAATCGCCGCGTTGCTTGGCGAGCGCGACCTGTTCGTTCGCGGCGATCAGGATTCGGATCCAGATCTCGCGCTCCGTATCGCCGCGCTCCGAGGGGACGGCGACGCGCATGGCCCGCCGGTGGACCGTGGCCGCATGATGCGCGTGCGCGAAGAGGCGCGCCGGATCGCCGAACGCGTGCGCAGACCAGACGGTGCAGGCGCGCGGCGCGCGCCTGTTGCACAGGTCCGCGGTGCGACCGAAGGTGAGCCGACCGGACATGAGACGCTGGGTGGCCCGGCCGACAGTTCCGCGAACGATGCATCGTGGTGTGGCGAACTGCTCGCGCTGGCCTACCCCGATCGCGTCGCGCTCGCGCGCGGCGGCGCTTCGGCCGGCACCGGTGCGCACGGCGGCTTTCGCATGCGCAACGGCCGCGGCGCACGCATCGCGGCTGGTTCGTCGCTCACCCGCGAACGGGCACTCGCCATTGCCGCGACGGATGGCGCGAGTGACGATGCGCGGGTGTATCTCGCCGCCGCGCTTGATCCCGCCCTGCTCGATTCGCTCTTCGGCGCGCAGATCACCGATACGCGCGAGGTCCTGCTCGACGACGCCACCGGGGTGATGCAACAGACCACACGGCGTATGCTGGGCGCGCTCGTCCTGGACGAACGCGTGACCCGCGTGCGTGACGCAGCGCTCATCGGCGAAGCCATCATCGGCCGCGTGCGCCGCGACGGTATCGCCTCGCTCCCCTGGCACGACGAGGCGAAGCAGACGCGCGAACGGCTCGCGTTCCTGCACCGCCTCGACTCCGCGTGGCCCGATGTCTCCGATGACGCGCTCCTGCGCGACCTCGACGCCTGGTTCGCGCCGGCACTCGATGGGGTGCAACGTTGGGGCGACATCGCGCGCGCCGATTTGGGCCGCGCGCTGCTTACTCTGGTTCCGCACCGCACACGCGGATCGTTCGACACGCTCGCGCCCACCCACCTGACCGTTGCGACTGGTTCGCGCCTCCCGGTGGACTACGCGGACCCGGCGGCGCCGGCGCTCTCGGTGCGAATGCAGGAACTGTTCGGTACGGCGACGACTCCGAGTGTCGGCGGCGGGCGCGTGCCCCTCACACTGCACCTCCTCTCGCCCGCCCATCGACCACTGCAGGTGACGCGCGACCTCGCCGGATTCTGGCGCGGCTCGTACGCCGAGGTCCGCAAGGAGATGCGCGGCCGATATCCACGCCATCCGTGGCCGGAGAATCCGCTCGAGGCCGAAGCGACGCGTCGGGCGAAGCCCCGCAAGGCGCACTAACCAGATGGCGGCCGAGCCGCAGAACCCTGCGATAGACTTAAGGGCGCGCCACAGCTCGACATCTGTTGGTGAACTCGCGCGGCGCCATTCCATCCGACCGATCTGATGACACGCACTGCTGAATCAGCCCCATCACCGATAGTCGGCCAGCTGTCGATGCTCGACCGGTTCCTGCCGCTCTGGATTTTTGGCGCGATGGCGGTGGGTGTGGTGCTCGGAAGACTTTTTCCTGGACTCGGCGCGCTACTCGACCGCGTGCAGGTGGCGGGCATCTCCGTTCCCATCGGTATCGGACTGCTCTGGATGATGTACCCTGTCCTCGCCAAGGTCCGCTACGAGAGTATCGGCGGCCACATCGCCAATCGCCGGCTGCTGGGGACATCACTGTTCTTCAATTGGGTTCTCGGACCGATCGTGATGTTCGCCCTCGCCTGGCTGTTCCTGCCCGACCTGCCGGCGTACCGGAACGGACTGATCCTGATCGGGCTCGCGCGATGCATCGCCATGGTCTTGATCTGGAACTCACTCGCCGGCGGCTCGAACGAACTCGCTGCCGTGCTCGTCGCGCTCAACTCGCTGTTCCAGATTCTGATGTACAGCGTGCTCGGATGGCTCTACCTGACCGTCATCCCGAACTGGTTTGGCGGCGCCTCGACCGTGGTGGACATCTCGATGTGGACCATTGCCAGGAGTGTCCTGATCTTCCTCGGCGTGCCGCTGCTCGCAGGCTACATCACGCGCCGAACGCTCGTCGCGCGCCGCGGCGAAGCGTGGTACACCGGTGTGTTCATGCCAAAGTTCGGCCCGACCGCGCTGATCGGACTGCTGTACACGATCGTGCTGATGTTTGCGATGCAGGGAGGGCGGATCATCGAGCTACCACTCGACGTCCTGCGTATCGCCGCACCGCTCCTGGTGTACTTCGTCGTGATGTTCGGGCTGGCGTTCGCCGTATCGAAGGCGCTGGGCTTCGGATACCAGGAGACGGCGTCGTTGTCGTTCACCGCTGCCGGCAACAATTTCGAACTCGCCATCGCCGTCGCCATTGCGACGTTCGGGATCGGCTCCGGCGAAGCGCTGGCCGGAGTCGTCGGCCCGCTCATCGAAGTACCGGCGCTGATCGGCCTGGTCTACCTGTCGCTCTGGGCCGGACGCCGATACTTCGGTTTCAGGCCGGAAGCCGCCAGCCGGTGATCGCCGGGTCCGCCATGGGCGGCCCGGCAATCGACGGCAACACCACGACCGGCATCAGACCAGATCGAAGCGATCGAGGTGCATCACCTTGGTCCACGCCGCGGCGAAGTCCCGCACGAACTTTTCCTTCGCGTCATCCTGCGCGTACACCTCGGCGAGCGCGCGCAGTTGCGAGTTCGATCCGAAGACAAGGTCCACACGAGTGGCGGTCCATTTGATGTCACCCGTTACGCGATCGCGCCCCTCAAACAGGTCCCCGACGTCCGACGTCGCCTTCCACGTGGTGCCGATGTCGAGCAGGTTCACGAAGAATTCGTTGCTGAGCGTTTCGGGATTGCCGGTGAGGACGCCGTGCCTGGACTGCCCGTGATTGGCGTTCAGCGCGCGTAGGCCACCAACGAGCACCGTCATCTCAGGGGCGGTCAGCGTCAGGAGCTGAGCCTTGTCGAGCAGCAGTTCCTCGGCCGACACGGTGTATGCGGACTTCTGGTAGTTGCGAAACCCGTCGGCGATCGGCTCAAGCATGCCGACGGACGCCACATCGGTCTGCTCTGGTGACGCGTCCATGCGTCCCGGCGTGAACGGTACGTCGACGTCCAACCCACTCCGCTTCGCCGCGGCCTCGACTGCCGCGCAGCCACCGAGCACGATCAGGTCGGCGAGCGACACCATCTTGCCGCCCGGCTGTGCGCTGTTGAACTGCTGCTGGATCGTCTCGTAGAGCTCGAGAGCGCGCACCAACTTTGCCGGCTGATTGACTTCCCAGTTCTTCTGCGGTGCCAGCCGAATCCGCGCGCCGTTGGCCCCGCCGCGCTTGTCGGAGCCACGGAAGGTGGAGGCCGACGCCCAGGCGGTCGCGACGAGTTGGGAAATGGAGAGTCCCGACGCGAGGATCGCCTTCTTGAGCGCCATGATGTCCTGCGCATCGATCAGCGGATGATTGACGGCCGGGATTGGATCCTGCCAGACCAACTCTTCCGTCGGGACGAGCGCACCGAGGTAGCGCGTGCGAGGGCCCATGTCGCGGTGCGTCAGCTTGAACCACGCGCGCGTGAAGGCGTCGGCGAGTTGATCAGGATTCGCGTGAAATCGCCTCGAAATCTTTTCGTAGATCGGGTCCATGCGCATCGCCATGTCGGCCGTGGTCATCATGGGTGCATGACGCTTCGACCTGTCGTGTGCATCCGGCACGGTCGTCTTCGCCGCGGGATCCTTTGGCGTCCACTGTTGGGCGCCGGCAGGACTCTTCGTCAGCTCCCACTCATAGCCGAACAGTGTGTCGAAATAGCCATTGTCCCACTGAATCGGGTTGGGCGTCCACGCGCCTTCGATATTGCTGGTGGTGGTGTGCACACCCTTGCCGCTACCGAAGGCGTTTTTCCAGCCGAGTCCCTGTGCTTCGATGCTCGCGCCCTCGGGCGCCGGCCCCACGAGCTGGGGGTCGCCAGCGCCGTGCGCCTTGCCGAAGGTGTGGCCGCCGGCGACGAGCGCGACGGTCTCTTCGTCGTTCATCGCCATACGCGCGAAAGTTTCGCGGATGTCGCGGGCAGAGGCGAGCGGATCAGGCGTGCCGTTCGGCCCCTCGGGGTTCACATAGATGAGCCCCATCTGCACCGCCGCGAGTGGGTGCTCAAGTTCGCGGTCACCGGTGTAGCGCTTGTCGCCAAGCCACTCGGCTTCAGGGCCCCAGTAGATGTCCTGTTCCGGCTCCCACACGTCCACACGGCCACCAGCGAAGCCGAAGGGCTTCAGCCCCATCGACTCGATGGCGCAGTTGCCGGCAAAAATCATCAGGTCGGCCCACGAGAGTTTCTTGCCGTACTTCTGCTTGATCGGCCAGAGGAGTCTGCGCGCCTTGTCGAGGTTCCCGTTGTCGGGCCAGCTATTGAGGGGAGCGAACCGCTGCGTACCGGAGGACCCACCGCCACGACCGTCGGCTGTGCGGTAGGTGCCGGCGCTGTGCCACGTCATGCGGATGAACAGCGGCCCGTAGTGCCCGTAGTCGGCCGGCCACCACTCCTGCGACGTGGTCATGAGCGTGAAGAGGTCCTGCTTCAGCGCCTCGAGGTCAAGCGTGCCGAACTCTTGCGAGTAGTTGAACGCCGTGCCCATGGGATCGGACACCGGCGAGTTCTGATGGAGGATCGCAAGGTTCAGCTGATTCGGCCACCAGTCGCGGTTTGACCTGCCACCGGCAGTTGTCGCGGTGCGCCGCTCATGCATGACCGGGCACTTGCCCGCGTTCTGCCCAGACTTTCCGTCCATCTTTCTCTCCGATCGTGACGATGTCGGCCGACCGGTTGGTCGGCAATCGATGAGAAAGATACCACTGTCGACTCAGGATCCGAGCCCAAACACCTCAACGAAGGTGAGCGCGTTGCCGTCCGGATCCCGCACGGTGAACTCCGTCGTTCCCCACGGCTTTGGCCCGATGTCACCCGCCGGATCGATCGCGCCCGTGTCGCGAAACGCGCGGTAGAGACCGTGGATCTCGGTGACCTCGATCCGGCATCCCGTGCGCTCGCCGGGCGAGGCCTCGTCGGCCAGCGAAAAGTGAATTTCTATCGCATCCCGGCGGACGCCACCAAATGTGCCGGCGTTAAAACCAAGCCGGAAGCCGAGGGTGTCTACATAGAAGTCGATGGCTCGGCGGAGGTTCGCCACCGGAAGCATCGGGATGCCGCGCGTAAAATAGGGTTCGCCCATTCCGAACGATCCGTCTTTCGCGTTTCTGGCGCAACTCACATCTTGCTAGGGCTTCCCTGCACCCCCAGGAGATCGGATGTCCAAGACCCACACGCCGTTGCTTGCGGTCACACCGTCGCGACGCTCGCCGCTTGGCGCGCACACAGATGTGGCTGATCTACGCCGGCCCAAGACGGCACGCCTCCGCGCGAGCGCCGCGATTCCATGAACACGCCGTCGCCGACCGTGCTAGTTGAGGCTGCGGTCGATTCGTTCGACGGCGCGATGCGGGCGCAGGCTGCTTCGGTCCAGCGCATTGAATTGTGCGGTCCGCTGCACGACGGCGGCACGACGCCGAGCGCGGGACTCATTGCGCGCGTGACGGAAAAGGTCCTCGTCTCCGTCAATGTGCTGATTCGGCCGCGGGCCGGGAACTTCGTCTATGACGCCGACGAACTCGAGATCATGAAAAAAGACATCGTGGTCGCGAAAGAACTTGGCGTCGACGGCTTCGCGTTCGGCGCGCTCACGCCCGATGGCGACGTGGACATTGAACAGATGGCCGAGCTGATCCATCTGGCGACGCCGTTGCGCGTGGTATTTCACCGCGCATTCGACTCCGTGCGCGACCAGGACGAAGCGCTGGAGCTGCTCGTCTCCTTGCAGGTGAATGGCGTCCTGACGAGCGGCGGCGCGAAGACCGCAGCCGAAGGCGCCGAGCGGATCCGGCACCTGGTGGAGCGCGCGGAACGGCGCATTTGCGTGATCGCCGCCGGCAGCATCACGGCAGCGACGGTGGCATCACTCGTGCACACGACCGGCGTGTCGGCTGTGCACGGACGGTCGGTCGAGGGGATGGCGTCCGCGCTCCGCCCGTAGCGCCTGCCGCCAGGATCTAGGGGTCTACCCCAGCATCGACCGAATCACGAAGCCGACATTCGCCGGGCGCTCGGCGAGGCGGCGCATATACCACTTGAACCACGAGCTGCCGTACGAGATCAGCGTCTTGATGACATGTCCCTCGGCACGCAACCGTTGCTGGTCGCGGTCCTTGATGCCGTAGAGCATGTGGATCTCAAACTGTCCCGGCTTCACGCCGAGTGCTTTCGCGCGCGCGGCGATCCGCCCAAGCAGCGCGACGTCGTGCGTACCGAAGATGGGAAGACAGGTTCCTGCCGCCGCGGCCTGCAACATCGTATCCGACAACTCGAAGTAGGCGCGGTCGGTGTCCGCTTTTCTGGGAAAGGCCACGTGCGCCGGCTCGGAGTACGCGCCCTTCACGAGCCGAATCACGGGCCTCACTGACATCAGGTCGGCGATGTCCTTTGGCGTACGGAAGAGATAGGCCTGCAGGGCGATGCCCGTATCGGGATAGATCGCCTTGACCAGGCGATAAAGTGCGAGCGTGCGGTCGACATAGTTCGAGTCTTCCATGTCGATCCAGAGTGCGCTGCCCGTGGCCTGCGCCTTGGCAGCAAGCTCCTCGGTGTACGCCTGGCACATGGCGGGGTCGAGGTCGAGCGCCAGCTGAGTCGGCTTCACGCTCACGTGGCCGGGCAGACCCTTTGCCTTGATCTGGTCGAACATCCAGAGGTAGTGATCGCGCACCGCGGTGGCTTCGTCGCGATTGGTGATCGCTTCACCGAGCTTGGTGAAAATCGTCCCGCGCCCACCGCTGGCAAGCGCCGCCGATGCGCCCATGGCATCTTCGGGCGCTTCGCCGGGCATAAAGTGCTTCGTCGCACGCCGGACGAAGCCCCACTTGGTGACACGATGGTTCAGGAAGTCGCTCTTGGCGAGCGCAAGGAAGAATCCACGACCGAAAGGCATTCCGTGAGTCTCGAGTTCAGGACGTCGATAATCTAGTCATGGTTTCTAGGTCCCCTTGGCCGACCTTCTTGGTCATGTCGCGCATCTTGATTGCTTCCACGACGTTCCGCGCCAACGGTTGTTCGCAGGCGATCCCCTTCAGTGTCCCGCGGCCTTGAATATGGAAGCGGGTGTTGAAGCCGGAACCGATGAAGCCGACGCGGAGTGCCACTTTAGAAAATCCCCACCTTGCCCTTCACCGACGCGGTCAGCTTCGCCGGGTCGTATCCGACGCCCTGCTTGAACACGAGCTCGACCTTTCGAATGTCGCCGATACGCGTCGACGGATCGCCGCTAATGAGCACGAGGTCGGCCTGCTTGCCCGCCGCGACCGTTCCCATGCGATCGGCCATGTTCAGGTAGGTCGCACCATTCAGCGTGGCAATCTTGATGGCCTCGACGGGTGAGAAGCCCGCCTCGACCAGCAACTCAATCTGATGCTGGTTTGCATAGCCGGGAATGACCCCTCCGCCGCCCGTGGGATCGGTACCGGCGACCAGCGTGCCGCCACCACGGACGAACGCCAGTTCGAGCTTCATTGCGTTCTGCAGCAGCTTCACACCAGCGGCGTTCGGATTTCGCGTGGCACTGGCATAGCGCTGCTCATACTGCTCCTTGAGCACCGGCTCGAGCATTTCCGTCCCCGGCGGCATCGGCCTGCCGGCGGCGCCGGCCGCCCCCGCCTCGAACACGGTCAGCGTCGAGGTGAGCGCCACCTTGTACTTCACCAGTTCGGCCACGAGCGACTTGAACTCGGCGCTCTCGGGATCGAGCGCGGCGATCGTCGCCTGACCGGCGCCCTGTCCCGGGCATTCATTCGGCTTTTTGTCCTTGACGAAATCTGTTGACGCGAAAAACCCGTGCTCGAGGTTGTCGATGCCGAGCGCGGCCGCTTCACGGTAGGTCACGGAGCAGAGGTGGCCGGTAATCTTGAGTCCTCGTTTGTGGACCTCCTCTGCGGCAGCCTTCAGCTCGTCGCGCGAGATGTGCATGTACGCCTTGAACGATGTCGCGCCCGCATCGGCCCAGTAGTTCACGTGCCGACGGGCGTCGGCGACGTCCTTGAGCGCATAGACCTGTCCAAGCGCGAGGCCTGGGCCTTCTAGGTACGGCGCCGTGGCGTCGACCCAGGGCCCGGGTTTCTCGCCCTTGGCGATGGCGCGCGCGAGCGCGATCTCGCCAAAACCGTTCATGTTCCCGCCGGTGCGCATCGCCGTCACGCCACCGGCGAGGTACAGTCGCGAAAAACTTTCGGCGAGGTTGCCGTAGACGCCTGGACCAGTCGGGTAGAACAGGTGCTCGTGCACCATCACGAGGCCCGGAATCACCGACTTGCCAGTGCCATCGATGACCTGCGCGCCCGCGGGCACCGGAGTGCGTGCCGCATCGCCAACCGCCGTGATCCTGCCATCGGTGATGATGACGGTCTGGTCGGCGCGGGCTGCCGCACCAGTGCCGTCGATCACGCGGACATGCGTCAACGCGACCACTGGCGCGTCGACGGCAATGTACGGACGGACGGCGTTGCCGAGGGTTGGCCGCTGGGCGGCCGCGGATGAAACAGTGGCGGCAGCAAGCAGGCCACACGCGAGAAGGGTTCGCATAGAACGAGAAAATACGGTGCGGTGCCGCGACCGCGCCAATGGGCCCCGTGAGCTGTTCGCCAGTTACTTCGGCGTGGTCAGATATGACTTCGCGATCATCATGTGCACTCCGACATTGCCGTCCACCAACTGCGTGATCCGCAGATCGGCCGCCATCGATGCTGCCTGATAGGCCTGGGTCTGCGTGATGCCCTTCGCTTCTTGCAGAAACTTGACCATCTGGCTGATCGCGGTCTTCGTCGCCACGACGAGCGACGTGTCGGCGCCCATCGTGATCCAGTGCGTCGGGGTCTCGATCCGCGGCCAGTCGAGTTTCATATCCTTCCGCACCGTGACCTGAATCCGTCCCTTGAGATTGGTCTCGATTGCGGTCTGGTCCACTTCACCATCGCCCTGCGCCGCATGACCGTCGCCGAGCTCGAGGAGCGCGCCCTTGGTCCAGACCGGCACGTAGAGCGTCGTGCCCACGACCAGCTCCTTGTTGTCCATGTTGCCGGCGTGCTGGTGCGGCGGGGTGCTGCTCACACGGCCGAGCGCTGCGGCCGGTGCCACGCCGACGCTGCCGAAGAACGGACGCAGCGGCACCGTGATGCCGGGCGCTATTTCGGCGGTCATCTTCTGACGGTCCATCATGATGAGGCGCGAGCCACCAGCACCAGCAGCAGCCCCACGGCCTCCGCGGCCCGCAGCGGAATCGCCCGGCGCGCGACAGAACTCGCGCATATACCCACTACAGCCGTTGTAGCCGTAGGCAATGGGTAGCGTGATCGAGAGCATCTTCACTTCAAGCACGTCACCCGAATCGGCACCCGTCACGTAGATCGGACCGGTGAGGATGTGGCCGCCGGGACCGCGCGCATCGCCGGCCACCTGCGCGACGATATCGCGGAGATTCTGTGGCACGTCCTCCGGCTTGACCCCCATGCGCTCGAGGCCTTGCGGCGTGTTCGTGAGCATCGTCTCGATTTCGACGATGTCGCCGCTCGCGATGGTCAGGACCGGCTTGGCGAGCGACCAGTAGTAGCCGTACGCGACCGTGGATGGATTCGCCGGGAGCTGGTGCACTTTTTGCGCGTGCGCCTGAACCGGTGGGAGGATGCTGGCCGCCGACCACGCAGACAGAGCGTACGCCATCAAAGACGACACCGAGCAGATCGACCTGCGCATGACAGTGACGGAACGGGTGCACGACAACCGGTTCTTCATTTGTTTCTCGTGGTGATGCGTTTGGTGAGTTGGGCGAGCTTGGCGAGCGGGAACCGCATGGCTACCCCTCTCGTGGATACGTCGTCCGCCCGCCCGCTACCGTGCGCACCACCTTGATCTCCTTGATCGTGTCTGGATCGACCTCGTGCGGATCTTTTTCGAGGATCACGAAGTCGGCGAGCTTCCCGGCGGTGATCGACCCCTTGATCTTCTCTTCGAACGACGCGTAGGCGCCATTCAGGGTGTTGATCCGAATCGCCTCGTCCACCGTGACACGCTGGTTGAGGCCCCACGTGGTGCCGTCCCAGCCTTTGCGTGTGACCATGCCCTGGATGCCCATCAGCGGCGCGAACGGCCCCGGGCTGAAGTCCGACCCCGCGGCGGCGTGAATGCCGGCGTCGAGCATTGAGCGGAACGCCATGCTCCGCTTCATCAGCTCCTCGCCATAGAACGGGAACTTGTCGGTATTGTAGTAAGCGTACGTCGTGAAGCACGACGGGATCGCATCGAGCGCCTTGATCCGACGGATCAGGTCGTCGTTGATGAGCGTGCAGTGGGTGATCTTGGGTCGCGCATTGGGGACGGGATAGACCTTCTGCGCCCGCTCGACGGCGGTGAGGTAACTGTCGATCGCCACGTCGCCGTTGGCGTGGATGTTGAGCTGAATCCCGGCGCGGTGCACCTTCTCCACCCACGCATCGAGCACGTCCTGCGTCTCGGTCACATTCCCCTTGTAGCCGTTCTGCCCCGGGTAGGGCGTACTCAACGCCATCGTGCGTTCGGAGAACGAGCCGTCCACGGTATGCTCCGATGTGGCGCCGAACTTGATCCATTCGTCGCCGAAGCCGGTCTTGATGCCGTTGGCGATCATGGTGTCGACCATGCCGCCCTGCGCCTCGTAGCTCACGCGGTGCAAGAGGTCACCGCGGGCCCGCACGTCCTGAATCGCGGCGAGGTCGCCTCCCTCGTGGTGCACACTGGTGAGGCCGTAGCGCGCGAATTCCTTCGAGATGTGGGCGATGCCGTCACGCTCACGTTTCTCTTGTTCCGCCGGCGAAAGCCTCGGCCGAAGCCCCACGCGTCCGAACACGGCCGTCGCGCGATCGGTCACCCGGCCGTTGAGTTCGCCGTTGGCGTCCCTGTCAAATGTGCCGCCCGGTGGGTTCGGCGTGTCTTTCGTGACGTTCGCCAGTGCCAGTGCCCTACTGTTGTAGAACGAGGTGTGACCGCCGCGATGGCGCACGACAACCGGGTGTTCGGTGGACACCTGGTCAAGGTCCTTCACGTTCAGCGGGCGCTTGTCTTTGAGTTTCGTATCGTCGTGGAACTGGCCCTCGACCCAGCTGTCCGGCGGCAGCGTGCGCGCCTTGGCCTTGAGTTTGTCGATGATGCTCTGGATCGAGACGAACTCGACTTCGAATGGATTGCCGACGAGCACCTCGTAGAGGAGCACGGTCCCGCGCGCGTGGTTGTGTGTGTCGATAAAACCTGGCACCACGGCCATCCGCGCTGCGTCAATCACCTTCGTACTCGCGTTGGCAAGATTGCGGATGTCGGCGTTTGTTCCGACCGCAAGAAACCGGCCTTCCCGGATCGCGAAAGCCTCGGCGCTCGGCTGTGCCGGATTCTGCGTGAGCACGCGAGCGTTGACCACGATCGTGTCGGCGACGACACCGCCGCCGCGCTGGCGCATGGGAGGGAGTGGCGCGCCGCGTGCCGGGTTCGACGACGCACTGCCCATCGGCGCCTCGAGCGCAGACAACTTCTTCGCGCCAAGCGATCCGGCGACGAGGGCGCCGAGTCCAAGGAAGTCCTTGCGGGTGTACTTGGACATGGTGCGTCTCCTGGTGTGTTCGCTCCGGTAGCCTACTTCCTGACCTTCAGCTTGTCACGCAGTTCGGAGAATTAATTGTCCACGAGCACGAGGTCGCCGAGAAACGATTCCTGGTGGCGGCGACTTCGGTCACGGTTTTGGTGGTGGTCCCGACGGATGCTTCTCGCAGACCGGCGTTTGCTCAGCACTCCAGGCCAGCGACGCGATCTTCCACTTGCCGTCGGCCTTGACGAGCGTGAACAGGTCCGCGCCGCAATGTGACCAGGCGCCATTGACGTAGAGATCATATGGCATCCAGACCATACCCACTGCGCCGTTCACCATCGCCACTGGCTTGAACCCGCGCTCGACGACGCCGTTGAGCGACGCGGTGCGTTGCGCTTCGCGCGTGCGCACTCGGTAGGTGCTGACGCCGTCTTTGGTGGACGTCGGGAACATCACGGCCTCCGGTACCATCAGGTCGGTGAGCGCGATCGCATCACCTCGGGTGATGGCGGCGAGCGCCGAGTCGGCAACGGCGATCACCGCGGCGCGAGGATCGGTGGACTGCGCGCTGAGCGCGTGTGGAACTAGGGCCGCGAACGCTACAGTCAGCCCGAGCCCAACGATTGACGTGCGCTTCGGATGCATGGACATGGGCTTGAAGCTAAGGCGTGGCGATCCGGTCAATCCAGCCGTCGCCCGTGTACATCCGCATCGGGCGCCCGGACTCCTCAACGAATCGCACGACCTCGCCCACCACGCCGCCGCCGGTCGGCGCAGTGAAACGGAACCGACCGCCACCAAGGGGAACAAGTTCGACCGGATTGTCCACGTTCGTGCCGTTGGGCGTGATGATCACGAGCTTCTGGTTGAGCAGCACGACATGTGAATCGCCGCCGCGTCCGCGATAAAGGCCCGCGAACCGTGCCCACGAATCGTCCCACGCGACCGCCGCCGGCTTCTGCCCCGTCACCTTCGCGACCGCGACGCCGACCGTCGCGATCAGCTGCCGCGCGATGTCGCCGGGATTGGAATCGTTGGTGTTCGTCAGGACGATGATGCCGACCTTGTCGTCGAGCTGGATGAGCGTCTGCGTCGTGTTCCCCGGATAACCGCCGCCGTGGCCCGTCCACGTCCGATTGTTGATCCGACTGATGCCGTAGCCCAGGCCTGAGCCGGAGGTCCAGTTCTCCTCCACCGATCGCACGCGGTGCATTTCACGCCACGATCCGCTGCTCACCACCTGTGCGCCGCCACGCGGTCCGCGCCGGAAGTTGGCGGAGACAAATCTGGCCATGTCGGCCAGAGTAGACGTGACGCCGGTGGCGGCCGCCATGCCGCGCGCGTCCACGAATGGCAGCGTCTCGCGCGTACCGTCGGGCATCCGCCGCCCGTAGGGCACGGTGAGGCCAGTCACATTCTTGTCCACGCTTGACGACGTCATCGCCAGTGGCTGGAAGATGTTGCGGTCCACGTAGGCGGCCCACTTCTGCCCGCTCACCTGCTCGATCACCATGCCGGCCACGGAGTAGGCGAGGTTGGAGTACTTCCAGCGCACCGACGGCGCGAACGCGGCCTTGCGGTCGGCGTAGAGGCGCTTGAGTTGCTCCTCCGTCGGGAACTCGAATGACACCCAGTGGTCACCCGCTTCACGCTGGAGTCCCGAACTGTGGGACAGCAGTTGCTCGATCGTGATCTGCCCGTCGTCATCGCCCGCCGGCGCAGCCTTGAACCAGGGGAGGTATTTCTCGACGGGATCATCGAGGTGCAGCTTCCCCTCTTCGCGCAACTGCATGATGGCAATTGCCGTGAAGAGCTTGCTGTGTGATGCCATACGGAACTTCGTTTCGGGCGACATCGGGATCTTCGCCTTGACGTCGGCGAAGCCGAATCCCTTGGCCCAGACGAGTTGCTGGTCGCTCACCACGCCGACGACAACACCGGGGAGGCCACGATAGGCGAGTTGCCCTTCCATCCACGCCGAAAAGAGACGCTCGGCGCCGAGGACGTCAGGGTTGGCAGCGACGGTCGTAGTCGCGGGCGCGGGCGCCTGCGCTTGCGCGGCAAGAGCCGACCACGCGGTTGCGACGACAGCGGTGACGATGACGACGCGAATGCGCGACGCGCTGCACCCGCAGCGGAAACGATGGAAGATCGGCATGGAGTAGCTCCGAAATCGAGGGCAATGACCAACGACTAGCTTCGCGCCGATTGCGCGCTGGGGCAAGACCGCCGAGTTTCCCAGCACCATGACACCCACACGCACACCCATCCGCCTCGCTCCATCGGCCATCATTGCCGCAGTAGTCCTTGCTGCCGCCTGCTCTTCCCCGACCTATGACCTGGTCATCGCCAATGGCCGGGTGATGGACCCGGAGTCCGGCCTCGATGGCGTGCGCCACGTTGGCATCACTGGCGGGAAGATCGCGGTGATCTCCGAGGGCACGCTCAAGGGGACGCGCGTCGTCGACGCGGCGGGACTGGTTGTTGCACCGGGGTTCATCGACCTGCACGAACATGGGCAGAACGAGGAGTCGTACGGGCTGATGGTGCGGGACGGCGTGACGTCCGCGCTCGAGATCGAAGTCGGTACCGGCGACATCGCCGAATGGTACGCCGAACGCGAGAAGGGGCAGATCGTCAACTACGGCGCGAGCATAGGACACATCAAGGCACGGATGCAGGTGCTGCACGACCCGGGCACCGCGCTACTCCCAGCCGGCGTGGGAGGGAGCGGCATCGCGTCGGACGCGCAGCAGGCCGAAATGGAGGCGATCCTTCGCCGCGGGCTCGCCGAGGGGGCTGTGGCGATGGGGTTCGGCAGCGCGTACACGCCGGGTGCGAACATGGCCGAGATCGAACGCATGTTCCGCGTGGCGGCGGCCAACGGCGCGTCCGTGCACATCCATATGCGCGGCGGCATCGCAGGGCTCGATTCGACGATCGCGGCGGCGAAAGCCGCTGGTGCGAAGCTGCACTTCGTGCACATCAACTCGAGCGCCGACACGCTGCTGCCGGCGTTTTTTGAGCAGATCAAGGCAGCGCGCGACGCTGGGCAGGACGTGACGACCGAGGCGTACCCGTATGGCGCCGGGATGACGGAGATCACATCGGCGCTGTTCGACGATTGGCGCACCTGGCCCGACGCGCGCTTCCCGTTGCACCAGCTGGTGTCCACGGGCAAGCGCCTCACCCGGAAGACCTTTGGCGAGGCGCGCGCGAAGGGCGGAACGGTGATTATCCACGGGCGCAGCGAAGACCAGACGCGGATGGCGATCCTGAGCCCGCTCACCATGATCGCGAGCGACGGCTACATCGAGAACGGACGTGGCCATCCGCGCACGTCCGGCAGTTACGCGAAGGTGCTCGGCAAATACGTGCGCGAAGAGAAGGCGCTACCGCTCATGGACGCGCTCCGCAAGATGACGTTGATGCCCGCGCAGCGGCTCGAGGCGCGTGTTCCGGCGATGGCGCAGAAGGGGCGTGTGCGTGCCGGTGCTGACGCCGACCTCACCCTCTTCGACCCCGCGACGGTGATCGACCACTCGACCTATGAGGACGCGACGATTCCATCGGCGGGAGTTCCGTACGTGATCGTTGGCGGCCAACTGGTGGTGGACGGCGGGAAGCTCACCGCCGCACGGACTGGACGCGCGATTCGGGCGCCGCGTCGAACGGAGTAAGGTGGGACGCCCCAGCGGCTGATTTCGGTTGCGCGGCAGGGCATATTCCGTCGCCCCCACTCCAACCGCCACCGCACAATGCACGCCACTCAGTGGTCCATGAAGTCCCGTTTCGCAGTCGCCGTGCTCTGTACGGCGCTGTCCGCCAGCGCTGGCGCGCAGAATCCCGTCGTCCTCGACGGGCCGCCGGCGCCGATCGCGCCGGCCGTCATCAGTCGCAGCACCACCGGCCAAGCGACGATCCGTGCGATCAAGCTTACGGCGCCGCTCAAGCTCGACGGCGTGCTCGACGAAGAGGTGTACGCGCGCGAGAATTCGTTCGACGGCCTGATTCAGGTTGCGCCCGACTTCGGGCAGCCCGCGACCGAGCGCAGCGACATCTGGGTGACGTACGACGACAAAAACATCTATGTCACCTGTCGCTGTTATGACAAAGCACCGCCGGACCAGTGGATCGTCAACGAATTGCGTCGCGACACTGGCGGCCTCCGCAACAACGAGCACTTCGGCGTGCTCTTCGACACGTTCTACGATCGCCGCAGCGGATTTGCCTTCTACACGAACCCGCTCGGCGCGCGCGCAGACTATTCCGTGGTGGACGAAGGCGGGTCGAACACCGATTGGAATCCGGTGTGGACTTCGAAGACCGGACGCTTCGATGGCGGGTGGACGGTCGAGATGGCCATCCCGTTCAAGTCGCTCCGCTACATCGCCGGCCCGAATCAGGTCTGGGGCCTTCAGATGCGCCGGTCCATCCGGCACAAAAACGAATGGGACTACCTCACGCCGGTGCCGCGCATTCAGGCCGGCCCTCAGGCGTTGAATCGCGTCTCATCCGCCGGCACGCTGGTTGGCCTCGACCTCCCCGCGGCGGGCAAGAATATCGAACTCAAGCCCTACGCGGTCGCGCGCAGCACGACGGACAATGTGCGCAAGCCGCCGGTGAACAACGCGTTCACCAGCGAGATCGGCGGCGACATCAAGTACGCGGTCACGCCGAACCTCACGGCGGACCTCACCCTCAACACCGACTTCGCCCAGGTCGAGATCGATGAACAGCAGGTCAACCTGACACGGTTTAGCCTCTTCCTCCCGGAAAAGCGCGACTTCTTCCTTGAGGGACGCGGCATTTTTGACTTCGGCCGCGGCGGCAGCGGCGCCTTCGGTGGTGGTGGCGGCGGTGGCGGGTCGGACACGCCCAGCCTCTTTTATTCGCGGCGCATCGGGCTCAACAGCGGCGCCGTCATCCCGATTAACGAAGGCGGCCGGCTCACCGGCAAGCTCGGGCCCTGGGCCATTGGGCTGATGAACATCCAGACCGCGAACGATCCGGCGTCGGCCACGAAGGCCACGAACTTCAGCGTCGTACGCCTCAAGCGTGACGTCCTGCAACGCAGTTCCATCGGCATGATGGCGACGAACCGGTCGGTCGCGACGGCTGGCATCGGATCGAACTCCGCGTACGGCGTCGATGGCGCGTTCCTGCTATCGCAGGCACTGACTGTCGGCACCTACTGGGCACAGACGAGCACCACGGGCGTGCGCGGTGACAACCAGAGTTACCAGGGACGCGTGGACTACGGTGTAGACCGATACGGCGCAAAGGCCGAGTTCTTGTCGGTAGGCAAGAACTTCGATCCGCAAATCGGTTTTCGGCGACGCTCAGACTTCAACCGGTCATACGCGGAACTGCGATTCAGTCCACGTCCGGCCCACATGCCGAACGTGCGGAAGTTCACGTGGACGGCTTCCGGCGAGTACGTCGCAAACGGGGCTGGCTCAGTCGACGCGCGTGTACTCGAGAGCCGATTCGGCGCCGAGTTCGCCAGCAGCGACCAGTTGAACGTCGACCTCACCCACGATTACGAATTCCTTCGCCAGCCGTTCACGCCGTCGGGATCACCCACGGCCATCGCGCCAGGTGGGTACAGCTTTTCTGACGTCGCCGTGTCGTACACCTTTGGCGCGCAGCGGCGCGCGTCCGGAGCGATCAAGCTGCAGGGCGGACGGTATTACGACGGCACGATTCGGAGTGTGACGTTCGGCCCCGGCAATACCTTCTCGCCCGCCCGCATCGCCATCCTTCAGCGGCTCGCGTTGGAACCGACGTTCACGATCACCAGCATTGACCGGCCGGTCGGCTCGTTCACGACGCGACTCGTGCGGACGCGGGTGGACTACGGGTTCTCGCCGCTGATGTTCGCGAGCGCGCTCCTCCAGTACAGCTCCATCGACCGCGCCTTCAGCACGAACCTGCGGTTTCGGTGGGAGTACGCGCCGGGCAGCGAACTCTTCCTGGTCTACACGGACGAGCGCGACACCATGGACGACCGGTACGCCACGGCCACCACGGTGCGCGGGCTTAAAAATCGTGCGTTCGTCATCAAGATCAACCGTCTCTTCCGGTACTAGGGGCGCCCCGCCCCTACGCCGCGATCTCCTTCAGCGCCTTCACGAACGCATCGAGCTCCTTCGTCGACGTGTACACCTGCGGCGTCACGCGCACGCCGAGCGCGCCAGGATTCCCGATCGCGACCGTAAAGATCTTATGCGTGTCGAACAGGACCTTCGCGAGGTCGGCGGGCTTCATCCCCTGCACACCCACGTTGGCGATGCCGCATGACCGCGCGGGATCCGTGGGCGTATTAAGCACGATTTTTCCGTAGCCGCGCACCTTGCTCGTCCAGTACTGCTGGACGAACCGGAGCCGGGCTTCCTTGCGCGCACTGCCCATCATCTCGTGGAACGCAATCGCGTTCTCGATGCCGAGGTCGGTGTGACAGGGATGCGTGCCGGTGTGGTTCAGCTTCATGATGTCGTTGGCCGCGACGCCTTCGTCGCCGTACACGGGCCAGAGGCTTTCGATGCGGTCTTTCCGCACGAAAAGAAATCCCGCGCCGAGCGGCGTCGAGAGCCATTTGTGCAGCGACGTGCCGTAGTAGTCGCAGCCGAGGTCGGGGAGCTTGTACTCGATATGGGCAAACGCATGCGCTCCGTCGACCATCACCTGGACACCACGCGCGTGGGCCATGTCGCACACGGCGCGCACGGGGAGGATCTGCCCGGTGATGTTCACCATGTGCGGCATCAGCAGGAGACGCGTCTTCGGCGTCAGCGCGTTGGCGTACACCTGCACCACTTCGGCGTCCGATTTCGGGTCGGTCGGAATGTCGATGAACCTGTTGACCATCCCGTACCGACGCGCCTGCAGCTTGAACATGTCGATCATGGCGCCGTAGTCATGATTGGCCATGACCGCCTCGTCGCCCGGCTTCCAGTCGAAGCCCGCGATCACTGTGTCGAGCGATTCGGTCGTATTGCGCGTGACAACCAACTCGTCCGGTGAGCAGCCAGCCAACGCGGCAAGCTTCGTGCGGACACGCAGCTTGTCGGCCACACGGACCGTGCGCATGTAGCGCGAGCCCTGGAGGTTGACCGACCGCACATGGCCGATGAACTGGTTCAGTACCTCCTCAGGCTGGAAGCAGTAGTACCCGTTTTCGAGGTTGATGTACTCGGGCGTCAGCTTGAACTTGCTTCGGATCGTCGCCCAGAACTTCTCGTCTTCGGCGAGTTCGGTCGCAGGAACGTGCGCGTAGCGCGCGAAGAGCGCGTTGAGATCCGGGCCGAAAACCATCGCGGCGGTGCCGCCGCTAACCGTACGAACGAACTCACGCTTGTTCATGGGATGCTCCGTTGCGAGATACCGGCTTGGAGGTGGCGTATCGTCTAGCGCTCAAACCGCTTGAAATAGGAGTCTGTGAAGTAGGCGGGCCGCGTCGGCCGGTTGGCGACTTCGCGCACCAACGCAAAATAGGCGCGCTCGAATCCAGCTGCCGCCTCCATGTTCACTGACTGCAAGAGGTCGTCGCTGGCGTGATGATAGCGTTTTGTTCGGAAGTCGAGCACGGCTTTGTGTTCGGGTGTGTCGCGGCCGAAACCCACCTTGAGCGAGATCGCGGGAATGCCGCGCAGGATGAAACTGTATTGGTCGCTGCGCACGAACCGGTTCTCCTCCGGCTCGGGATCGGTGATCACCTCGATACCGACCGCCTTGCCCGCACGTCGAACGTCGTCGGCTAGGTCGGATTCCTCTAGGCCGTTGACCATCAGCTTGGTGAACGGAATAATCGGGAGGAACATGTCGGTGTTGAGGTTGGCAACGATGGCGCGCACCGCCACCGTCGGGTGAGCGGCGAAATAGCGCGAACCAAGCAGCCCTTTTTCCTCGCCAGTCACGGCGACGAACAACACTGACCGCTTGAGCCGCACGCCGCCAGCCTGGAGGAGACGGGCGACGTCCATCAGCAATGCTGTGCCCGACGCATTGTCCATTGCGCCGTTGTAGATGCTGTCACCATTCTCCGCGCGGCCCACCCCGACATGATCGAGGTGCGCGGTGAGCACCACGTATTGGTCCTTGAGCGCCGGGTCCGTGCCGGGCAGGAGTCCTGCGACATTCTGCGAGATGATGCGCGTGTCGGTGAGTTTTGCCGTGGACCTGACGCGTATCGGCAGGTTGAAGGTGGGCAGCGGCTGGCCGGTGCTTGCCCGCGCGGACAGCTCGGCGAAACCCACCGGCGCCCCCGCAAAGAGGAGCGCGTCCGCGCGCGCGCCGTTGACCTGCATCGACAGCGAGTTGCCACCCTGCGGATCGAGCGCAGATTCGGCAAGCGCCATCTGCGCGCCACCGCGATTGCGCGCCGTTCGGATGAACAGGCTGTCGGCGCCCGGCGATGAGAAAGTGATCATGCCGACCGCGCCCCGCGCCTGAAAGGTCTTCCAGGCGGCATTGCGCGAGTGGGAGAGCACTGGTCCCGGAATCCCCTTCGGTGCGCCGGCGATGAACGCCACCACCTTTCCCTTGAGATCGAGCGTCGACAGGTCGTCATGTCCGTATTGCGGCAGGTCGAGTCCGTAGCCGGCAAATACGATGGCGGCGTCCACGCTCGGCGCGAGCTGCGCACGCGTGGTAAATGTCGCATCCTCACCGAGCGTGAGCGGCTGCACCTTGCCGGCGCGCACAAGCGCGAGCGACGACCGCGATTCATCCAGCGTGCGCACGACAAATGCCACGGGCTGGATGTAGCCGTTGATACCCGCCGGCTTCAGCCCGGAAGCCTTGAACGACGCGGCGATGTAGTCGGCCGCCTTCTTGTGCTCGACGCTGCCGGTGTTGCGCCCACGCATCGAGTCATCGGCGAGGGCCTTGATGTCACCCCACCAGCGTTCGGACTGCGCCTGTGCCGTGACCGGGACGGCACAGGCGAGGGTGATCACGATGAGCAGCTGGTGCCTATTCATTGCCTTCATCTCCTCGACCTTGGAATGGTTTCTGCGTATCGGACTAAGGAGCAGGGCGCAGGGCCTTGCCTGCCCGCTGCGCGCCACGCTGGCTTTCGCGCACCGCGATGAGTCCGTTGACGATCACTGCAGTGATACCGACCGGATATCCAAACGGCTGCTCATACGTGGCCGTATCGGCGATCCGGTCGGCGTCGAAGACGACGACATCCGCGGCGAGCCCCGGTCGCAGAATCCCACGGTCAGCAAGCCGAACGCGCGACGCCGGAAGCGCGGTCATCTTGTGGATCGCCTGCTCGAGCGTGAGCGCCTTGCGCTCGCGCACATACTTAGCGATCACCCGCGGGAACGAACCGGCACCTCGCGGATGCGGGCTACCGCGGCGAGTGGGCCCGTCAGTCGCGAAGGCGCCGCCGTCGCTGCAGACCATCCCGTAAGGATGCGCGAGAATCCGGTCGAGGTTCTCCTCGCTCATGGCGAAGCCGACCATGCCGACGGAGCCGTTGTTGCGGCGCAGCATCGCCACCGACAGTTCGTACGGATCGCTGCCGATCGATTTCGCATACGCACCAAGCCGCTTGCCCTCGGCCGGCTTGTCCTCGGCCGCACGTGCACTGGCGACGAGCACGTTGTCCCATCCACCGATAAGATCCACTTTCCCGATCGCTTCGGTGCGTATGCGGGCGGCGGTGCCCGGCGCGACCAGGCGCGCGAGGAAGGCCGGCGTGCCACCATCTTTGCTCCAGACCGGAAAGAGGTTGCTGAGTCCTGTCTGGTACGCGATCCAGGGATAGCGGTCAAAGGCCACGTCGAGTCCTTCGGCGCGAGCGGCGGCCACTCTGGCAAACACGGCGTCGAGCTTGTTCCAGTTCCGCGGGCCCTGCGTCTTGAGGTGCGCGATCTGTAGCGGACAGCGGGCGCCGCGCGACACCGCGATGGACTCGTCGATGGACTCGAGGAGTTGGTCGTCTTCGTTCCGCATGTGCGTGGCGTACGGCAGCCGGCGCGACGACAGCGGTGTACAGAGCGCGATCAGTTCGGCGAGCGGCGCGAATGCCCCGGGCGTGTACTCGAGCCCGGAGGACGCGCCGCATGCACCCTGTGCGAGCGCCACCTCGACCATCGCGGTCATGCGCGCCATTTCGTCGGCGGTGGCCGGGCGGTCGTCTTCGCCGACGATCGCCGCACGCACACTGCCGAGCCCGATCATTGAGGCCACGTTCACACTGGGCTGCAGACGGTCGATCGCCTCGAATGCCGCGTTGAACGACTGCGCCCTTGGGTCCGTTGGTTCGCCACCGGCCGCGCGCGCGCGCGGCCCGCGCGAACTGCCGTCTTGCCCTACGACGATCGTCGTGATGCCCTGACGCACGACGGACTCCTGCCGTGGGTCCTCCTCCATGTTGCCATCGCCATGCGAATGGATGTCGATGAAACCCGGCGCCACAATCAGGCCGCGCGCGTCGATCTCTTCGGTGCCACGGTCAGTCAGACGCCGACCACTCGCCGCGATACGTCCGCCGGTGATTGCGAGATCGAGTTCCGTTCCGCCGCCGCCCAACCCGTCGAATAGCGTGCCGCCGCGAATCACGAGATCGTAGGCGCGACGCGTGGTGATCACCCACGGCGCGGCGGTCCAAGCCACCGCGCCGCGCGCGCCGGCGGCGGCGAGGAGCGACGCGGAGGTCGCCGCAATAAATGCCCGGCGGTCAGGAACGGGTGGATGCATTCGACAAACGTGCGGCGGGACCACGGGGCGCGTCAACAGGGCAGATCGTTGTGGATGCGGTGCGGCGGAGGCCGGAGTGGCGTATGTTGCCCGCCATGACGAACACCCTATCCGTGCCTCAGTTCTGCCGTCGCGCGCTCGCGACCGCCAGCCTGCTTTCCATTTGCTTCTCCACGGTCGCCACGGCCCAGACTCGACCGTCGGCAGCGGGCACCACCAAGCGGGCCGTGCCAGCCCCTCGGCCGTACGAAGTGACGGAAGCATCGGTCACGGATCTGCAGCAGGCGCTCACGGCCGGACGGGTGACCTCCGTGCAACTCGTGAACTCGTATCTCGCGCGGATCGCGGCGTACGATCAGGCGGGGCCATCGCTCAACGCGATGCTGCGCACGAACCCACGCGCACGGGCCGAAGCCGCCGCACTCGACGCAGAGCGCAAGGCCGGTACGGTGCGCGGACCGATGCACGGCATCCCGATCGTGCTCAAGGACAACTACGACACCAAGGACCTGATCACGACCGCGGGGTCGCTCGCCCTCGCATCGCACCAGCCAAAGACGGATGCCTTCGTGGTGGCCAAGCTTCGAGCGGCCGGCGCGATCATCCTCGGCAAGACCAATCTCCATGAGTTGGCGTCAGGTATCACAAGTATCAGTTCGATTGGCGGTCAGACGTTGAACCCGTACGACATCACGCGCTGCCCGGGCGGTTCGAGCGGCGGCACCGGCGCGGCGGTGGCGGCGAGTTTTGCGCCGATTGGCTGGGGCACCGACACCTGTGGCTCCATTCGCATTCCCGCGGCATTTGCATCGCTGTTCGGGCTGCGCCCGACGCAGGGTCTCTACAGCCGCGACGGCATCGTGCCGCTCTCATTCACGCAGGACACACCCGGCCCGCTCGCCCGCACCGTCACCGACCTGGCCATCGGGCTCGACGTGACGGCCGGCGGAGACCCAAATGATCCGCAAACGCTGGTGGTGTCGGGCAAGACGCTTCCGAAGTTCAGCGACTCGCTGCGGACGGGCGCGCTGCGCGGCGCACGGATCGGGCTGTTCCGGCCATACTTTCGCGGCGTCGACAGCGACATCGCCGACACCGTACGAGCCGCAGCGCAGTCGATGCGTGCGCTCGGCGCCGAAGTCGTCGAAGTCAATATGACCGACTTCGACGACCTGATTGCCGACACGCGCGCGATCACGATGGACATGCGCTTCGACTTCATCGACTATCTCAAGCGTACGAACGATGCACCGGTCAGGTCGCTGACCGAGATCATCGACAAGGGCCTCTTCGACAAGCAGCTGGAAGCGCGACACAAATCGGCCGACACGGTACAGTCGCGCGACTCTGAAGGACACAAACGCGTGGTCACACGGCAGGCCAGTCTGCGTGCCCGGATGATCGCGTTCATGGACAGCGCCAAACTCGACGCGATCGCCTACCCCTCGATCGGGCAGCGGCCGGTACTCGTGGGCCAGGTGCAGTCCGCGTCGAACTGTGCGTTATCAGCGCAATCGGGACTTCCGTCCATCTCGATGCCGGCCGGTTTTACGTCGGATGGACTTCCCACTGCGCTCGAGCTGATGGGGCGCCCGTTCAGCGATGTGCGGCTCGTGTCGTTCGCCTTTGCGTATGAACAGAACGGACGCCGACGGCGCGCACCCGTCTCTACTCCACCGCTGGTGAACGGCAAAGCGCCTGCTCCGGTGACGTTCATGGTCCGCGCAGGGCCAGCGACCGGCGGCGCGACGAGCCAGTTTACGTTCAATGCGCTCACGAGCGAACTGCGCTACACCGTTCGCGTGACGGGAACGCAGGGCGCGACTACGCAATCCGTCGTGCAGGCCGTGGTACTACGCCGCGTGGATGAGACGGCCGTCGGCACTACAGGGGTCGCTCAGCGGCGAGTGATCAACCGCATGCTTGGCCCACAGATGACCGCAGCCAGCGGCACGCTTCGCCTCGTCGGCACCGAACTCGCGGCGTACCATGCAGGGCTGATTTCGATGGCGGTGTTTGGGAACGCAGGGGCCGATCCCGTAGCCGAGGTCTCGGTCAGGGCGCCGAAGTAGCGGGCGAGCTCCAGGTCATGGTCAGCGCGGAGGCACCGGTCCAAGTTGGATGTCGACGGCGAGTGCGCCACCGGAAATCGGTCCCACGGCTGCCGGTGCGCCGCGTAAAGCGCCGAGCGATGCCGCAATCGTCAACGGCACACCGCGGGCGACACAAGGGATCGTGAATTCGCCGCGCCGGTCGGTCACCGTACTGAGCGTGACATCCGCCGAGGCACCGACAACGCGCCACGTCGCGCTCACCAGCGCGCCTTCCGCTGGCAGGGAAGCGTTCGTGACCTTGCCGCGCACCGTCGCGCCCGGACGATAGGCCGCACCGCAAGCCGACGGCCGCGCTGGCGTCACCACCGCCGAACCCTCCGTCGCCACGAGTGATGCATCAGCTAGGTAGAGCGAATCACTCGCCCGTCGCACGGACAGCAGCTCACCTCCGGTGACGCCGACCGCTGCGAGCGCGACGCGATCCACACGGCCGCCGCCAGGGATGGCCGAACCGCCGACGGTTCGCACGACCATGTGCGGCGTCCGGATCGCCCAGCGCGCCACGAGCCAGTGGCCAGTCGCCAGCCGCACATACTCCACATAGCCGCCAATGCCCGCGTCACCCGCTTCTGGCGGCAGGTTGGTGTAGGCAAATTCGAGCAAGCGCAGTTCGGCCGTCGCGCGATCGAGCCAGACCGTTCCCATGATTTCTCGCATGCGGTCACGCGCCGGCGTAGGCCGGAACGCCACACCAACCCATTGGGAACGTCCGCCAGCAGGTGGTTCGACCCGAAAACAGTGGGTCGCCGCGAACTCGTCGGAGAGGAGCGCGGCCGCGTCGGGCGCGCGATACACCAGGTCATTGCCATCCGTCACGACATAGCCGTCTCGCAGAAGCGAATCGGCGCTGACGCTGACGAACGGCCGTTCGGTGGCGCCTCGATGGGGCAGCACGTACTGGTCGCGCGACCGATTCCCCGCCCGATCCATCAGAAACTGGAATGCCTGCCATTCGACATCGAGCACGCGAGAACCGGTGCTCAGTTCCGTCGCCGTCAGCGCCTTTCGCGCCTCCTCCCAGATCTGCGCGAGGACGCGACCGGTGTCCTCGGTGCTGCCGCACACGTTCTCAGTCCGGACAGTCACAGCCGAGAGCACGACGGTTTCGGTACCGAGCACGAAGCGCAGACCCTGCGTTCCCGAAGCGGGCACCTCGAACACGGGAACTGCCGTGGGGCGAAACCCAACGCGCAGGAGGCGCACGGTGTATTTCCCTGCGCCCGGCAACTGTAGGTCGAAGTCACCAACGTCGGTCGAGAGCGTCCGCGCCACGACCTGACCACGCTCATCGCTCGCGACCACGATCACACCTGGCGCCCGTGAGCTGCTGTCCGCCTGGAGCACCGTGCCACGAATGGCTTGCGCGTCGGCCGAAGTGGCCCAGGCCACCACCGTCGCAACGCAGAGCACGCGCCTGATGGCCTGTCCCATTGTGGTGCCCGTTGCGTTGTCCGTTCTTCGCTCCACCGTACTCTCGTTGATATCAGGTCGCGCGTTACGCATCGGGCACTACGGCTCGATGACCGCCTTAATTACGTCCCGGCGCGCTACCGCCGCCAGCGCTTCGCCTGCTTCGGCCAGTCCGTAACGCCTCGTCACCGCGCCCGCCCAAGGCAGCGCGTTCCCTTGGTCGGCGAGCACAGCCACGGCGCGATAAAAGTGCGAGAAGTCACAACCCCAGCAGCCGCGAATCTCCACATGTTTGCGATTCACCTGAACGTGCGGATTGATTGGCACATCGCCGCCGTCGGTGTACTGGCCCGCAATGACCACGCGCCCGCCGTCACGCACGAGGTCGAGCGCTTGCGTGAACGCACGTGGATCGCCCGCCGCCTCGATCACGACGTCAACACCGCGCCCGTTCGTCAGTGCCCTCACCTGCGCCACACGTTCGTCGTGCGGCACGGCGAGGTCGATGCTGTGCGTCGCGCCCATGGTGCGTGCGAAGTCGAGCCGCGTCGGCGGACCGCCGATCACAACAACGGGATGCGCACCGGAGAGTCGCGCCAGCGCGGCGGCGGCGATCCCGACCGGACCGGCGCCGAGCACGGCCACTGACTGACCGAGTCGCACCTCGCCGCGTTCGATAGCGTGGATGCTGGTCACAAGGCCGCAACCACCGGCAATGAAGAGCGCCGGATCAACTCCCGCAGGAAAGCGAAGCAGCTTCACGCCAGGCTTCATCCAGATATGGTCGGCCCAGCCGCCCAAGGGACCGTCCGCCACACCGTAACTGATGCCGTAGACCTTTCGCTTCGGGCACCGCGTCGTCTGTTTCGTGACAAGACATTCGTAGCACGTGCCGCAGGTCTCGTGTACGTCCAGAAAGGTGACCAGGTCGCCTTCCTTGAACGGCTTGCCATGCACATCACGCAGTTCGCCGCGGATTGCCGCGATCTCACCGACCGACACGTGGCCCGGAATGATCGGATACGGCACGCCACGCAACCGTCCGTGATGCAGGTGAACGTCGGTGCCACACACTTCGGAATACTTCGTGCGCAACATCGCGCTGCCGGCCTCAAGTTTTGGCCAGGGCAGTTCGCGGAGTTCGATAGGCGCGTGGGGTGCCGTCATCACGGCGGCGCGAACGATATCGGTCATTGGACGAGTGCCGTGAGACGTGAGATGGGAACGAACGCAGGCGATGGAGGCGTGAAGTCCCGCCGAGGCTGTACGCTGAACTCAGCGCCGAACCCTGCGGACCACCTACGGCTCGCGCTACTTGGGCCGACGCCGGAAGTCTTTGAGCCAGATCACGAACAACCCACAATTCGCGTCGCCCTGCACGTTGCCGCCAAGTTCCGGCGGAATGCTCGACGGTCCGTTGTAAAACTCGAGCCCGGCGATGTCTTCGGGCTTGATCGCCTTGAGATCGTAGCCATCGGGAAGGCGAATGTCGTTCAGCGCAAGGCCGACGATGCACAGCTGGTTCGGCACGCTGCCGGACATGGTCAGCCGCGTGCCGCGGCTGCCGACGATCGCGATGTTGCCTCCGCCGATGTCGCGAATGTCGCCACCGCTCACCCGGGCGAGCAGTTGCGGCGTGTGCGATGGGTTCAGCCGTTCGATATCCTTGGCGACCAGAAACCGCCCGGCGCCCTTGATGCGACTCCGCCTGAGGAATGGTTCCGGAAGATTTTCCGTGGCCTCCCTGATTGTCGTCGTCGGCAGTTTCTGTGCGGTGTCGCGCCGCTGCGCTGTGTCGGTCTGAGATTGCGCGGGAGACCCTGCACCGGCCACGGCGATGAGCGCGATGGCCAACCTCGTCCAGCTCGTGAGACATCGCGTCGTGTCCGTCATCATCGCTCCTCGTATGCGCGGTCGGCGGCGAGCACCGAATGCAACAGCACGTTGACGCCGTTCTCAATGTCCTTTGGCGTGGAAAATTCCTTGGGCGAATGGCTGATGCCGCCGACACTCGGGATGAAGATCATCCCCATCGGGCCAATACGCGCCATGTTCTGCGCATCGTGTCCCGCCCCGCTCGGCATCAGCTTGGTGCTCAATCCAAGCGCCTTCGACGCGGCCGCGACATGCGCCCGCATCGCGGGATCACTCAGCGACGCCACGTGGTCGGTCGAGCTACCCTGGAAAGTGAACGTCGTGCCATTCTGCTTGCCGATCCGCTCGGCTTCCGCGCGGATCTCGGCGCCGAGCCGTTTGATCTTCTCGGCATCGAGGTCGCGCATTTCCAGCGTGCATTCGACGCGGCCCGGGATCACGTTCACGGCGCCTGGGAAGGCTTGGATGCGGCCGACGGTCGCCACCTGGCGTCCCGGTGTTGCGGTGGCGATCCGGTTCACCGCCTCCACGAACCGCGACGCCGACAGCAGCGCGTCGTGCCGGTCGCCCATTGCCGTGGTGCCGGCGTGGTTCGCCAAGCCGGCAACGGTCACGTCAAATCGCGTGATGGCAACGATGCCCTCGACGATCCCGATGTCGAGATGCTCCTTGTCGAGAATACCGCCCTGCTCAATATGGAGTTCGAAGTAGCAGGTCACGTCACCCGTTCGGCGACGGGATTCCTCGAGACGCGTCGGATCGCCGCCGAGAAACCGGATGCCATCGCGAATCGTCTTGCCGCTCACGCTCATGCCGGCGAGTTCCTGTGCGGTGACGGCATCGGTCGCCGCATGACTTCCGTAGAGACCGCCTTCTTCGTTCTGCCAGCAGACGATGTCGAGTGGGTGCCGCGTCGTGACGCCCTGTTCGATGAGTGTCTGCGCCACTTCGACCGCGCCGAGTGTGCCGACGTCGCCGTCGTAGTTCCCGCCTTCGGGCACGGAATCGATGTGCGAGCCGAAGACGATCGGCTTGAGACCAGCCTGCGATCCCGGACGCTTGCCCCAGATATTGCCAGCGGTGTCCACGGACACCGCGAGCGTCGCGTCCCGCATCAGCTGCATGAGGTACGCGCGGCCGTCCCGGTCGGCGTCGGAATACGCCACGCGCGATACGCCACCCTGAGGGTTCCGCCCAAACTTCGACAGTTCAGCGAGGTGCGCGTTGATGCGCGCACCATTGATGCGGAGTCCACTCTGTGCCTGAGCGCGTGTGGTAGCGACCAAGTCGCCGGCGGTTCCGGCAACGACTGCCCCGCCCGCGGCGAGAGTCGCCGACCTGACGAAAGTTCGACGTTTCATGATTGGAAGATGGTCTCTTGGGAGCCGCGGCGCATGGGTTCGCGCGACTGGCTACCGTTGACCTTTCCCCACGCACGTTGGCACCCGGAAGGCGCCGATACGTGTCGAGTAACTCGGGGCGCCCTTCTTGATGTAGTCGCCCACGTACCAGAAAGTGCAGTCATCACTCGGGTCCATCGCGAGCGCGGTGTAGTCCTCCCATCGCAGCGTGTTGCGCTGCGTGGCCCCGCCCTCAGCAAGTATCGATTCACGGTAGCCGAGCGTGCCCGGCGGATCGGACGCGAGCCGCGCGGCGAATCGCTGACCGGGATATTTCGGGTTGCCGCCGAACGAGTAGCCCATGGCAATGTTGCCATCGGCATCGATGCCGATACTGCCCATCCATCGATAGAACCCGTCGGGCGCGTAGGTGCCCTGCTGATAGAGTTGCGGCTTGCGCGCCCGATCGAGGCGGAACTCATACCAGCGCACGCCGCCGCGCTGGCGTGATGAGTTCACCGAATGCAGCGCAACGATCGACTCGACATTACCCATGCGCCGGTAGACGACGCGGTTCATGAGTTTGTCGCCCTGTGCGTCGAGACTGCGGGTCGTGTCCGGCTGCGAGACGCAGCTCGTAAGCTGGCCGTCGCAGAGGTAGTGATATGGTGCGACCGCAATCTTCGTCGGGCCCGTCAGTTTCGTCTTCGACGGATCGTCCCAGTCCACGTGAAACGACCAGTAGTAGATGCCGTCGTCATTGAAGATTTTCTTCAGCTGCGTGCCACCGGTGGCGAAAATCAGATTCGGCGCGCCTGCAGGCGGCAGTCCCCATCCGTCGAGGTCCGCGGGATTGAGGAAGTTCACGTCCTTCACGATGACGCACTGCTCAGTGGCACTGAGCCCCCGAAGCATTCGTGCACGGTCCACCACGCACGCGTGCTTCTCGATGACGTCGTCACCGGTACTCGTGCCGACGTAGTAACCGTCCGGCCAGACCGCGAGCCGGGGATAGTCAGGAAAAAGCGGCCGCAAGAACTCGTACTTGTAGTACGGCCCGAGCGGGTCCGGGCCGACGCTCACGGCATAGCAGATCGAGAACGGACCGGTCGAGTCGTTGGCTGGTCGCCGGAAGATTGGCATTACCACGAGCCATCGATCGGCGAGCTGGTCATACTTCACGACGGCGTCGCCGTTATTGCGCGCCTCACACTGTCCGCCGAGTCCCTGGAAGATGGTGTTGGTGGCCGCTGAGCCGAGCAGCACGCTGCCCGTCGTGTCGTAACGTGCGCCCTTCTTGCTGAACACTGCGTACCGCGAGTTCACAATCTGGAAGACGTGATGCGGCCCCACGGCCAGCGCGTTGTCGGACGGATTGCGAAGCGGCTGCGGCGATGGTGCACCCGTGAAACCGATACCGAGCCCGTCGAACGACGCGTGCGCTTCCAGCGGCGGACGCGGGCCTTCCTGCGTCTGTTCGACCGGCGCCTGCTTCACCACGCGCAGTGCGCGCGGCACCTCGGCCGGCTTCTGCACGGGCTGCTGCACCGACTCTGGCTGCTGTTCCGGCGAGCGCATACTCGCTGGGTCGCGGAAGGTCGGCTGGCCCCCCGGAGACACACGGGTCGATCCCGTCACACTCCCGCCGATCACGTTCGCGGGCGTGCACGCCGTCGCCGTGACGACGACCCCACCAACGAACGCGCCCACGCACACGGTGAGCAACCTCACCGCGGCGTGGGCACCGGTCGTCCGACGCACTGGAATGCCTCGATGAATCGGCGGCCTACTTGGCCGCGGCGAGGAATCCCTGAATCTGCTTCACCGCGAATTCGACTTTGATGTCGAATGCGCGCTTGCCGAGGGCGATCGAGGCCTTTCGCGCATCGCCGTTGATGCCATTGTTCACGCGCGGGCGTGCCGCGGCCACCGAGTCGCGTGGCTGGCCTTCGCAGGCGACGTAGTTCCCCTGGGCGGTCGCAAGCAGTTCCTTGCGCACCCACCCCTTGTCGAGCCCGAGGTACATCATCTCGGCGGTGTCCGAAATGCCAGCGTGCGAGCTGCAGGGCAGTCCTTTCGCGATCAGTTCTTTCTCAAACGCATCCTGCGCGGTGGCATAGGCATCGTTGACGTAATACACGTGAATGCCCTGCGGCCCGTACTTCGCATCGAGCTCCTTGGCCACCTCACCAAGCTGCGCCTGGCCGCCCCCATGGTCTCCCATGATCGCGACGTTCTTGAAGCCGTGCTTGATGAGCTGTTCGGCGATCTCCGTGTTCATCTGCTTGTAGACGGCGGTCGAAAGCCCGATCGTGCCGGGAAGTTCTGCGCTCGCGTTGTTCGGCGAGTAGGCCAGGATCGGCGCGACAATGGCGTTACCGAGCTTCTCGGCAATGGCCTTGGCCATTTCCCGCGCCATCAGCGTGTGCCCGCCGTTGACGTTCTGTGGACCGCGATGCTCGGTGCCGCCGTTGTAGATGATCGCGGTAGTCTTGCCGAGTTCCTGAATGGCGCGCTTCACCTCTGGCCAGGTCATCATCTCGAGTTCGACGAGGTTCTTTGTCGACGCAAGGGCTTCGCCGGTGGCCGGGACCGGCGGACCACCGCGACCACGGCCACCGCGGCCGGCACTGTCTCCGCCTGCGCGGCCGCCAGCACCGCCCTGCGCCGTGAGATCCACGGCCGTTGCCGCGACGAGAACGATGACTGCGAGTGCACGAAAACGCATCGTGAGTTTCTCCTGTGGGGTTCAGTGCAGTGGCTGTGGTCGATTCCGCGAATCTCCGCCCTGTGCTCGGCAGATCTCCGCGGCGGCGGTCACGGAATCGGCTTCTTCGTTGCGGGTGCGTTCTTCACATGCAGGTCGAACCAGGCGAACCAACGTGCCCACAGGTCAAGGTCGCTGGCGTAGGTCGCCACACTGTGGTCTTCATACGGATACATGTAGAGAGCGGCGTTCTTACCGAGCCCCTGCAGCGCCGCCATCATTCGCGTCGCGGAAAGCGGCGCCGTACCGGCATTCTGGTCTTCCCACGCGTGGTACATCAGGATCGGCGTGACGATCTTGTCGGCCCGGAAGAAGGGCGACATGTCGAGGTAGGTGTCCTGCGCCTGGAAAAAGCTGCGGCGCTCGCTTTGGAATCCGAATGGCGTGAGCGATCGGTTGTACATGCCGTCGCCGGCGATAGCACCCTTGAAGTAGGGCACGAGCGAGATGGCGTTCATCGTACCGAACGCGCCGTAGCTGTGACCACCGATGCCCATACGGTCGCGGTCCACATAGCCCGCTTCGACCACGGCATCGAGCACCGCGTCAAGATTTTCGCGGAGGTCGCGGGTGTAGTTGTCATTCATCCGGCCCGAGTCACCCCAGATCGGGATGTCCGGCTCAATGAGCGCATAGCCCTGCGACACCCAGATTTTCGTGGACGACGCTGGGCGTGCCGACGGCACCTCGGGAAACCTGTTGATGTTCACGGTGAAGCGTGATCGCTCGTACTCGGCCTGCGTCATGTACTCGCGCGGGTAGAACCAGATGATGCCTGGGAGCCTGGTACCCGGGCGCCAGTCCTTCGGCAGCGTTACGTCGACCCACATCTTGTTGCCGTCGCGCGGCCGCGACACCTGGAACCGTTTCACGATGGCGCCGGTAAGCTCAGGGCCGACGTCCACGTTCGCCGTGATCTTCTTCGCCGTGTTCGCGGTGACATCCTTGAGCCAGACGTCGGGAATCGTGGTCGGCGACTCGTGCGTGTAGAGGTACTGCGAGTAGTTGTCGTTGAGTGGGGTGACGAACTCGTCGTACCCATCGGCCGGGCTGTCGAAGACGCGCGTGCGCTGGCCGCTCTCGAAGTCGAGCTTGTCGAGCCACGGGCGCGGCGCCTGCGTGCTCCAGTTGGCGCCCGGTGTACGGGTGCCGGTGAGCGCGACCGACTTGCCGTCGGTACCGACAACGACGAACGACTGGCCGTTGGCGCCGCGCCGTGTCTGCAGCGCACCGCCAGCCGCCGACGTGTCCGCACCACCTGCGCTCGCACCGCCACCACCACCGCCACGGCCCCCACCACTGCCGGCCGCGAGCGTCACACCGCGTCCAAGGTTGAACCGCTTCGTGGGTTCAGCCGTGCGAATCGCGAACACGCTGCCAGAATCGGCAACGAACATCGTCTTGCCATCGGCGCTGTAGGCAATTGTGCCAAGCGCCGGGCCACCTTCGTAGATGACCTGCGTGTCGGCTGCGCCGAAGGGCGGAAGCCAGCTCAGGTACCGCACGCTCGTGGCCTGTGCACGCGCAGGTGCAGCGCCCGCGCGGCCGCCCGCTCCACCGCGTCCACCACGACCAGCGGGAGCCGCCGCACCACTGCCGTTGCCGGCAAAGACCGACTGCACGTACACGAGCCCCGGACCAACGGGGTTCCAGTTGATATTGCGCTTGCTGGTATCGGTGGCAGGCTGCGTCCCGCCGCGGCCGAATCCGGCTGGCGCGTCGCCGTCATCCACCGCGCCCTCACGCAGCGCCGTCGTCGCGAGCTTCGTGATGACCGTTCCGTTTGCATTCCAGAGTTCCTGCACCGAACCGAAGCTCGACGCCGGCACCAAGTATGAGAACGGTTCCGTCATCTGCGTCACGCGGAAGTACGCCGCATCGCTCGACGCATCCACCGCACGGATCATCCGCGGCTCACCAATCTTCTTGACGAGCTTGGTCTTGAGGTCGAGCAAGGCGAGCTGACCCGTGGTGTAGTACTTGAGCTGCGCCTTCTCGTGCGGATCGAGCAGCAGGCTGGCGTGCACCGGCTGCGGAACGGCGCGCGAGTTGGTGAGGCGCACGGTCGGGCCGTCCTCAATGCCGCCCGTGCCGTGGGTTGGCGGGGCGCCGCGACCTTCAGGGACGAGCACCACGATCAGGCTCTTGCCGTCAGCGGTAAACTCGATGCTCGTGACGAGTGTCGCGAGGAGCGGCGACTTGCTTACCTGTACCGACTTGCCTGTCGCGACGTCCGCGACATATGCGTACGACGCGTTAGCGAAACTGGCGATGTAGGCGACCTGCGTGCCGTTCGGCGACCAGCTCTGGCCGGTCACCGACGCGCCCTTGGGTACCTCAAGCGGCTTGGTTGCACCGGTCAGCGGATTGATCAGTGTCAGCGCCGACTTCGTGCTTGTCGTCACCGACCGCGCTCGGTTGGCCGCCGTGTCCACCTGCACTCCACCGAGGTAGATATGCGGCTTGCCGTAGGCGAGGATGTCGCCGCGGTCCATGCCCGCCGCCCGCAGGAACCAGCTGCGGTCCGGGCTCGGCGACGTGAACGAGATGTCGGTGCGCGGCGTGACAATCAACTTTTCGACATCCGCCGGCGGCTTGACGAAGCCTTCAGCCTTCAGGATTTCTTGCGGGTTCCAGCCGGCACTGTTGCTCTGCGCGGCGAGCGTGGAAACCGTGGCAGTACCAATGATGAGGAC
>Ga0049085_10000058_pt1 | contig 47994 bp, 34 predicted proteins | sample GreLakmeSU08MSRF_FD_66721 | JGI IMG/M metagenome (GOLD analysis project Ga0049085, IMG submission 66721) | Freshwater lentic microbial communities from great Laurentian Lakes, MI, USA - Great Lakes metaG SU08MSRF | ecosystem: Environmental > Aquatic > Freshwater > Lake | place: Great Lakes... | reverse complement strand
CTTCGGGCGTGGCCAGCCGCCGCACATCACGATTGATGTCGATCCCCGCGGCGTTCTCGCGCTGGAAGATCTCGGCGCCGTCGGGGTTCAGCATCGGCAGGAAAGTCACCGTCAAGTCGTTCTCGATGCGGTCGCGCAGCGTGCTCGGCGCCTTGGCCGTGAGGAACGCGAAGATGTCGGCGAGCGCCATTGTTGCCGTCGCTTCGTTGCCGTGCATCTGCGACCACATGAACACCTGTACCGGACCCTTTCCGAACGTCACGGTGCGCAGCGTACGGCCCTGCATCGACTTGCCGACGTCCTTCACCGTGAGCTTCGGAGACGCGAGCGATGGTTGAATCGCGCGCCAGAGCTGCGCCTGCGTGAACCGACGCTCGGTGATCGCCGCGACCTTGTGCTTCTCGGCGATGGCCAGACGGTCGGACCAGGGAGTTTGCGCGGCGGCAGCGCGCGGTATTGCGCCAATCGCCAGCAGAACAGTCAGTGTCGCGCCCGCGCGCAGGCGCGCAAAAACGGCAGTGGTCACGCGTGCTCCGGCACATGGGTCGATAGACCGAGTACAATGGGACAAGCATACTGCGAGGGGCAAGCCCGGGCGGCTGGCAGGGGAAGCGCCGAGGCGGTATTCTCTCTGAGAGCCTCAACCCGAGCCCCATAACAAATGCAAATCATTCGCCTCGCCGGCGCGGTTTTCGCGGCCACCGTGTGCGCGTCGGCCGTCGCCGCGCAGAACGCGCCGCCCGCCCAAAACGCCGCGGTCAACCCGCAGACCAACCTGCCCTACGGCGCGCCGAGCGCTGCGCCCGTCTCGAAGTGGACACCGCCGGCGTCGGCAGGGCGTCAGCTCACGCTGAACGACCTGCTCACCTGGAAGAACCTCAGCGCGGCGCAACTGTCCAACGACGGCAAGTGGTTTGCCTACGTCATCGCGCCGAGCGAAGGCAATGCGGAAGTCGTCGTCCGCGGCACGGCGGCCGGCGCGTCGGAACTGCGCTTTCCCGTTGGTGACGCCTCCGGCGGTGGTGGAGGTGGCCGTGGCGGCGCGGGCGGTGGTGCCGTGCAGATTTCCGGCAACAATCGCTGGGTCGCCTTCAACGTCTACGCTCCCACTCCCGCGGCCGGCGGTGGCCGTGGTGGGCGCGGCGGTCGTGCCGGTGGCGCAGGCGCCGCGAGCGGTGCTGCAGCCAATGTATCGCCCAAACTCGCCGTGATCGACCTCACGAACGGCACGCGGCGTGAATTCGAAAGCGTGCGCGCGTTTCGGTTTGCTGGCGACAAGTCGAACTGGCTCGCGATTCAGCATGCAACGCCTGGCGCGGCTCCCGCGGCAGCTGATGCCGGAGGCGGACGTGGAGGCGCCCCGGCAGGCGGCGGCGGTCCGGCATCCGTCCTCGAGCTCGTGGACCTCACGGGCGGCACGCCGATCCCGATCGCCAACGTCTCGGAGTTCGCCTTCAACGACGCCGGCACCTGGATCGCGTACGCGGTGAGTGCCACCGACCTCGTGGGCAACAGCATTCAGCTACGTGAGCTCTCCACGGGCGTGAACCGCCCACTCGATTTCCAGAAGGCAACGTATCGTCGGCTGATCTGGGGCGATTCCAGCAGCGCGCTCGCCGCGTTCCGCGTGGTGAACGACACGGCCGGTGGCGACGAACAGGCGACGGTCGTGGCATGGAGCAACGCCATCGCGCCAAACGCTACGGCAATCGAAATCAGCGCAAAGAGCACGGGCGTCGCTGGCGGGCTCGTCGTGAGCACTGACCGCGCGCTGCAATGGGGCGACGGACAGAAGACCCTCTACTTCGGCCTGCGCGAGCCGCGACCGCCGCGCGATCCGAACGCCGGGACCTTCACGGCGCCGAACCCTGGCGGTTCTGCTCCTGGCGCTGGCAGCACCGGGCAGATCGCCGCGGCACCTCAGACTGGCGCCGAGGTCCCGTCGCTCATTCTCTGGCACTGGAAGGACGCGCGACCGCAGGCAGCCCAACAGGTGCAGGAAGCGACGGACAAGGCGTTCAACTACCTGTCGGTCTATACGCTCTCGACCCAGAAGGTCACCAAGCTCACGGACGACAGGGTGCGCGACGTCTCGGTCGGCCCAAAGGATTCGTGGGGCATCGGCAATGACGGCACCGAGTACGAGCGCGAGGCCGGCATCCGCGGCTTCGACTTCCGCGACATCTACGCCGTGAACATCGGTACGGGCGAGCGGAAGCTCATCCAGAAGAAGGTGCCGGGCGGCGGCGGTGGTGGTGGCGGGCGCGGTGGATTCGGCGCGTCGTCGTTCTCGCCAGACAACGGCCAGTACGCCTACTACGACTCTGGCGACTGGAAGGTCTACAATTTCAACGCTGGCGCCACGAAGACGATCACGACGGGCGTGCCGGCAAAGTTCTGGAATACCGAAGACGACCACAATCAGGTGAAGCCGGCGATCGGTGGCGCGTTCATCGGCTGGACGAACGACGGCAACAACGTCATCATCCGCGATAACTGGGATGTGTGGCGTCTTCCCGTCTCCGGCACCGGAGCGGTCAACATCACCGGCAACGGCCTGAAGGACCAGATCAAGTACCAGGCTCGCCTGCTCAGCGACCCGCGTGACCGCGGCGGCATCGACCTCAACAAGCCGCTCTACTTTCAGGCATATGGCGAGTGGACCAAGAAGGAAGGTCTCTCCATGGTCGACCCCTTGAAGGGCGGCGCGACGCCGCTCACCTGGGAGGATGCCAAGGTCAGCTATCGGAAGGCACGCGACGGCGACACCTGGGTCGTCCAACGGCAGAGCGTGGTGAAGTTTCCCGACTTCTACGCGGCCGACGACGGCATCAAGAACGAGCGCCGTCTCACCGACGCGAACCCGCAGCAGAAGGACGTCGCCTGGACACCGGGCGCACGGTTGATTGACTACAGCTGCGACAATGGGCTCGGCAAGCGTCAGGGGGTGCTCTTTCTCCCGGCCGGATACGAGAAGGGCAAGAAGTACCCGATGCTCACCTACATCTATGAGAAGCTGTCGCAGGGGACGCATGTCTATCCGGCGCCGAACGCGACGCGCTACGCCAACCCGGCCGTGTTCACCTCGCGCGGCTACGCGTTCTTCCAGCCAGACATCGCCTACAAGGTGAACGATCCCGGCCGTTCGGCGGTCTGGTGCGTGCTACCTGCCGTGAAGGCCGTGATCGCGACGGGGATGATCGACGAAGCCCGCGTAGGCCTACAGGGCCATAGCTGGGGCGGCTACCAGTCAGCGTTCATCGCCACGCAGACGAAGATGTTCAAGACCGCCGTCTCTGGCGCACCGCTGACCGATATGACGTCGATGTTCGGCTCGGTCTACTGGAACTCAGGGAACACGGACGCCTCGATCTTCATCTCGAGCCAAGGCCGGTTCACCGGCGGGCCGAACGACATCCCAGAGGTGTACGCGCGCAACTCGCCGCAAACGTATGCGCAGAACCTGTCGATGCCGTACATGATCCTGCACAACGACCGCGACGGCGCCGTGGACTTCAATCAGGGCATCACGTACTACAACCACCTGCGCCAGATGAACAAGGACGTGATTCTACTCGAGTATGTGGGTGAGAATCACGGCCTGTCGCGTCCGGCCAACCAGATGGACTACGCCCTGCGCATGACGGAATGGTTCGACACGTTCCTCCGCGACCAGCCGGCTCCCGAGTGGCTCAAGGAAGGCATTCCGCGACTCAAGATGGAGGAACATCTCAAGGCTCGGCGTGTGATGGTAGACCCGAAGGCGACGGTGCCGACGCCACGTATCACGCCCTGAGTTTGATGGAGAAACCGCGGAGGCCGTAGCGGCGTTTCCGTAAACCGCCGCTACGGCCTCCGCGGACCGACACGGTTAACAGCCGTGATCAGTACGTCGGCTTTTTACGAAGCGCGATCCAGACGCCCCATCCAATACTCCAGCCAAGCAGCGCGCCGAGTGAGACGTCGGAGACGAAATGCGCGCGGTCGATAACACGCGTGGCGGCGCAGCCAGCGGCGAGCGCGTACCAGACCCACCGTGCGCCTGGGAAGATCCGCGCGAGCACCGTAGCCGCAGCAAATGCCACCATCGTGTGACTGCTCGGCATGCCAAGTCCGGCAGTCGAGAACGGGCGGTCCTCCCATGGGCGGAAGCCATAGTCGCCGTCGTGGATCATCGGCCGTTCGCGGCGGATCGTGAGCTTGAGCAGCTCGCAGACGATACCGGCGAGCGCCGGGGCAAAGAACAGCAGCTGCGCGTGCGTCTTCGCGAGCGCCGCATCGAGCTTGCGTTGCGTTAGCCAGAGTGTGAGCGAGGCGAGCATCCAAGTCGGAAACCAGCCCATCTGGCGAAGCAGGCGCGCCCAGTCTTGATCATAGATCCGGGCGAGGTGCGCGTGATCGTAGGCCCAGCGGTCGGCGAGCATCGGCACCAGTGCGAACAGCGCCACGACGGCCAGCAGCCAGAGGGTGCGTGCGAGAGGCCCAGCGCGCCAGATCTTGCGCTCAGCCCACGACGACGCGGCCTTCGTCCCCATTTCCGCGTTGCTCAACGCACGACCTCATGGAAGTTGCGCACGATGATCTCGGTCAACCCCCAGATCACCTGTCCATCATAATGAATAGCGTCGCGCCACATCCAGAACGCGCCCCGGGTGCGGACCCGCGTGCGTCGCCTGTTGGCCGGGTCGAGCAGTGCGTCGAGCGGCACCCAGAAGTGGCCGGCCACTTCGTCGGACAACACGACCGGCGGTGCACCGACGATCGTTGCCACGTAGGGCCGCACGATCACGGGTGGGAGCATGGGGGTTCGCGGCCGGAGGTCATCGAGCGGACCGACCAGCTCGCCGTGCAGACGGATGTCGAGCCCAGTTTCCTCGCGCGTTTCGCGTACGGCGGTATCGGCGAGGTCGACGTCGCCTTCGTCGCGGCGCCCACCGGGGAGCGCCACCTGCCCGCTCCAAGGATCGCCCTCGCGAATCGCTCGTGTAATGAAGAGCAATTCGACGCCGCCTTGCGCCTCTCGCTCGCGCAGTACCAGCGCCACGGCCGCCTCCCAGAACGGTTCGTCGCGCTCGGCGGGCACAGGCGGATACGCCCGAACGGCCGCGGTGATGCGGGCGAGATTCCTGAGGTCAGGCATCGGCGCCGTCACCCGCATCGGCCGGAGTGCTGGATCGCGGCGTCACCGTGCCTCAGGACGCCGGACTCTTCACCCGTCGCCGGTCGAGGATGACCGCCGCTGCAAGGTCGGCCGTGACATTCGTCGTGGTGCGGAACATGTCGGGAATGGTATCCACCGCGAGCAGGATGCCCACGCCCTCAGCCGGAAGGCCTACCGACAGCAGCACCGGGACCATCATGATGATTCCGCCGCCCGGAATTCCCGGCACGCTGAACGAGGCCGCGATCGACGTGACGGTCATGGTGGCGTATTGCGCCGGGCTGAGCGGAATGCCGTAGAGCTTGGCGATGAAGATCGCGCCCACCACCTGCGCGATGACCGCACCGGCGCGGAAGATGGTAACCATGAGCGGTAGCAGAAAGCCGATCGTCGGCTGGCTCAGTCCCAGTTTCTCGCGCGCGACGGCGAGCATCGCCGGAAAGGCCGCCAGCGAACTGCGCGAGCTGAATGCCACGGCCTGCGCGGGAAGAATCGCGCGGGCGAAATCCATGAACTTCACGCCGCCGCCAAACACGGCCGCCGGGTAGAGGACCACCAGCCAGAACGCGATACAGACGGCGCAGACGAGCACGATATATGTGGCCAGCGCGCCCGCAGCCGCGAAGCCGATCTTGGCAGCGAGTACGAAGGCCAGCGCAAAGACGCCGACCGGCGCCACCACGAGCACGGCGCGCATGACGGCCAGGCAGGCCTCCTGCACCGCATCCATCACACGGAGCAGCGCCTCGCGCCGATCAGCGGCAATGCGTGTCAGCGCGGCACCCAACGCAATCGAAAAGACGATGAGCGGAAGCAGCGCGCCGTCAGCGGCAGCCTTGACCGGATTGACGGGGACAAGATCGATGAACCACTGCGCCAATGAGGGAATGGACTTGGCTCCCTCGATCGCGGCCTGGCCCGTGGCGACCGCGCTGGCCCGGAGCGCCTCTGCCGCTGCGGTGTCGACGTGAAACCGTGAGAAGACCACAGGCGCGATGGCGAGCGAGAAGAGCCCGGCCGCCGTCAGCATCGCGAGGAACATCAGCAGGCCGCGTGCGCCGAGTACGCCGACCGTGCGCGCGTCGGGTGCGCGGCCCACGCCGAGGAGCAGCGAGGAGACGACCAGCGGAATGATGGCCATACGGATGGCGCTCACCCAGATGGTGCCGACCGGCTGCAGGAGTGTCGCAAGCGGGTCGGCAATCGACGGACCCGCGACGGAGGCACCGAGCCCGGCTGCGAGGCCCAGGACAAGGGCGATGAGGACCTTCAAGGCGAGTGACATTCTGGTGAGAAACTACAGAAGGCACACGGCCGCCGGCTAGCTTGCCTTCATGCCGAACTGGCTCTGGTACACGCTACCCTGGGTGGTGGTCCCGATCGTGCTCGCCTGGCGATCGCGCGGCGCATCGCGGCTGGCGCAGTACGCTCCGGATCTACCGAGTGGTGCCGCAGGCGCGGAACGCCACGCGGGCGCTCCCTTGGTGAGCATCGTCGTGCCGGCGCGGAACGAAGCACGCAACATTGAGCGCTGCGTGCGATCCATTCTCACGACCACCTGGCCCAACGTCGAGGTGCTCGTCGTGGACGACCACTCGACGGACGGCACGGGCGCCATCGCGCGAAAGATCGCAGCCGAGGACGCTCGCGTGACCGTCCTCGACGCGCCACCGCTGCCCGCTGGTTGGTTCGGCAAGCAGTGGGCCTGCCACACGGCTGTGCAACAGGCGCGGGGCGACTTACTGCTCTTCACGGACGCCGACACGCGGCACACTCCGGAGTTGTTGCCGCGGGCGATGACGGCGCTGCGCGCCCGCGGTGCCGATATGCTGAGCGTGATGGGCACACAGGAGATGGGCACGTTCTGGGAGCGGCTACTGATGCCGCAGGTCTTTGTGTTGATTCTCTCGCGCTACGGCAACACCGAGCGAATGAGTCGGTCCACCCGCCCGCTCGACAAGATCGCGAACGGGCAGTTCTTCCTAGTTCGGCGCCCCTCATATGAGGCAATGGGCGGTCACGAGGCGGTACGCGGCCACGTGGCGGAGGACCTGCGCATCGCGCAAGAGGTCTGTCGCGCGGGAGGGAGCGTGCAGTTTGTGGAGGGACTCGAGTACCTCAGCACGCGGATGTACGAGGGGCTCGGCGAGCTGATGCGCGGCTGGGGCAAGAACGTCTACGCCGGCGGGCGCGACACGCTGGCGCTGGGAGCCGTGGGGCAGACCGTGCTGCGCCTGGTATTCCCCGTGCCGGCGCTCTGCAACGTGCTGCCCTTCGTATTGGGACTCGTGGCGTTGGCCGGCCTGTTGCCGCCCGACATGTTGTGGTGGGCAGCGGCCTGCTATGCCGCCGCGACATTGTTCTGGGCGGTGGTATATGCCGTACAGCGGGTGTCGCCGATGTACGGCCTACTGCACCCGTTCGCGGGCGCATTGCTGGCGGTGTTGTTCGCGCGGGCGGCGTGGCGCGGAAGCCGCGTGGAATGGAAGGGACGCGAATACCGGAGTGTGAGTCCGTGACGACGAGCGATCGCCACCGCCTGCGTCGGCTCCCGGCCGTGTTGTTCGACATGGACGGCACGCTGCTCGATTCCATCGAGTTGATCATCGCGGGCGCGGTCTATGCGTTTGACGGGCGCGAGGGGCCGCGTCCCACACGCGCCGAGTGGAAGGCGCTGATCGGCACGCCACTCGACGCCATGTTGGCCCATTGGGCGACCAATGCGGACGATGCGAGCTTCCTCAAAGCGCGTTATCGGCAGTTTCAGATGGACAATCATGACCGCTTGGTGACGCTCTACCCCGGCGTGGAGGAGACCCTGCGCGAGCTGCACGAGCGCGGGCATCCGCTGGCGATCGTGAGCAGCAAACTCGACGCGGGGATCCGGCGGTCGATGGACTTCTACAAACTCACGCCGTTATTCGATGCCATCGTGGGGATCGATCATACCACACGGCACAAACCCGACCCCGAGCCCGTGATCTACGCGCTCACGCAACTCCAGGTGAGCCCACGCGAGGCTTGGTTCGTGGGCGACTCGCCGCACGACATCGAGGCGGGCCGCGACGCCGGCGTCAGCACGGTGGCCGTGCCATGGGGCGCGTACACGAAGGAAGAAATCGAGCCGGCGGGGCCGACCTACTGGATCGAACGGATGAACGAACTTCCCGGACTCCTCGCGGCAAGCGGTTGATGCAATAGTTCGACGTCGTCGGCATGGTTACGGTGCCGACACGGCGAAGCTGGCCGAGACCGCGCTCCGGCCCAAGCCCGATCACACAAAAACGCTGTAAACGACTGTACTGCAATGACTTAGCACACATAACCACCGCGCATGCCCTGCAGATTCGCGGGGCGCTATTATTCAAGGGTCGGTGTTCGGCTGGAGTTCGACCTTTTTCACCCCTGGAGCGCAACACCAAATGGGCTTTTCGCGGTATGAAGTGCTAAATCCTGCGGGCTTCGTTCGAACGGGCGCCGACCGCGCCCTTCTCGTCCGCCGCACCTATTCGCTCGTGCTCGCCTGCGTCTTCGTCACGATGGGCGGCACCTGGTTCGGGCTGCAGAACGAGTCGATCATGATCGCGACCGCGAAGCACCCGATCATCACCATGCTGCTGGCCTTCGTGCCGCTCTTTGCGGCACAGCGCGCGCGTTCGCTCGCGGCGCCGCAGCGCCTCGCACTGGTGGTCCTCTTCTCGGCGATGATGGGCGTGGCCATCTCGCCCCTCATCTATGCAGTCGGGCGCACGCAACCACAGATCCTCTGGCAGGCCGGCGCGCTGACGGGCAGCGCCTTCACGGTGCTGACGCTGTACACCTGGCTCAGCCGCCGCGACTTCAGCGCGTGGGGCAGCTTCTTCGTGGTGGGGGTCTGGGTGCTGATCGGCACGTCGCTGCTCAACCTCTTCTTCCAGAACCAGACGGCGCAGCTCTGGATTGCGGGCGGCACGGTACTCGTGTTCAGCGGCCTGCTCGTGTTCGACACGTGGCGGCTCAAGAATGTGTATGGCCCCGATGAGTACATCGTGGCGGCCGTGCAGATCTACCTCGACCTACTCAACATGTTCCTTGCGATCGTCTCGCTGCTCGGCGGGAACCGCCGGAGCAGCTAGTGCCATAGAATTGTGTTCCGACGCCCGGAAACGTCGGGACACAATACGGGCCGCCCAGATGGTTTGGGCGGCCCGTTCATTTATGCGGATTGCATCTCCTACGCCAACGCGTCGAGCGCCCGTGCGAGTGTGAAGTCGAGCTGTGTGAGACCGCCGGCGGAGTGGGTGCTCAATGTGGCAGTGATCTTCGTGTAGCGGATATCAAGATCGGGGTGGTGATCGAGTTGCTCGGCGGCGAGGGCGGCTTGGTCAACCCAGCGGATCCCATCGAGGAACTTCGGGAAGGCGAACGTTTTCGTGATCGTGTTTGACACGCGGGTCCAGCCGTTGAGCTGCGCCAGTGCGTACTCGATCTCGCCTTCGTCCAGCTTGTGGGGTCTCATCGGCGTTCCGTGATCGTGCCCGGGGCAGCCATTTCGTTCGCGCCCGCGACGTTGGCGGCCAGGACCGGGTCCAGCCCGCCGCGACGCGACGAGGATGACCGCCGTACGGCGATCATCTCGGCCACCACGCTCACGGCGATCTCCTCCGGCGTATCGGCACCGATGGAGACGCCGACTGGGGCGTGAATCTGTGCGATAGATGCTTCGGTCAGGTGCCACTCGCGAAGCTGTTTTGCCGTGAGGGCGGCTTTGCGACGGCTGCCGAGCATCCCCACGTAACGGAGTGGCTTGGGGACAACCTGCGAGGCGATGACGGCGTCGTGTTGATGGCCGCGTGTGGCGATCACGACGTACGTATCGGCGTCGAACCGCGCGCTGGCCATCACATCATGGAATTCACAGGTGACGACGCGGTCCGCGAATGGCATGCGCGTGGGATCGGCAAAATCGGCGCGGTCATCTACGACGGTCACATGCCAGCCGGCGATCGAGGCCACCTCGGCGATGCGCGCGCCGACATGACCCGCGCCGAAGACCACGAGCTGCGGCCGCCCGACGATCGGCTCCACGAGGTGGCCTTCGCTGAAGAGCGGTTCCGTGGCGAATAGATCGAGAGAGGCGGCCCGGGCGTGCAGGTCCGCATCCGACGCCAACGATGCAGAGGTCACGATCTTGCGTGGCCCGTCACTCCAGTCGAGCGCCGTGACCATCACCCCGCGTTCGCCACGGGCGATCAACGCGACGGCCTCGTGGTAGGCGCGCGCCAGTGTCTCGTCCGGATAGACCGGCTCGATAAAGATCTCTGCGGTGCCACCGCAGGTGAGCCCGTAGTCGCCGGCCAGTTCGTTGTTCAATGAGTGATGCGACATCGCGGGAACGCGGCGTTCGAGCACATCCATCGCGCGTTCAATCACCTCGGCTTCCAGGCAGCCGCCGCCCACCGTGCCGAAACGCGCGCCGCTCGCGGTGACGAGCAGCTTGGCGGTGGCGCTCATGGGGAGCGAACCACGCCGGCGCGCAATAGAGGCGAGCGCACCGGCACCGGCGCCGGCGCTCAACCCACTGGCGATGCGCGCGCATTCGACGAGGACAGACGGACGGCTCATCTGGTCAATCTGGGCAGGGGCGCGGGCGTGGCGCCAGCGGGCGAAAGGGCTGCGCCTGCGCCTGGGCCTGCTCCAGCTCCTATTGGGCGACGGCAACCAGCTGCACGCGGAACAGCAGGATCGAATTGGACGGGATTGCCCCGACCTCCTTCCAGCCGTATCCCAGGTGCGGCGGAATCACGAGGATCCGCGCACCACCGACGCGCATGCCGCTCAACCCAATCTGCCACCCCTTGATGACGATGCCGCTTCCCATCTTGAAGGTGAGACCGGCTGAGCTGTCCACCTGCACGCCGTTGGCGAGGAGCCCGCGATACGCGACCGTCACCTTGCTACGCGATTCGGCCACGGACCCGGTGCCAACGGTGACATCCTTGTAGAACAGCCCCTCGGGCGTGCGTGTGTACTCGGCGAGATCCACGCCGAGCGCTGGTGAGAGCGCCGATGCTGGTATGTCGTCGGTGACCGGTACCGGACCGGCGGCGCAGGCGGTCATGACCGCAACGGCCAGCGCGGCCAGCGCGGCCAGCGCCACGAGAGCCCCGCGCGACCGGCGCGACCGGCGCGACCGGCGCGCGGCCCACGGTGAAACAAACGGCAATCGCACGCCTACGCTCCCGCGTCTACTTCCGCAGGTACGAATCGGTTTTGGCGATCCAATCCGCGCGCGGCGGATCGAAAATGTCGACGTCGAGCGTATCCTCGAGCGCCTCGGCCTTATGCCAGACCATCGAGGGAATGTGGAGCACCTCGCCGGCCATCACGTCCTGCACCTGTTGCTCATCTTCGCCGATCCAAAAGCGGAGGCCGCCTTCGATGATGTAGGTGAACTGCTCGTTCTCATGCTGGTGGCGCGGCACGATGCAGCCCTTCTTGAGGAAGACCTGCGCGAGCATCATCCGCTGGCCGGTGAGGAGCTTGCGGCCCAACATCGGCGAGACGGTCTCGAGTTCAACGTCCTTCCACGGGCTGTACGTCACGGACTTGGACACAAAGTCACTCCAGTTGTAGTGATGACAACGTCGCGCCGGGGCATGAGCGCGGCAAGCGGTGGCTGATGCCGTTAATGCCTTCGCGGCAGCCCAGAATCGGGCTGCCGCGAAGGCACGTTCAGAGGACGCCAGTGATTACGGCTTGATCGGCAGCGGCCGCGACTTGTACTTCGCATACAGCCGCGAGTGGCGGTCATCGTCGGCCAGCATACGGCCCTTGATGAACACTTCCACCACCTGCGTACGCAGGTCCATCGGATCGCCGGTCGTAATGAACAGATTGGCGAGCTTGCCCTTCGCGATCGACCCGATCTCCTTGTCCGCACCAAGAATCTCGGCGGGCCAGATCGTGAGCGCCTTCAGTGCGCCGTCGGCCGACAGGCCGTAGGCCATCGCCAGCGCGGCATGGAACGCCACGTGACGGGCGTTGGCGCCGCCACCGGTGGAGAAGGCAAACTTCACGCCAGCATCGTACAGCAGGCCGGGCGCCGCATAGATCTCGTCGTACGGCACGTCATCGCCAGGCGCTGACTGAATGCCGCCGAGGATGACCGCAATGTTCTTCTCGGCGAGGAACTTCCGGACTTTCCAGGCATCAGACGCGCCCTGAAGCACCACGCGAATGCCCCACTTCTCACCGAACGCGACGGCCGCGCGGATTGACGCTTCGTTGCCGCACGGAATGATCGCCGGGATCTCCTTATTGAAGACCGGACGCATTGCCTCGTAGATGAGGTCGAGCTTGGCCGAGCCGGCGGCACGACTCTTGTCGTAGTCCCGCGATTCGGTCATGAACCGCTCGAAGTCGGCCACGGCATTCGGATTTCCCGCGGCGCCGCCACGACCACCCCGGCCACCACCACCGCCGCGACCGCCACCACCACTCCCGCCCGGCAGGCTGATCATCATGCCGACGGACTTCGAGACGGCGAGGTCTTCCCAGGTCCAGCCGGCGGTATTGATCAGTGCCGCCTGCCCGCTGATGACGCCGCCAGTCGGCGACGTCACCACCGAGGTGACGCCATTCATGCGCGTCACGCCGAGGATTTCGCTTTCGACGTTGAGTCCGACCAGCGCGCGCATGTGCGGGTTGAACTCACCCATCTCACTACGGAATCCCATCGTCTGCACACTGCCGATTTCCGTTAGGCCGATGCCCGTGCTGGCGTCGATCATGCCCGGGTAGATGAACTTGCCCGTGGCGTCGATCACCTTGGCGTCCGTGGGGCTGGCCGCCGTACCGATCTCGACGATCCGGTTATTCCGGACGAGGATGTTCGTGTTGGGCAGCCGCTGGCCACCTGGGTTCACGATCGTGCCGCCCTTGATGAAGAAGGTGCCTTCATCACCGGCGCCGGCCTGTGCCGTAGCCGTCGTCGCGATCGTGGTCGTGGCGACGAGCGCGCCAACAGCAAAGAATGACGCGAACTGCTTCTGGATTGGTCGCATTACTTCGTGCCTCCAGGGCCCTTCTCGGCGGCCACTTTGCGCAGCGTGTTCGCCTGTGAACGATCGAACAGCACTTTGCCGTCGACGACGGTGTATTCGACCATCGCGTCGGGCGCGAAGGGATGCGCCGAGAAGACCGCGATGTCGCCGTCTTTTCCGTTTTCGAGTGAGCCGACCATCTTGTCCACGCCGAGCTGTTTGGCGGGGTTCAGCGTCACCATCTTGAGCGCTTCATTGACGCTCATGTTGCCGTACCGAACGCCGATGCCCGCTTCCTGGTAGAGCCGGCGGATCCGTTCGTCAGAGTCAGAGTTGACCGACACCACGACACCGCGCTGGGACATGAGCGCCATGTTGTACGGAATCGCGTCGAAGGCTTCGACCTTGTAGCCCCACATATCGGCGAAGGTTGAGGCCATCGCGCCGTGGCGCGCGATTTCGTCGGCCACCTTGTAGCCCTCGAGCACGTGCTGGAAGGTGTTGACCTTGAAGCCGTTCTCGTCGGCGACGCGGATGAGCATCAGGATCTCGTCGCCGCGGTAGCTGTGCGAATGCACCTTCAGGTCGCCGTGCAGAATGTCGGTCAGGGCTTCGAGGCGGAGGTCCCGGCGCGGCATGATCGCGTTCGGGTTGGTCTTCACCACGTCACGATACTCCTTCCATTCCTGGTCGTACTCCTTCGCTTTCTGGAACCAGTAGCGGACGGTGAATTCCACACCCATGCGGGTCATGGGAAAGCGACGTTCGTCGGCCGGCGCGGTGGAGTTGGCGCGGGTGACGTTTTCACCGAGCGCGAACTTCACAATCCGGAACGCGCCCTTGAAGTACATCGAATCGGCTGATTGGCCCCAGCGCATCTTAATGACGCGTGACTGGCCGCCAATCGTGTTCGCGCTACCGTGGAGCAGGAGCGCGGCCGTCACACCGCCGGCGAGCGCGCGATACACGACGGGATCGTCGCCCTTGAGCTGAACCTGCACTTCTGGTGTGACCGACTCAGCGCCCTCGTTGATGCCGCCTTCAAGGGCGGCGTGCGAGTGGGCGTCGATGATGCCGGGCATCACGAACTTGCCCGTGCCGTCGATCGTGCGAACGCCAGCCGGGATATTCACGTTGGCGCCGACGGCGGTGATCTTGCCGTTGCGCACGAGAATGGTCCCGTTCTGGATGTCGCCGCCGGTAATCGTGATCAGCGTCGCGTTCCTGATGGCGAGGTCCTGGGCCACGAGCACGGCGGGAGTGGAAATCGCCGCGACGACGACGCAGGCACGCGCCGCACGGCCGAGCATTCCGACGTTGAGGATGCGCATATGAGAGTCCATGGTTAGTAGATCCGGCCTTCGATGAAGACGTGCTTGATTGGGTTCGTAGCGGCGAAGAGGTCGTTACCGGTCACGATGACGAAGTTGGCGAGCTTGCCGACTTCGATGGTGCCGACGGCGGCGCTGATGCCGAGTACAGCGGCCGGAGTGACCGTGGCGGCGCGGAGCGCATCGTCAGGACTCATGCCCGCCGCGATGGTCAGGCGAATGCGGTCGCGGAAGGTGTTGCCGCTTTCGCCACCGTACGAGGCGAACGCCACGGGAACGCCCGCCTTGGTGAGGGCTGCGGCGTTGGCACGGACTTCGGCGGTGTCGGCTGCGGTCGTAGCCGGCGCCGTGCCGCTCTTACCAGAACCAACGGCCAGGAAGGCCCGACCGGTGATTGAATCAGGCGACGGCCACTGCAGGCTGACGACGGCAGTTGCACCGGTCGACTTGAGGTTGGCGATGACCCGCCAGCCTTCCTGCGAGCCGACGACCACCGGTGTCTTGAGACCCAGTTCCTTCGCGATCTCGGCGACACGCACCATCTGCCGCTCCGTCGAGGCCACGAACCACGAACTCATCTCGCTCGTCGCGGCTGGGACGAGCGCGCGGCTGAACGGATCGTTCGACGGGCGGGCGCCGGGTGTGCCGGCTTTGAATGCCTTGTCAAGCCGTGCTTCGTACTGTGCGTCGAGGAATGCCTGGCGGATGAACGCCACTGAGCCAATCCCGGTGCCGGGATAGGCACCGCCACGCTTTGTGCCGAACGCCACGACTTGGCCCGACGCGGCCCGGAGCGCCAGCGGCGACCCGCCGCGCGTGCCGGTGAGCGCGGAGCCGACGCGGCCCGGGAAGAGACCACCGTCGAAGACCAATCCGACCGTCGTCACACCACCGGCTCGGAATGCTTTGAGCTGGTCGTCGGTCGGGGCGAACATGTCCGCGGCCTCGGCGTCGGCCTCGACTTCAGGCAGCACGACCGGCGGCGGCGGCGCCGATCCGCGACCCAATGGAACGCCACGACCGCCACCGCCGCCGCCACGTCCAGCCGCGGGTGCGGCGCCAGCCGCAGTCGTCGCCGGAAGCGGACGGCTCGGACTGGGGAGACCGATACTTGTCGCGGCGTCAATAAGGCCGGCGTACACTGTGTGCCCGCTCAGATCCATCTGCGTGACACCAGCGGGGATTTGTACGGTGGCACCGACCGCGGCGATCCGACCATCACGCGTCAGAACAGTGCCGCGCTCGATCACCTTGCCGGGCGCGGTGACGATCCGGACGTTGGTGAGCGCATAATCGGCGCGCACCGCGGTCACGGCCTTGCCGGGATCTGCGGTTTGAGCGAACGCCGTCGCGAACGCGACCGGCAACGCCAGGGGAACTGCAAAGAGGAGTCTGCGGGCCATGCGTGGAGCTCCTGATTTCTGGGACGATAGGGGAACTAGGTAACTACGCCGGGATGCCCCCGTCTGCTGGGTGCGAACCGGAAAATCGCATCTAAAGAACTTGTCGCGCTGGCGAGCTGGCGGCGAGGGTCTACGCCGCCGGTTGGGGCAGGTCCGGCTGGGGTCTGGCCTCGAACACCAGACTCATGCAGGTCACGCCACCCTCCGCCTTTGCGAACTCGGAGAGGGGGGTGGTGCGCGAGTCAAACCCCATCGAGGCAATGAGCGCAGCCGTCTTGGGGTGTTCGGCGGCGCTCACGACCGACCGACCGATGGTGAGAATGTCGGCGGCAAAGGGCTCGTCGCGCGGGACCTCAACGATGTCGAAACCGGCGAGGTCCTGGAGTTCGAGCCAGGCCGGGTTCACGAGCAGGCGACCGCCTGGCAGCGCGGTACAGGCGCTCTTGAGGTGGAGGCAGTTGCGCATTCCCACGCGCCGCACGACATAGCCGTACGGTTTCAGAATCTCGGCCAGCGCCGCGGCGCCCTCCGCATTCGTGCGCGCGGACTTTCCGACCAGCACCACGCGACCGACGACGGTGACGTCCCCGCCGTCGAGGGTCGCGGGCAGTGCGATGTGCGCGAGCCTGCGATGGTTCACGAGCTCCTGCTCGACGCCGGCAATTTCTGCGCGGCGCGACGGCGCGCCCGGCATCGCCATCACAGCGATTTCATCGAAGACAATCGCCATGTCCTCGACGAAAACGCCATCGGGGCAACCCTGATTGGCGTTGAGGACGACCAGATCGCAGCCGAGTTGATGCAACAGATCGGAGTAGGCCGCGTGTTGCGCCCGCGCATTGGCCATGTCGATGGGGTCGCGCCCGACGTACGAACGTTCGCCCTGCTCGAGCGAAGCGGGCGGGACCTGCGTGATGGCCACGCGCCGGATCGGCGGGATTCCAGCAGCGACGCCGGTGCTGGGGCCCTCGGTCAGACTCACGCCGCAGCTCCTTCGGTGCAGGCCCGCATCGTCACTCTGGCGCGCCGAAGCCGCCCATCGTCATTCCACGCAGCTGCTCCACGCTGGCGGGCGAACCGATGAACAGGTCGGTCGGGAAGCTGCGGAACCGCAGCATCGCGTCACGGATTTCGGTGCCACGGTAGATGTTGAACCCGAATCCGGCGAGGTACTGGAGGCGCAGGTTGCTGTCGCGGTTGATCTCACCGTTGGCCGTCCACGGCTTGAGATCCGCTCCGCGGCCAGTGTAGGTCTTGAGCAGGTCAAATGCGCTGAGGTAGCCGACCTCGACGAGCGAGGCCCGGACCGCCGCATACTCCGGCTTTTCAAGTTTGGCTTGCCAAGCGTCCACGTCGATCGGCTTCTCGTCGAGCCGGCCAACGAGCACCACGTCGTATCCGGTGCCGTCCTGATAGTCGTTGCGCCAGACCGTGCCGTTCGGAAAGACCTCGAGAAAGGTGGCGACTTCGCTCTTGACCACTTCCTCGGTGCTTTCATAGAGCGGGACCCACTGCGTGACGACGCCGCCCGGATTGAGATGCGCCTTCACGTGCTCGAAGTATTCCTTCGTGTACAGCGTCGCCGCGCCCTTCACCCAGGGGTGAATCGGGTCGGAGGTAATGACGTCGAACTTTTCACGCGTCGTGAGCACATAGTGCCGCGCATCATCGTAGGTGATTTCGACTCGCGTGTTGTCCTTCACGCGGTGGTTCGCGTCGGCAAAGTAGGTCGAAACGATCCTTGGGATGAGCGGCTCCATCTCGCAGATGACCATGCGCTGCAGCGACGGATGGATGCTGATCGCGCCAGCGGTCACTCCCGCGCCGAACCCAACGACGAGTACGCTCTTCGGGTCGTCGTGCATGAGCACGGAGAGGTGACCAAGGAGCCGTTGGAGCCGCATGTCCTGCGGTTCGGTGGAGGCCTCGACCTTGCCGCTGACATGGAAGTTGCGGTAGCCGTTGGGTTCTTCGGTGACGGCGATGGACGAATTGATTCCCTCGCCAACGTACAACGCGTTCGGTTCGCCCTGCCACGGGAGCGACCGACCCCAAGCGATGAGGCCGGCGGGTACCATCGAGACCTGCGCAGCGAAGTAGAGCGCGGCCACGGCAAGCAGACCGACACCGAAGGTGCTCGCGGGGCCGAGTGCTGTCCTGGCTTCGACGGCGTTGCGGCTGCGGAACAGGGGCAGCAGCGCCGCCAGTCCAGAGACGACGGAGAGCACGATCAGTGCCTGCTGCGCACCCTTGGTTCCGATCCACGGTACGAGCAGCGTGCCGGTAACCACCGAGCCGACGATCGCGCCAAGCGTGTTCGCGGCGTAGACGCGGCCGACGGTACGGCCCGGATCGCTCTCACGCATGGTCGCAGCGGACAGGGCGAGTGGGAAACTCGCACCCCAGAGCACGGCGCCTGGGAGGAGCGTGAACATCGCCCGCGCCATGTCGAGCTGAAAGTTGGACCAGGCGCTTGGCGCGAGGACGGCGTTGATGGGCCAGTGCGGGAGTCCGTGCGCAACGACCCACGCGCCCCACGCGGTGGTGAACGCGAGCAGCAGCTGCACCCAACCGAGCGCGGCGCGCGGATTCGTCGTGTTCTTGGCGATGGCGGAGCCGGACACGCTACCGATCCCGAGTCCCATCAGGAAGACCGCGAGAATCACCGAGAAGGCGTACGTCGTCGCACCGAACATCAGTGACAACAGGCGCGTCCAGACCACTTCGGCGCCAAGCGCGGTGAGGCCCGAGAGGGCGATCGCGATGTAGACGCCGCGAGGCTGCCAACTGGCCACGCCGGGCGCGGTCGCCGCGGCCGCCGCCTCTGAGCCGACCGCCGGTTCCTTTGGTGCAACGTACGTGGCCCGTTTGGCAAGCAGCATCGCCGCGCCAGCGACGAGTGCGTTGAGCGCCACGGCGACGAGTGCTGCCGTGGTGAGGTCAAACTTCCTGAGCAGGTAGAATCCGGCCGTGAGGCAGCCTACGACCGCACCGACGATGTTGCCGCCGTAGAAGAATCCGAGCCAGGCCGTGCCGCTCGGCGTGGCCTCGACGAAGCGCGAAATCGCAGGGAGCGTCGCGCCCATGAGGATCGTGGGCGGCAGCAGGAGCAGGATGCTCACCAGTGCACGCAAGGCGATGCTCATCGGGCCGCCGCCATCGACTGCCGTGTAGAGCCGGCCCACGAGCGGCATTAACACGATCAGCAACGCGCCGACAATACCGATGAACGCTTCGAGCTTGGCGTACACCACCAGCGGGTGCTCGGCGCGCGAAACGTACTTCGCGAGCATCAGCGACCCGATACACATGCCGCCCATAAAGGTGCCGAGCAGCACGGCGAGCGAGATCGCCGACGACCCGATCACCAGCTGGAGCACCTGGAACCAGACGATCTCGTAGATGAGCGCCGCGCAGCCCGAGCCGACGAAGAGGGCGAGCATCAGCGGGAGAAAGCGGGCGGATGGAACGGCAGCGGTGGTGTTGGTCGACATGGGATGCGTGGAAGCGGGGTAGAGTGTCGATCGCCGTAGGACAGGCACGGCTGGAATTTTCACATCGACGTGAACATACGGAATCCCGGGACGGCTACCTGAGGAACCGCTCCGCGAATTGTTCGAGCCGGTCGTCCCGCTGCGCGCGCGCCTGTGCGAGGATCAGGCGCACCTGCGGATGGAGCCGAGGCTCGCCCCAATAATACCCGGTGGCCTCCTCTCCCGCGCCGGAGTCTTCTTTGACGAAAGCGCGGGACATCGCAACCCGCTACGGCCTTGGCGTCACCACGGGTTTGATAGCCTCACCCTTCCGCACCTGTGGCAGTCCCTCGGCCATCCAGCTGGGCATTGGCGCGCCGGTGAGGTAATGGTCGAAGTACTGCTTCATGCGCACTTGGAAATCTTTTTGATTTTCTTTGTTCGCCAGGTGATGCGGCTCATTGGGATACGACAGCAGGATCACCTGTTTGCCATTCCGCCGGGCGGCATTGAAGTACTGGAGACCCTCGATCCAGTCCACGGCTCCGTCGGCCGTGCCGTGCAGGATCATGAACGGCGTCTTGATTTTGGTGACGTGGTGGAGCGGCGACTGGCTCTCGTAGAGCTCGTGCGAATTCCACGGCGTCACGTTGTCGCCCATGCGCACCTGCCCGACTTCCATGATGCCCTGCTGCACGGTGCCGGACTGCTTGTAGAGCTCGTTGTAGAAACTGACGAGATTGGTCGGCGGCGCCCCAGTGACCGTCGCGGCGAACATGTCGGTCTGCGTAATGATGTAGCTCGACTGGTAGCCGCCCCAGCTGTGGCCCTGCATGCCGATGTGCTTGGGGTCGGCGTAGCCAAGTCTGACGACTTCCTTCACGCCGCTCGTGACACAATCCAGCGCGCTCGATCCCGGCTTGCCGATTTCGTAGACGATATCGGGCTGGAACATCAGGTAGCCATTGCTCGCATAGGTACTCATCTGCGGCCGGTCGTCGAACGAGGGCATCGAGAAACTGTGATGCGTGTTGGACGTGATCTCGTAGAAGTACACGAGCATCGGATACTTCTTGCCGGGCTGGTACCCTGCCGGGAGCGTCAGTGTGCCCTGCAGGCGCTGGCCCTTGGAGTTCTTGAAGTCGATGAGGACCTTGCCGCCCCATGCATATTCTGAGATGAACGGATTCGCGGCGGTGACGCTTTTCGGCGAGCTGAACTTCGAGTCGTTCATCCAGTAGTCAGGGAACTCCTGGAAGGTCTGCTCAGTGTAGATGACGCGGTCGGCGTCTTTCGCCTTGGTGACGGCGCCGATCTCCTTGTCGAGATACCGGAGCGCCGCGGGCGCTCCGTTCGGTGGGAGCGTGTAATAGCCGCTCTTCTTGGTCCACTCGCCATACGCCGAAAGCGTGAGCGGCTGCGAGAGATCGACACCCTCGTCGTCGCCTGCGGCGGCGCCGCCACGGCCGCCACCCTGGCCAGGGCGGACGATGCGGAAACGGATCTGCTCCTTGTCGCCGACGCCCTTGGTGAGGTTCACCGGCGTGCCGGCTTCAAGCGGCAACTGCCAGAGGTCGAAGCGCTGATTGAGCAGCACCGACTTGCCGTCCTTGCTCCACCCGGCCACGCCGTAGATCGGCTTTTCGTAGTCGTGATCGTCTTCGTTGTTCACGAACCCTTTCGGAACGCCCGCGTCGATCATGCCATCCCTGCCCGTCTCGAGATTGAAGGCGTGGACGCGCTTGTCCTTGAGATAGAGGAACCACTTGCTGTCGGGCGAGGTGCCGTAGGTGCGCGACAGTTTGTTGGCGATGCGCGTGCGCTCACCGGTCTCGACGTTGATGCGATAGAGATCGGCCTTTGCCGCGCCCCATTCGACCGAGCCGCGGTAGGCGACGTCGTTGCGGCCCACTCCCCACTTGCCGTTGGCGGTGGTGGTCACCGCGCGCATGGCGGTGTCGGCCAGAATCACGATCTCGCGTGAGCCGAGGTGGTAGGCGGCCAGATAGGTGGCCCGACGCTCCTGCTGCAGGCGCACGATCTGCACCGACTGCGCCTCGGTGTCCTTGTAGTGCCAGACATCCACGTTCGCTTTGGTTGAGTCTGCGGGAGCGAGCTCCGGCCCCTGCTCCTTGAGGCCGATAAACAGCTTCGAACCATCTTTGCTCCACCGCGGCGCGGTGAATTCGCTGATCACGTAGCCCTTCAGCGCTTCGGTTGGATTGCGGACGAGCACCTCGACGTTGCTGCCGTTGAAGCGCCAGGTGAGGAGCGCATTGTCGCGTTGCTTCATCTCGCGCCGTTTCGTGCCGCGCAGCACGGCCAGATTGGTACCCTCGTCGCTCCAGGTGAGTTGATCGTACTCGGCCTGCGCGGTCGAGAGGGCGCGCGTGTCGCCGCTGGCGACCTCCATCAGGTAGACGCCGTTGCCGAGTTTTTCGGCGGCGTCGACAGTGTAGGCGAGCTGCTTGCCCGCGTCGTCGAACTCGTACTCGTTCACATTGCCGATATTGCGCGTATTGCTGTTGGTGAGATCACGCAACAACAGGTCGCCGCCCTTGTACGACGTGTCGGCGCCGGCCGGGCGATTGCTCTTCACGGCAAGAAACTTCGAACCCTTACTGAAGCTGAACGACGCGGGGTTCGGGAAAATGGTCTTCACACCGGTTTCGACTTGGAGGAGCTCGAGCCGACGCTGCGTGGAGGCTGGTGCCGCACCGCGACCCGCCCGCCCACCGCGACCGGCAGCTTCGCTCGGGTTCACATAGTAGGCGATCCAGTGCGAGTCGTCGGAAAAGGTCGGCGCTCCGCCGCCACCACCACCGCCACCACCACCGCGACCGCCACCGGCGCCAGGCCCACCCACGGCGAGCGTGTGCACCTTGTCGCCGTCGAGTTGCTTCACATGGAGCGTCACATCGCCCTCGTTGGGCGCGTACGCGTAGCTCATCCACTTGCCGTCGTTCGAAATGGCGGTAGAGGTGATGCGATTCCAGCGGCCGTAGTCGCCGACGTTGAGCACCTTTTTCGTCGGGGTGGCCGACTGGGCAAACGCGACAGCCGAGAGGGTGAGGAACGAGAGGGCGAGCGCGGCGCGGAGCATGATCGAACGGGCGGTCGTGCGGAGCATTCGATGCCTCGAAAGGGTCTGTGACGGCCGGTTGGCCCAGTCCCCGAGAATACGCGCCGCGGGGGCCGACTGCTAGACGCGCCAGATCTGCGTTCGCCCGCGCGGACTGCCGCTGCCCAGCGAGCGTGACAGCGAGCGTGACAGCGAGCGTGACAGCGAGCGTGACAGCGAGCGTGACAGCGGAGAGGGGGAACGCAAACGGGCGCCCCGGAAGATGTGCTTCCCGGGGCGCCCGTCTGCTGTTGTCAGGCCGATACTATCGCTTCGGCATCCAGGTATCGACGAGCACCGTCACCGACTTGCTCATTGAGCGGCCACCAACGGTGAGCGTCGCGATGTAGGCGCCTGATTCGACACCACCACCGCCACCACCGCCACCACCGCCGCCGCCGCCTCTACCACCACCATCTCCACCGCCGGTGCAGCTGGTGTTTGGCGCGCCTGCACCGCCGCCTGCACCGCCGCGACCACCACCGCCGCCGCCGCCTGCAGCGCCGCCCGCGAGGGACGGCGAGGTCAGACCCCACTGCACGCGGTTGATACCCGCAGTGTTCGGCACCGAGCCGGTGCAGAGCGTGCGACCCTGAAGATCGGTGATCGCCAGCGTCACGACGCCGGCCGCCGGGCTCTTCAGGTAATAGCTGATCGCCGCGCCACGCGGCGCATTCTCACCGCGCCACACCTTCTGGCCAGCCACCTGCTGATTGTCCTGCCGGTCCGTGAGATACGCCACGGCCGGCCGCACGTCGAAGAGGTGCGCATCGGCGTCGCGCACCGCGGCCGTCAACTGCTGGAGCGGTGTGATGTCGTCCGCGATGTAGACCGCGCGCCCATGCGACCCGACGATCAGGTCACCATCACGCGGGTGGACGAGGATGTCATCCGTCCGGACCGTGGGATAGTTGTTCATGAACTTTTCCCAGCTCTGGCCGCGGTTCAGCGAGATGTACAGGCCGAACTCCGTGCCGACGTAGAGCAGGTCGGGATTCTTCGGATCTTCACGGATCACCTGCAGGTTCCCGTAACCCGGAAGGTTCGAAGAAATACTGCGGAAGGTACGGCCGTAGTCGGTCGTGACGAACGCATACGGCTTGAGGTCATCGCTGCGATGTCCGTCGACCGCGACATATGCCGTCCCCGCGTCGAAATGCGACGCGTCAATGCGCGCGACCCAGTGCGCATGATTCGCCGGCAGGCCCGGAAGGTTTTTGCCGACTTCGGTAAATGTCACGCCGTTGTCGCGGCTCACCTGCAGGAGCCCGTCATCTGTGCCGGCCCATACGACTCCGGCCAACACCGGCGACTCCGAAACCGCGATGATCGTGGAGTACTGCGTCAGGCCGTCGTTCTTCGAGAGCTGCGTGGTCGTGCCCGGCGCACCCATCAACGCGATGTTGCACCGATCGATCTTCTTGGTAATGTCGGCGCTCTGCACCCAGGTATCGCCCTGGTTGTCGGAGCGGTACAACCGCGCGCCGCCTAGCCACATCACCTTCGGGTTGTGCGGCGAGAGCTGGAACGGGGTGTTCCAGTTGAAGCGCGCTTCGTCGCCGGCTTGGGCGTTGAGGATATTGCCGCGGCTGCCACCGCCACGACCGCCACCACCACCGCCGCCGCCGCCGCGACCACCGGTGCCGGTGTTCACACGACCATCTGAACAGGCCACCGGTGCGCTGGCGCCACCGCCCCCCGACGGCGGAGTCGGGCGCACGCTCTGCGTGGCACCCGTGAACAGGTCGTATCGGCTTGTGTTGCCGTTCTGAGATTCCGTAAAGATGATGTTGTGCGCCGTGGGATCAGAAGTCGTCTGGAAGCCGTCACCGCCACCAACGCCATACCAGTGCGAGTTGAGGATGCCATCCTGCCCGCGCACCGAGCTCGGCCCGCCCCACGATCCGTTGTCCTGGAGACCGGTGAACACGTGGTACGGCCGGCGCATGTCGGCGGACACCCAATACGAGAGGGCGGTCGCCATCGTGTTCACATAATCCCACGTTTTACCCTGATCCCACGAAACGTTGAATCCGCCGTCGTTGCCGATGAGCAGATGCCGCGGGTTCTTCGGATCGATCCACATCGCATGATTGTCGACGTGCCCGGAGTTATTGTTGCCGCCGGCGGCATCGAGCGTGGCAAACGTCTTGCCGCCGTCGACCGACTTGGTCCACGGGAGACCTGATGCGTACACCGTGTTCGGGTTGGTCGGATCGACGCGGAGCTGGCTGAAGTACATCGGCCGCGCATTGCAGTTGCTGGTCATGGTCCAGGTCCGGCCATTGTCGGCCGTCCGGAAGACTCCGCCCTGACTCGGATCAAGCGCCGGCTTCGGTGTGGCCGGCACATCGGCGCCAGCGCGTCCACCGCCGCCACCTGCCGGGAACCCGCCGCCCGGACCGCCATTGTTGCACCAGTCGTAACCGCCGCGTCCGCCGCCGCCCGCGACATCGCCGGCTGCCGGCGCGGCCGGTGCCGTGGTCACGCCGACCTGTCCGACCGGGCCAGCCTCGATCTGCACGTACACCACGCCCGGGCTCGACGCCGACGTGGCGACCGCGATGCGGCCGTACGTTCCCGGTGCCAACCCGGGGGCCGTCACCTTGGCCCAGGTCTTGCCGCCGTCCGTCGTCTTCCAGAGGCCGCTGCCGGGACCGCCGCCGTTGAAGCAGCAGCTCGACCGTTGCCGCTGATAGGCCGCTGCGTAGAGGATGTTCGAGTTCGACGCGTCCATCGCGAGATCGGTGAAGCCCGTGTTCTCGTCGATGAACTTCACCAGGTTCCAGTTCTTCCCGCCGTCCGTGGTCTTGTAAACGCCACGTTCCGCGTTGGGGCCAAAGAGGTGGCCGGCGGCCGCCACGTACACGACTTCGGGGTTCCGCGGGTCAATCAGGACGCGCGAAATCGACTGCGTCGCCCGCAAGCCGATATGTGCCCAAGTTTTTCCACCATCGGTGGTCTTGTACATCCCGTCACCAAACGAGGTGGTCTGTCGGTTGTTCGCCTCGCCAGACCCGACATACACAATGTTCGGGTTCGTCGGGTGGATGGCGATGTCGCCGATAGACGCCACTGTTTGCTCATCGAATACGGGATGGAACGTGGTCCCGTTGTTCTCAGACTTCCAGACGCCGCCGACGGCGTAACCGATATAGATGATGCTGGGATCGGTGGCCGCTACTTCGATGTCGTCGATGCGGCCGCCCATGCTGGCGGGCCCGATCGAGCGGAACTTGAAGTTGGTGAGAAGGGGGTTCGCCGACTTGTTGACCATCGGCGTCTGCGCGACGAGCGGCGCAGCAACGGCGACCAGCGCGAGCAAGGCAAGGACGCGAGCGGGTGTTCGCATACGGAGTCCTGGTGAGGGGGTCACGGGTGCTACGGCTCCAGAATGTGCAGCGTTGACGACCTGCTGGCGAGTGGTGGCAGGTGCCCGCGCCAAATGTACGGTCAATCGATTCGCGCCACGCGCCCCGCGCTGACCGGGAATCGCGCGAACACGGCGGCGGCGTGGCCCGGTACAACGAGGCGTGGCGATGCGGCGAGCGCCTGCATTCGCGCCTGCGCCGCCAGGTTCGACGCCGGATCAAGCGTCTGGTTGATGGCCACCTGCTTCTCGAGATTCTCGTAGAGGTAGGCGTTGTCCGACGCGAGGATCACCGTACCGCTTCGGGTGGCCGCCCCGACATACTCCGACGCAAACGTGTGCTTGCCGCCGGTGTACACCCTGATGCCCGGGATGATTTCCTTCGCGTCGCCGTCAATGAGATTCACGCGGCCAGCCGCCTTGAGTGCGTGAAACATCTTCGCGACCTCGGCATCGATACTCCGGTTCTTCACCGTACCGCTGTCGCTGATGTAGTACTCGTACTCCTCGCGCTGCAACCAGACCTTCGCGCGTGGGAACAGGTCAGCGCCGTCGGCATGGTCCCAGTGGATGTGCGAGATCACGATATCGGTGACCTCCTCGGGCTTGATTCCGAGCGCGTCGATCGCCTCGGACGGTTTCCGGTAATCCACGGGCTTCCACTGCCGCATGAACTTCTCGCGATAGAAGCCGGCGTCCACGAGAATCACACGGCCCCCGCCCCGCACCACCCACACCATCAGCGCGATATCGAGCGAGTCGGTCGCTGGCGCGCCGGCGATCAGCGAACGCTTTGGAAAGTTCGCGAGGGTGCCAAATCGAACGGCGTGCACCTGATAGAGCGCCTCAGGCGCGACGGCTGCCGACTGGCGTGACGCGTGACAGCCAACCGAGACTGCGGAGGCCGCGGCCACCCAGTTGAGGAGAGCCGATCGCTTCATCACTTCTCTCCATTGCGGGTTAGCGCATGCATGACGAGTTGGGCGGTCACAACATCCTCCACCGCCATGCCGAGCGACTTGAACCAGGTCACCTCCGATGCGGACGTACGCCCCGCATGCCTGCCGAGCACGACCTCACCAATCTCGGCGTCGACGCGGTTCACCGCCCGCACGTCGCCCGACTCGGCGAATGCGCCAGCTCGCGAATCCACAAAAATCTTCGCCCGGTGTATGAACTCGTCATCGAGTTCGCGACAGTCGGGCAGCGCGGCACCCACACTGTTCAGATGCGCGCCGTCCGCCACCCACGCGCCATGCAGCACGGGTTGCGTCGACGTCGTGGCGACCACGATCACGTCGGCGCCGCGCACACAGGCCTCAGCGTCCGCAGCGGCGACCACGCCATGCTCGCTCGCAAACGCGGCTGCGGAATTCGGGCTCCAGACCCGCACTTCACGGAACGACCGCACCTGACGGAGTGCCTGCAGGTGACTGCGGGCCTGAACGCCAGCCCCAATGAGCGCGAGCACCGCCGCATCCTTCCGTGCGAGGCGGTCTGTGGCGACCGCCGACACGGCCGCCGTGCGCATCTCCGTGATGAGCGAGCCGTCCATCGAGGCCAGCGGCTCGCCGGTTTCGGGCTTGAACAGCTGGATGGTGGCGAAGTGCGTCGCGACGCCCCGGTTCTTCGGGAAGTAGGTCACGAGTTTTGCGCCGAGCGCGTTCGCGCCCTGGGCATAGGCTGGCATCACGAACAGGTATCCACCCTGCTCCGCGACGGGAATCGTCGTGCGCACCGGCTGCACGACCTTTCCGAGCGAGAAGTCGCCCAGCGCCCGCTCCATCGCGGGAATCAGCGTTTCGTATGTCAGGACCGCACGCACGTCGGCGTCGGTGAAATGCGTGGTCATCAAGTCTTCCAGCGGCCGAAGAGAGGAATGAACATAGCCCCGAACGCGGTCACTGCCGCGAGCGTCGCGGTGACGGCGCTCACGCCCTTCGTGATGCGCCACCGGAGCACGCGGCCGCGTGCTGACCCAGGCGTCGCGTAGAGCAGGTTGAGTTCGCGGTCGGCGATGCCCCAGATGCCGAAACTTCCAATAGCCAATTCCGCCGCGGCACCAAGCCACCCGGCTCGCCCGAGCACGAGAACAAAAATGACCGCGCCTCCGCATCCAGCGATGGCCAGCGTTGCCAGTTGCCCGTCTTTCGCGCGGCGGGCGGCGAGCGTCAGGAGTTCGCTGAGCGTGTCGGGAGGCACCGACGGGTCTTCGACCATAGCTGATGAATAGCGCCACGCCGGCGCCCGAGCGCAAGCACTACTCCGGCTTCGCCACCTCAGCCGCTTCGTCGAGCACGAACGATGCACGGCCCGGCCGATAATCCAGGCCGGATTTCAGTGTGATGAACAGCGCATTCATGCTTCCCACGTTTCGGTCGACCGCCAGTTCGAAACAGTCTCGGTACTGCATCGCGGCAGACACTCGGAGCTGTGAACAGCGCGTGCGCCTGGTGCGTCGCATCGCCGTCTCCTGTTGAGCTGCGTACTTGGACAGGGTACCGACCAGCCCTCTGTAGCACTCTACACCAAAGCGTTCGGGTGGTTCAAACATTCCCGTGCGCAGCGGAAGGCGCCCGCCGATCGTAGTTTCCAGCGCAATCCGGGCTCCACGCGATTCCATCCCGCAACGATACGGTCCAATGATTCGCTCCGCCATTTTCCGCGCCACCGCCCTGTCACTGCTGCTACCGGCTGCACTTGCCGCACAGACACGAGCCGTCGCCCCACGCAGCATCGGGGGTTCACCCGCGGTCGGCCGCCAAGCCGCTGTCCCGGCCGACTCGTTGCTGGTGCGCGCGCTTGGTTTCCGCGCGATCGGGCCAGCGTCGATGAGCGGCCGCATCACCGATCTCGCTGTCGCGGAGAATCCCGCGTCGAGTCGCGGTGGCCGGCTAGGCAATGTGGTGTACATCGGCGCGGCGACCGGTGGCGTCTGGAAGACGGTCAATGCCGGCGTGACCTGGACCGCCGTGTTCGACTCGGTGCGTACCGGCGGCGTGGGCGCGGTCGAAGTCGCGCCGTCGAACGCGGAGATCGTCTGGGTGGGCACGGGCGAGGCAAGCAACATGCGTAGCTCGTCGTGGGGCACCGGTATCTACAAGTCCACCGACGGCGGCCGTACCTGGAGCGCGCCGATGCTACCCAAGTCGCAGCACATCGGGCGCATCGTGATTGATCCGCGCGACCCCAACGTCGTCTACGTGGCGGCACTCGGTCCGCTCTGGGCGCCCGGCGGCGAGCGTGGACTCTACAAGACTACTGACGGCGGCAAGAGCTGGACGAACTCGAAAGAGATCAGCAAGTACACTGGCTTCACCGACGTCGTGATCGACCCGTCGAATCCCGATGTGCTCTACGCGGCGAGTTACCAGCGCGAGCGACGCGAGTATGCGTTTCTGCCAGCCGGTACCGAGAGCGCGATTTACAAGACGATCGACGCCGGCAAGACGTGGAACAAGCTCGCGACCGGCCTCCCCACCGGAGAGATCGGTCGGATCGGCCTTTCTGTTTGCACCTCGAAGCCGAACACCGTCTACGCAAGCATTCACGCCCGCGGCAATACCGGCGGCATTTTTCGGTCCGACGACGCCGGCACAACGTGGCGCCAAACGGCACCGATCAACAGCACGGCCTGGTTCTACAGTTTTGTGAAGTGCGACCCGACCGATCCGGAGCACGTGGTGCGCCTTAATGCGGCATCGCAGGAGTCGTGGGACGGCGGACGCACCTGGACGGGATATGCCACCGGCGGAGTGCACAGCGACCACCACGAACTCTGGATCGACCCGACGCACCCCGAGATCCAGATCCTCGGCACGGACGGCGGGCTCTACACCTCATTCGACCGCGGCCGCACCTGGGATCACGAGCAGTCGCTGCCGCTCGCGCAGTTCTATGACATCTTCGTGGACGATGTCCAGCCGTTTTACAACGTGTGCGGCGGACTGCAGGACAACGGCGCCTGGTGCGGACCAAATCGCTCGCGGAACGCGTTTGGCCCGACCAACGCCGACTGGTATCGCACCGCCGGCGGCGACGGATTTTACACCGTGCCTGACCCGAACGACCCGAACTACGTATACGCCGAATCGCAGAACGGCGGCGTTTCGCGCTACGACACGCGCACCGGCCAGAGCCGCAACATCCGGCCTACGATCAAGCCCGGCGACAAGCCGCTCCGCTTCAATTGGAACGCACCGATCCTGCCGTCGAAGCACTTGGTGAAGGGCGTGTATATGGCCGCGAACTTCCTTTTCAAGAGCAGTGATCGGGGCGACAGCTGGACGAAGATCAGCCCAGACCTGACGCGCGCCATCGACCGCAACACACTGCCGATGCGGGGCGCCGTTCCCGATTCCACCGCGCTCGGCCGCAACGAAGGCACGGCGGAGTTCAGCAACGTCACGAGCATCGACGAGTCGCCGCTCAAGGCTGGGCTGCTCGCAATCGGCACCGATGATGGAATCATTCAGGTCACGCGCGACGACGGAAAGACCTGGACGAAAGTGGACCACTTCGACGGCGTGCCCGACACGACGTTCGTGAGCCGCGTGATCTGGTCGCGCGCGAACGAGGGCACCCTCTATGCCACATTCGACGGGCACCGCAGCAACGACTTCAAGCCCTACGTGCTGAAGAGTGCGGATTACGGCAAGCGCTGGACCAGCATTACGGGCAACCTGCCGGACGGTGGATCGGTCCATGTGATTCGAGAGCACCACCGCACGTCGAGCCTGCTGTTCGTGGGCACGGAATTCGGCGTGTTCTTTTCGACCGAGGGCGGCAACAGCTGGACGCAGCTCAAGACCGGGCTTCCCGCCGTGCCGGTGCACGACATCAAAATCCAGGAACGGTTCAACGACCTCGTCGTCGGCACGCACGGTCGTGGCGTATACCTCCTCGACGACCTGACGCCGCTCGAGAAGCTCGCCGACGCGAAGCAGGCGCCGGTGGCGTTCCTCTTCCCGATCGGCGATGCCCTGCTCTACACCCCGAACACCAGCCGCAACTCAGGAATGGGCACGCGCGGATTCACGGGACAGAATCCGCCCCCCGGCCCGAAGCTGGCGTACCTGATTCGCGAGATGGCGGCGATGTCGAAGGCCACGCTCGAAATCGTCGACGCGACCGGCACGGTCGTGCGCGAACTGCCGGTCACCAAGCAGCCTGGGCTCTACCGCCCGGTGTGGGACATGCGCGTTGGCCCGCCACTCACCGGTCCCGTTGATACGGCAACAACGCCCCAGCGCGGAGGCGGCGGACGTGGTGGCGCAGCAGGCGACGCCGCTCAGGGCGCTCCGCCAGCCGGCGGCGCGGGTGGCGGCGCGGGTGGCCGCGGCAACAACGACACCTTTGCCGCGCTGCCCGGTGATTACATCGCGAAGCTGACGATCACACCGGCGTCTGGCACACCGACGATCGTGCAACAGAAGTTCGCGTTACTCAAGGATCCGCAGGTGATGCTCACCGTCACCGAGTTGAAGCAGTTGAATCAGTACCGGTTGAGCGTTGTCGCGTTCCAGCGCACACTGCGTGAGAAGCAGGCGCAGGCCGACACGGCGCAGCGGAAGTTTGCCGAGCTCAAGCGTTCAGCAGATTCCGCGACGGCAAAACTCAGCGACGACCAGAAGAAGGAACTCGCTGCGATCGAGAAGGAGTTCCAGGAACTGACGCGCGAGGTCGGCGGGGCGGCCGGTGGCGGTCGTGGCGGCGCCGGCGGACGTGGAGCCGCAGGTGGTCGCGGCGGCGCACCGGCAGGCTCACCCCCTGCTGGTGGAGCGGCGGCTGGAGGCGCAACCGCCACACCGCCAATCGACGATCAGGGCCCGCCGCCAGAACAGACAACGCTCACGGTTCAGGCCAAGTTCGCAACCACGACCGAAATGCTGAACGTGCCGTTCAACCCGACCCCCGCACAGATCGAGGCCATGAAGGCGCTGCCAGCCGACCTGCAGAAACAGGTGGATCGGTTAATGAAGCTGGTGAAGGAGCGGATTCCCGCACTGCAGCAAGCCCTGCAGGCCGCGGGCGTGACAACGCCAAAGACCCCGTAGCAAAAAACGGTGGGCGTGCCTACTTCGCGTCGATCTTCCGACCCGCGTTCAGGTTGTCGTGGTTGAGAATCGCGTTGAACACAAAGAAGTAGCTGCCCAGCGTGGAGCCGCGCCAAATCGGGTTGTTCGCGAAGAGCACGACGTGGCCCTTCTCGAGCGGGACATCGACGACCACCGGCCGCTGCGCGATGTCGCCTCCGCCGGCGAGCAGACCAGAAACGAGCAGCCCGTTCAGATCACCCCACCGCGCGATCACGCGTGGACGCTGGTCGGGCGGAATGATGTTGAGCGGGCTCCGCATCATGTCATCCGTCACCGGTCCGTATTCCCAGGGCTGCACCGTCGGTGCCGGAATCAGGAGGAACCGGGCCTCGAGTTGTGGGAAGCCCTGCACCTGATCGCGTTCGTCTGAAGTACCGCGCCCCGTCTCGCGAGCGGCCGGACCCCCGCGTCCACCACCGCCCCCACGTCCACCACCGCGCGTGTTGCTCACGCTGAAGCTGCCGCCGTCATCGCTGTACAGCGCGAGGCTGTCCTTCATTCCGTACGCGATCGGGCTCGTGCCATCGACGATGCGTGAGCGGAGGTAGCTGCCCACGACTGACCGCGCGGCCGCGCTGTTCGACGACACGCCGTTCGTGAGCCCGAACTGCACGGCGAAGTCGGCGCTCTGGTTGGCGGTGATCAACACACCACCGTTTTTCACGAACGTGCGGAGCATCTCGAGGCCGTTCCAGCCGAGTCCCGGGCGTTGGTCATCGGTCTGCGACCAGGTCGGAAGGTTCGGCGTCTCGGGCGTGTTCTTGAACGGCATCGCGTTCCGGTACATCGGCAGACCGTCAATCACGGCCTGACCACCAATCCCCGGGCCAAACACGATCACGTCCCACTTGGCGTTCAGGTTGGCCGTTTTCGCGATGTCTTGGGTACTGATGTAGTCGAACGGGACGCCGACGACGTCGAACGCCTGCCGCCACCATCCCTCGGTCTGCGTGGTGGCCCAGGTGTGCATGATGGCCACGCGCGCGGCACGGAGCGGATGCGTCTTGACCGATGGCGCCGCAGCGAGCGCCACAGCCTTGAGCCCCATCTCTTTCGTGGCCTTGTCGAGGTCGGCCTGGGCGACGCCGCGGATGATGAACGACCCGCGATTGAACTTCTGCCCGCTGGCGTCGAACGGCTCTTCGGCTGCCTGGAAGTCGGCACTCTTGAAGCGATACCGCAGCGCAACGAGTGCGTTGTCGCTGTTGTGGTTGATAGCGAACACCGAGCCCGACCCGGTGACGCCACCCGGCGCCGTGATCGTACCGGTCACTCTCTCGACGGGCACATCGAGCGCCTTCAGATCCGTCACGCGAATCGCGGCGGTCGCGAACCCTTCAGGAAAGGTCCAGCCCGTGTCATCGTACGGGTTCCGCTGCGGATCGTTCGGCGCCCAATACTGATAGTCGAGCAGCGCGTCCGCGATGCGTGAGTAGGGCTGGTCCATGCGGATGAGGTAGCTGCCGGCCGGAAATTCTCGCGCTTCGGTCTGTGGGAGCACCGGCCCTGCGGGCGTGGCCGCCGTGGCGGCGGAGTCACCGCCACGTCCACCGCGGCCACCCACCGCGCGACGCACCGGCACTTGCACGGTGAAGGCCGCGGTCGCGCGCGAGATTTCCACGTGCTGGTACTGCATCACCTTGAGGAGATCGGCCTGCGCGCCAAGGCGCGGATCGTTAGCCGGGAGCACGTACGCCGCCGGGCCTTCCATCTTCGGCTTATTGATCGAACGCTTGCTCTTCTGCCAGAAGTTCTGCAGAAAGGTGGTGCGATTGTTCGCCATGTAGGCGAGCGAAACGAGGAGCCCGGTCTGCTGGTAGTTGTTGTTGTTACGCAACGACCAGCGTACGCGCGGCAGCGGCGGATTCTGCTTGAACCAGGTGCGCGCCGTTTCGGCGGCGCCCAGGGTGCGCTCCACCGTCTCGGCCGTGCCACCATTGCCAAACGTTTCGTATAGCCGACTGATGCCGTTGTGCGTGGCCGCCATGAACATCAGGTAGCCGGGTGACCAGGTGTCGAAACCGCCAAAGGCGAAGACGCCCGGCATGCCAAGCCGAGTCATCTCCTGCACGTTGTTCCAGCCGATCATCTGCCACTCATTCGTGAGGAGCGGATCGAGCCACGAGTTGTACGGGCCATCGCCAATCGTGTTGTCGTACAGATACGCGACCGACTCGTGCAAGTCGTGCAGCACAATGGCTTTCGTGTCGAGGTAGGCGTTGAGCACATTGCGCGACAGCGCGAGCGTCATGCCCATCGCATCACGGTTGTTGTCGTGCGCGACGTACTTGCCCCAGTACGAGAGGTTGGGTGGCACATCACCCGGGTGGGCCACCTTCCAGTTGTACAGGTCCACCATCTTGTCGCGGCCGTCCACTTCGACGACCGGCGTAATGACCGTGATCACGTGGTCGCGGATATTCTTGACGTAGGGGCTCTCATCCACGGCGAGGCGGTAGGCGAGCTCCATCAGGGCCGTGGGCGATCCGGCCTCAGTCGAGTGAATGGTGCCGGTGATGTAGTAGACCGGCACGGCTTCCTGCACGAGCTTGGCGGCCTGCGCGTCATCGAAGTTGATCGTGCGCGGATCGCCGAGCTTGGCCAGCTTGGCTTTGTTCTCTTCGTACTTCGCCATCAGGGCGTCGCTGCCGATGGCGACCGCGATATGGTCGCGACCCTCTTCGGTCTTGCCAATGTTCCAGGTGCGCACGCGCTTCGGCACCGACTTGGCCAGCAGGCGCATATAGTCGTAGACCTCGTGCGAATACGGCAGCTTGGTCGGCGCGCCCGCGATGTCGCCGAGCGTGGCCATCGGTGTCGGCACGCCCTTGGCGGCCGGCATATAGTCGACGAGCGGCGAGAGGAAAAACGTCTCGGTGGTGTATTCCTTGATCTTCTTCGTGTACGCCGAGTCGAGCGGCTGCTTCGGATCGCGACCGGGCTTGATCGCCTGCGGATCGATCTGCGCGTCGGCAAGCACCGGCGTCATCAGGAAAAGTGCGAGTAGCACGCGGGCGAGCCGCATCGACAACCTCTGGGAAAATGGACAAGGGACAGCGATGAAAGATTAAGCCCCCGGGCGCCCAACGGACAGGCGTTCCTTGTACCTCTGTCCACGGGCCGTCTGAGGCAAGCGGTTCGCGATGGCCGCGCGTATAAGACCTGCGCACCTCCCGCGCGGGCGGTAAGTTTTCCCGGCTCGCGGTTCTCCCGACCAATCGTCCCACCGCTCAACCCACTCCGATGAACGCTTCGTCTGCGTCCGCCACCCTTCCCGGCAGCCCCACCGCCGCGGCCCGTCCTCTGCTGCCGCTCCTCGTGCTCCTCTTCATTGGAAGCGGCTGCGCGGCGCTCATCTATGAAGTGGTCTGGCTGCAGCTCCTCTCGCTGATCGTCGGCTCCAGCGCGATCTCGATGGGCGTCATCCTGGGCACGTTCATGGGCGGCATGTGCCTTGGCTCGCTGTTCCTTTCGAAGTACGTGGGGCGCGCGCACAATCCGCTCCGCGTCTACGCGTTCCTCGAGCTCGGAATCGCCGCCTTCGGCGTCCTGATCCCGTTCATCCTGCCGCACGTCGGCGGGCTGTATACGGCGATCGGCGGAACGGGGATGTTCGGCGTCATGGTCCGCGCCATCTTCTGCGCGATCGTGATCCTGCCGCCCACGCTGCTGATGGGCGCGACGCTCCCCGCGATCTCCCGCTACGTCGAATCATCGCCAGCCGGCGTGTCGTGGCTCGGATTTTTCTACGGTGGCAATATCTTCGGCGCCGTGGCCGGCTCGCTGCTCGCCGGGTACTACCTGCTCCGTAAGTTCGACATGACGACAGCCTGTCTCGTCGGCGTGGCCATCAACGTGGCCGTTGCGCTGATCGCGCTCGCCCTCTCCAAGAAGTCAGCGTACGAAGCCCCAAAGGAAGGTGCCGTAGAGACGTCGGCGGCTGCCGCGCCGGGCGCCAAGCTCGTGTATGCGACGATTGCACTGTCCGGGATGTGCGCACTCGCCTCCGAAGTCGTCTGGACGCGACTCCTCGGCCTTTCGCTTGGCCAGACGACGTACACCTTCTCGCTGATCCTCGCCGTCTTCCTGTTCGGACTCGGCATCGGCAGCAGCATTGGCTCGTTTCTCGCACGAAACGGGGAATCCGCGCGCACCGCCCTGGGCTGGTGTCAGTTCCTGCTGGTCCTCGCGTTGGGCTGGGCCGCGTGGAGCGTCAACGCCGCCATGCCGTACTGGCCGATCAATCCCACGCTGACCGACTCGTTCTCCACCGTGTTCCAGGTGGACCTCGTGAAGTCGCTCTGGATGGTGCTCCCAGGCGCGATTCTCTGGGGCGCGAGCTTCCCGCTCGCCCTCGCGGCGGTCAGCCAGAAGGGGCAGGACCCCGGCAAGCTGGTCGGTTCGGTGTACGCGGCAAACACCGTCGGCGCGATTGTGGGGTCGATGGTGGCGAGCCTCTGGCTCATCGCGGCCATCGGCACCCAGAACGGCCAGCGCGTGCTGATCGCCATCGCAGCGGTGAGCGCATCGCTGATGCTCGTGCTCAAGGTGAAGGAAGCCGGGGGCGTGACCATCAGCCGGAAGGGCGCGGCAATGGCCGTCGCGATCGCCACCGTGGCGCTCTGGGTCGGCTCGACCGTCATTCCGGTGCCGGCGCTGCTCGTCGGCTACGGGCGCTTCTCCGCCCCGCGTATCAACGATCACGGCGAATGGATCTACATGGGCGAGGGGATGAACTCGTCGATGGCCGTGTCCAGACTCTACAACGGCGTGCTCAACTATCACAACGCTGGCAAGGTGCAGGCGTCGAGTGAACCGCAGGATATGCGCTTGCAGCGCATGCTCGGCCACCTGACCACGCTCGTGCCGAAGAATCCCAAGCGCGTACTGGTGATCGCATGCGGAGCCGGCGTGACGGCGGGCGCCGTGAGCATCGACCCAATGGTTGAGCATCAGACGATCGTCGAGATCGAGCCGCTCGTCCCAGAGGTCGTGTCGAAATATTTCGGCAATGAAAATTTTCAGGTGGTCGACAACCCGAAGGTGCACGTCGAGATCGATGACGCCCGCCACTTCTTGCTCACGACCAAGGAGAAGTTCGACGCGATCACCTCGGATCCGTTCGACCCGTGGGTGAAGGGCGCCGCGACGTTGTACACAAAAGAATTCTTCCAGCTCGCCAAAAAGAAGCTGAACCCGGGCGGCGTCGTCACGGTGTTCGTGCAGCTCTACGAGAGCAACCTCGCCGCGGTGAAGAGCGAAGTCGCCACCTTCCTCTCCGTGTTCCCCAACGGCATGGTGTTCGGCAACGAGTACCAGGGCGGCGGATACGACGTTGTGCTACTCGGCCAGAAGAACGAAGGGCCGATCAATATCGATGAGATCGAAGAGCGCCTGCTGCGCCCCGAGTACGCAGCGGTCAGACAGTCGCTTTCGGAAATTGGATTCTATTCCGCGACCGACCTCTTCACGACGTTCGCCGCACAGGCGCCGGCGCTCGCGCCGTGGATGGCCGACGCGCAGATCAACAGCGACAAGAACCTGCGTCTGCAGTTCCTGGCCGGCATGAGCCTCAACCACTACGACCAAGGCCCGATCTACGCCGACATGATCCGGTACCGGAAGTATCCAGAAGGCCTCTTCCAGGGCACGCCCGAACGGCTCGATCGCATTCGCGCGGCGGCAGGCGGCTTCCGGTAGACCAACGCAGCATGCTCGACCAACAACGCGCCGCGACCTGCTGCTGAGGTCACGGCGCGTTGTCGTTTAAGGCACGAGCATGTTCACATAGCCGTTCGGCTCGAACGCAAGCGGCGTCCAGGCGACTCCTTCGCCATTGATGTGCGCCTCGACCTCGCGCCCAGCCTCGCTTTCGACTCGCACGCGCTTGAGCTGCACGTACCGCACGCCGGGAAGCGAGAGCGGGCGCCCACCGGGCAGCGTCATCAGGGCCCAGAAGGCCGCGAGGTGGAGTCGCGAACTCGACTCGAGCACCACGACATCGATAAGGTCATCGGATGGATCGGCCAACGGGATTCCGGTATTGCCCCCGGCCCACCGCTTCACGAGTGCGAGGATCACCGACGTGCCACCCATCGTGACGTCGTTGCCGTTTTCGTCCGTGCCGCGCACAACGAGTGTCGGGAATTCGTATGTCACGATTTCGCGGAGCCCGATCAAGGCGATACCGGTGCGGCCCAGCCGCCGCTTCATCGCCGTCGGCGACTTCCACATCACACGCGCGTCCCAGCCAACACCTCCGCCAAGCACCGCCGTGTGTTCGCCGACTTTCCAAGTGCACAGGCGCCGAGTCGTGGTGCTCGCCTCGAGCTGGCGCACGGCATCCTTCGTCCAGAGCGAGATGCCGTATTCACGAGCCAGGACGTTGGTGGTACCGCACGGCACAATGCCGAGGGCGACCTTCGTGCCGACGAGTGCCGTCGCGACATCACCCACGGTGCCGTCGCCACCAATGGCATAGACCCGCGTGACGGCTGGCGTGAGATGCGTCCGGACCTGTTCCGCAATCGAGCCCGGCGCGGTACCGAATACGTGCGTGCCGGGGACGGCCGCGAGCAGTTCCACCGCCCGCATCGTGCGCTCGGCGATCCACGCGGAGCCAGCTGAGGGATTAAAGAAGACGAGGCGGCTGGCAATCGGCGATGTCACCTGAATGTCTCTGGATTATGCGGTTGACGACACCGGAATGGTGCGCCCGGGGCGCGTATGGCGCCACCGCGCCAGGGGTCGCGGACGCGACCGCTCGCGACGTAACTTCGCGGTAAGATGGCCCCACTACGGAGCTCCACCATGACCGCCCGCACCCGATTCGTCGCCTTCGCGACTGCCTTCGCGACTGCCTTCGCCCTCGCCGCCGCGCTGTCGACCTCAGCGGCAGAAGCCCAGCGCGCGATCACCACGCCGAAGCAAGAGTTCGGCAACCACTTCGGCGACGACTACTTCCTCGCCAATTACAAGCAGATCTCCACGTATTGGCAGAAGCTCGAGCGCGAATCCGATCGCATCCACGTCGTGGAGATCGGCAAGACCGCCGAGGGCCGCCCGCACTACATGGCGATCGTGACGTCGCCCGAGAACTGGAAGAACATCACGCGGCTCAAAGAGATCTCGCGCCGCATGGCGCTCGCCGAGAATCTCCCGGACGATCAGGCCCGTGCGCTGGCGAAGGAAGGCAAGGCCGTGGTCTGGATTGACGGCGGACTCCACGCCACCGAAGTCCTCGGTGCGCAACAACTCGGCGAGATGGTCTTTCAGATGGTGAGCCGCACGGACGACGAGACGCTACGGTTCCTCAACGATTGCGTGACACTCTTCGTGCACGCGAACCCCGACGGCAACGACCTCGTTGCCGACTGGTACATGCGCGAGCCGGTACCCGAGAAACGGTCAATGGCCAACCTGCCACGACTCTACCAGAAGTACATCGGGCACGACAACAACCGTGAGTTCTTCACCTCGACACAAGCCGAGACCGAGAACATCAATCGCGTGTTGTACCACGAATGGTTTCCGCAGATTCTGTACAATCACCACCAGAGCGGCCCGGCGGGCACAATCGTCTATTCGCCGCCGCTACGCGATCCCTACAACCCGAATCTCGACCCGATGATCATTCTCGGGCTGCAGTCACTCGGCGCAGCGATGCACACGCGCCTCGCCGTGGAGGAGAAGCCCGGCGCGACGATGCGCACCGGCGGCCCATACGACGGCTGGTGGAACGGGGGCATCCGCAACACGGCCACCTTTCACAACATCATCGCGATGCTCACCGAAATGATCGGGAGCCCAACACCGACGCGTGTGCCGTTCGTGGCGCAGCGGCAGGTCCCCAGCGCCGACCTCGCCTATCCCGTCCCGCCTGGTGCGTGGCACTTCCGGCAATCGATCGACTATTCCGTCGCGCTCGACCGCGGGGTGCTCGACTACGCGTCGCGCATGCGGGAGAACCTGCTGTACAACATCTACTCGATGGGCCGACACAGCATTGAGCGTGGCAATCGCGACACATGGACGCCAAACTATCGTCGGGTCACCGCGGCGGGCGCCGCGATGAGCGCAGGTCGTGGTGGCGCGGGTGGTGGCGCGGGTGGTGGTGGACGCGGCGGAGAAGCGATCGCCGACGCTGACAACGCGGCGTGGAGCATGCTCCACCAGCCGGAGCTGCGCGATCCGCGCGGGTTCATCATGCCGAGCAACCAACGCGACTTCCCCACTGTCGTGAAGTTCATCAACTCGCTCCGCGAGACGGGCATTACGGTACAGCGCGCCACCGCCGACTTCACTGTTGCGGGCAAGCCGTATCCAAAAGGATCGTTCGTCGTGAAGACTGACCAGTCGTTCCGCCCGCACGTGATCGATATGTTCGAACCGCAGTCGCATCCTGACGTGTTTCCGATTCCCGGCGGACCGCCGACGCCTCCATACGACATCGCGGGCTGGACGCTGGCCTTCCAGATGGGGGTGCAGTTCGATCGCATTCTCGACGGATTTACCGGACCATTCGAACGAGTGAACGACTGGAACGTGTCGCCGACGGCCGGCACCGTGGCGGTCGCTGGCGGAACCAGCGGCTACGTGACGAGCGCGGCGACCAACAACTCGTTCACGGCGCTCAACCGCCTGATCAAGGCGGGTGAGGAAGTGCACCGACTGGGTACCCCGATGACGGTCGGCGGCACCCTCTATCCCGCCGGCTCGTTCTACGTAAAACCCAAGGCGACTACCCGCACGCAGCTCGATAAGATTTCGGCCGAGCTCGGCATCAGCTTTGAAGGCACGCGCGCGGCCGTGCCCGCGAACGCCTCGCGCATGAAGGCGCTGCGCATCGGCCTCTGGGACAACTACGGCGGTTCGATGCCGAGCGGCTGGACCCGCTGGATCATGGAACAGTTCGAGTTCCCATTCGAGCGCGTGTACGCGCCGCAGCTCGACGCGGGAAATCTCAACGCGAAATACGACGTGTTGATCTTCGTGAGTGGCGCGATTCCCGGCGCGGGTGGTGGACGCGGCGGACGTGGCGGCGCCCCCGTTGAGGCGCCGGCCGGTCTCCCCTCCGAATACCAGGACCAGTTCGGCGCGATGACGGTGGCGAAGACGCTCCCGCAGGTGAAGACCTTCATCGAGGGTGGCGGCACGGCGATCGCGATCGGCTCGTCGGCGACGAACCTCGCCGCTTTCCTCCAGCTGCCGGTGGAGAGTCAGCTCGCCGAGAATGGCGTGCCAATGCCGCAGACTAAGTTCTACGTGCCTGGCTCCGTGATGCGCACAACGGTCGATGTGAGCGACCCAATGGCGTTCGGTATGACCGAACAGACTGACCTGTTCTTTGACGAGAGCCCGGTGTTCAAGCTCGGCGCAGGTGCGGCGGCGGCGGGCGTGAAGAAGGTGGCGTGGTACGACAGCAAAACACCGCTCCGCAGCGGATGGGCCTGGGGCCAGGAAGTGCTCGAGGGCGGCGCCGCGGCGGTGAGCGCGAAAGTCGGCAAGGGTAACGTGCTGCTGCTCGGCCCCGAGATCCTCCAGCGCGCCCAGCCCCACGGTACGTTCAAGTTCCTGTTCAACGGCATCTTTTACGGCCTCGCCAAACCGCAGGTCGCCCAATAACTCCAGAGGAGATCATGGAACTGTCCGTCATCGGCCTCAACTTCGGCTACGCCATCCTCGGCGTGGTGCTGATGTGGTTTGCGTACCGCGTCTTCGACATGCTCACGCCCAAGGTGGACTTTGCGGAGGAGCTCAAGAAGGGCAATGTCGCGGTGGCCATCTTTATCGGCGCGCTCTTCATCTCGATCGCGCTGATCATTGGGAACGCGCTGAATTGACCACCGCCCTGCCCGATTCACTGCGCTTCGGCCTGTCGTCGTGACGTTGCGTTCGCTGGTCTGCGTGTTCTGCGTGATCTGCGGTCAAGTTCCACAGCAGGCCGCCGCGCAGACCCCCGCCCCCGAGCGCTCCACCGGCGCACTCGCCAAGGCCACCGCTGCTCGCGAGAATGCGCGCCGCGCCGAGCGGTACGACCCGATGTTCAAGAAGTACGCCAAGCGCTATTTCGGCATCGGATTCGACTGGCGCCAGTTCAAAGCGCAGGCGATGGCCGAGAGCAATCTCGACTCGACGGCGACCAGCTGGGTGGGTGCACGCGGACTCATGCAGTTGATGCCGTCCACCTTCGCGGCAATCCAGACGGTCCGACCCGAGTTTGACCGTATCGACAACCCCGAGTGGAACATTGCCGCGGGGATCATGCACAATCGCCACCTCTGGAAGCTCTGGCTACCCACGGTGCCCGACTCAGAGCGCCTGCGATTCATGTTTGGGAGCTACAACGCCGGCGAGGGCAACATCGCCAGGGCGCACGCCGCCGCGATCGCCAAGCAACTCGAACCGGCGCGCTGGACCAGCATCGAAGCGATCGCGCCCGAAGTCCCGCGGTGGCGATACCGCGAGACCCTTGGCTACGTGCGGAAGATCGAAGCGAACTACACGCGGATCAAAGCCCCGTAACGCGTGAAGGGCAACGGGTAAGGCGGCGTAGCGCCTGCTCTACGGCTTTGGCGCCGACGCCCGCCCGTTTCTGTTCGGCGGCTCCGCGCCAATCAGGTGGTGCACGAAGTAATCCCACTGCTTGCCATCGCCATATGGCTGCAGCACGCCACGCCGGCCTGCCGCGTGATCGCCGCCCGGAAAGATGAAGAAGTCGAAGCTCTTGTTCGCCTTGATCAGCGCGTTCGCGACCTGGAGCGTGGATGACGGGTCCACGTTCTCATCGAGTTCACCGACGAGGAGCAGCAGCTTGCCCTGCAGCTTGGCGGCGTTGACGACGTTGGAGGACGAGTCGTACTGCGCCCCGATCGGCCAGCCCATCCACTGCTCATTCCACCAGATCTTGTCCATCCGGTTATCGTGGCAGCCCGCGAAGCTCACCGCCGCCTTGTAGAACTCCGGATGGAAGAGCAGCGCACCCATCGCGTTCTGCCCGCCGGCTGAGCCACCGTAGATGCCAACCCGGGATACGTCGTACCACGGATACTTCGTGGCGATCGCCTTGTGCCAGAGAATCCGGTCAGGGAATCCGGCGTCGCCGATATTTCGCCACGCCACGTCGTGAAACGCTTTCGACCGGTTCGATGTGCCCATGCCATCGACCTGCGACACAATGAACCCGAGCTCGGCCTGCGCCTGCATGCCGAACTGCACACCCCAGTTCTTGGGGACGAATGAGTCGTGCGGTCCGGCATAGATGTATTCGATCACCGGATACTTCTTTTTGGCGTCGAAGTTCGTGGGGCGCACGATCACACCGTAGATGTCGGTCCTGCCGTCGCGCCCCTTGCCGACGAACGCTTCCGGCGGCTTCCACCCGGTCGCGAGCAGCGCGGTCGCGTCACCCTTCTCGAGCGCGAGCAGCAGCGCTTGGTCGGTTGTGCGACGCAGTTCACTCACCGGCGGCAGGTCCACGCGAGAGTACGTGTCGACGTAGTACTGGTTATCTGCCGAGAACCGCACGGTGTGATTGGCGTCGGCCTCGGTGAAAGTCGTGAGGCCCGTGCCGTCGAGATTGATCCGATACGAGTGGATGAAATACGGGTCCTTGCCTGCGTACATCCCACTCGCGCGGAACCAGACCTGGCGTGCCGTGCTGTCCACGCGGTCCACGCCGCGCACGAGCCAGTTGCCGCGCGTCACCTGATTCTTCACCTGACCCGTCGCGCCGTCGTACAGGTAGAGGTGATTCCACCCGTCGCGCTCCGACATCCAGACGGTCTCGGCGCCGTCGCCAAGGTCGAAGCGGAAGAGCTTGGCCGAATACTCAAAGAAGGAGTGGTCCGGTGTCTGTTCGTTCACGATGGCGCGCGCGGCGCCGGTGTTCGCGTTGACCTCGATCAGGCGAAAGACCTGATGGCCACGCTGGTTGTACTCGAAAGTCACGGACCGGCCATCGGCGCGCCACGCCAACGCCGACATGGTGTACGCGTTCGGAAAGAGCGCATTCGACACGATCACCTGCTTCCGCGCCGCGATGTCAAAGATCACCGGCTGTTCGATGTCGAGCACGTCGCCGGGCTTGCTGTAGAGCCGCTTCACGTCTTTCGGCTGGATCTGATCCTCGGGACTCGATTGCACGTAGTGCACCTCGCGCCTGAATCCCGACCGGATGCGGTACGCGGCGAGTTTTCGCGAGTCCGGCGACCACGAGAACGAACGGATGTCGTACGCGTCTGCCTCGCTGCCATCGGTGGAGAGGCGGATCAGGTCGCGCGTGCCCGACGCGGAGAGGAACACATTGTGGTTCAGCACGACCGCCTCCCACTTCCGATCAGGCGAGGTGCGCGGTGCGGTGTTCGGCGGCGGCGGATCACCGTACAGTCCGCCACCGAACAGGCGGCCACCGCCCAACCCTCGACCACCGCGTCCGCCAAGCGCCGGTGCGCGCGCGCAGCGCGGTTCGGCCACCGAGCAGGTCCACCGCTCGGTATCCACCGTCGCCTCAAAACTCGCGCCGTCCGCACTGAACGCCACGGTGCTGAACGGAAGGTTTGTCGGCGTCACCGCGCGGCCAAGGCCGGAGGCGAGCGAGGCGGCCACGGCGGCGTGATCGAAGGCGGGCTTCTTCTGCAGCGTCGCGGCGTCTACGAGCACAAACGCGTTGCCACCCTTCACCGACTTCCGGTACCAGAAGCGGCTCGTGGCGCCGATCCAGTTGGCTGACTCGGCGGCATCCACGACCAATCCGTCGAGTCGCTGGCGAAGCGTTTCGGCGCGCGCATAGTCGGCGGCGGTCCCCTGCGCGCCCGCACCGGAGGCGACACTGAAGGCCAGGAACAATGCGGTCCGAACGAAGCGCTGCGTAGCAGGCAATGTCATACCGAATCCCCGGAGGGTGAGAGGCCGTACGGATGGATCTGCTCGTTGTATATGCAGCGCATCACGCTAGCGTTCAAGAGCGCGAGTCACCACGGTTCACGACCGCGAGTCGCCACGATTCGAGACCGCCTTTTGGAGCCAGACATGTACGTGACCACGACCTTCACGTTCGAGGGATATCGCGTCACTGAACTCTTTGCCGGAGTCAGAACGCCGGCGCTGCTGATCGACCCCGATCGTGTGACCGCAAACATCCATGCGATCGTCGCACAACTCGGCGGAGACGCGCGACGCTGGCGGCCTCACGTGAAGACGGCCAAAGTCGGATCCGTCATGCAGATGATGTGTGACGCCGGCCTCACGCGCTTCAAGTGCGCCACGACGCTGGAACTCAAGGCGCTGCTCGACATCGGGGCGCGCGACGTGCTGGTATCGTTCCCCCACGTCGGTGCGAACGCCGCGCGAATCCGCGAACTCGCCACAGCGCATCCCGCCGCGCGCATCACCGCGCTCATCGAGACTGAAGCTCACCTCGAGAGCTGGCGCGGGTCTGGGCTCGGCCTGTTCGTGGACCTCAACTCTGGCATGAACCGAACTGGTGGCACGCCGGACGTCGCGCGCCTCACCACGCTCGCCCATGCGATCGCGGCGGTGGGTTGTACCTTTCGCGGCCTGCACTGGTACGACGGACATATGCATTCGTTCGACGACCTCGCCGCGCGCGCCCACGCCGCACACGAGGGCTACGACGCGCTCGGGATGTTGGTGCGCGCACTCACGGAGCGCGGCATCGCCGTCCCCGAGGTCATCGTGGCGGGCACCCCGGCCACGTCTTCGGCCGCGACGTACGCAGGATTCGCCGCCTGGCCGACCGATGTGCAGATCTCACCAGGCACGGTCGTCTACAACGACACGACCAGCCTCGCGCAGCTCCCGCCGTCGTGGGGGCTGTCCGAGGCGGTGCATGTGCTCGCCACGGTCGTCAGTCACCCCACGCCCACGCGATTCACCTGCGACGCAGGCCACAAGTCGGTCGCGGCCGACGCCGGCGTGCCGACCTGTGCGGTGGTCGGTCATCCAGAGTGGAACCCTGCGCGACCAAGCGAAGAGCATCTCCCGATTGATGTACCGGCAGGATCGCCGCTCCCACCGATTGGCACGCAACTATTACTCACGCCGAAGCACGTCTGCCCGACGGTGAACAATTTCGATGAGGCACTGTTCGTCCGCGGCGGAGCCGTCGTGAGTGTCGAACGTGTGAACGCGCGCGGCCGAGAGGGGCAGTCCGGCACGTAGCCGCTTTGGTCGGGGCAGCCCAAGCGAGCGAATCGGGTGCATCGGCGTGTCGACTCCGCCTTGACAACACGGGCGCTCACTAGGTAGTGTCCATCACAATTGAAGTCGTGGTCATTTGCCGCCTATTGCAGCCACGTAAAATAAATGCTAAAAACGCGACCGCCGGGCGGCGCTCTTTTCTGCCCCGGCGATTTTGTTTAAGGCGGCCGTTTCCCATCGAAGATCCCGGGAAATGGCCTTTTTGCGTTTGAGGACATTGCGATGCGTGAACAGAACGTGCGCTTGCACACGAAGGACGGCGCCAGGAAGAAGGTCAGCGTCGTGACACTGAGCGGTCTCAAGCATCGCTCGACGCCGTGGTGACGCAGGCGTTTGGCGAATATGCCGCGCAGGTCCGCGGCGGCGCCTTCCCGGCCGAGCGGCATTGCTACGCCGCCGATGCGAGCGGATGGCACACCGATTCCGATCCACTCGCCGACATCGCGGTGCCCGTTGGCGCACCGACCCGTCCGCTCCTACACACGACCTAACACCACTTCTTTTCAATCGAGACCATCATGCCCGCCACACTGTTCCTTCCCGCCATTCTCGCCAAGCTGGCCGATGCCAAGCAGCTCGAGGTGACCGGCGCCACTGTCGGCGAACTTGTCGCCGATGTGTCCGCACGCTACCCGGCACTCGAGCCCCGCCTTCGCGACGCCAGCGGCGAGCCCTATCCGTACGTGACCTTCTACCTGAACGACGAAGACATCCGGTTTCACGGTGGGTTCGCCGCGACGGTAAACGAGGGCGACGAACTGACGGTCGTTCCAGCGATCGCAGGTGGCTGACCGATGGTGACACACTCGCAACAACCGCCGCGCGACCTTCCGGCACTCACGCACGAAGAGATCCTGCGCTACAGCAGGCACCTGATCCTGCCGGACGTGGGCGTGGAGGGCCAGCGTAAGCTGAAGGCCGCGCGCGTGCTGCTCATCGGCGCCGGCGGACTCGGCTCACCGCTCGCGCTCTATCTCTCCGCCGCCGGTGTCGGCCACATCGGTCTCGTGGACTTCGACATCGTGGACCTGACGAACCTGCAACGCCAGGTGCTCCACGGCACGAGCGATGTGGGTACGTCGAAGCTCGTCTCTGCCCGCAAGCGCATTGCCGAAGTGAACCCGCATGTCGAACTCACGACATACGACGTGCCGCTTACGTCGGAGAATGCGCTCGGGATCTTCAAGGATTATGACATCGTCGTGGACGGTACCGACAACTTCCCGACACGGTATCTCGTGAATGATGCCTGCGTGCTACTCGGCATCCCGAACGTGTACGGCAGCATCTATCGTTTCGAAGGCCAGTCCTCGGTGTTTGCCACGAAAGATGGCCCGTGCTATCGCTGCCTCTACCCCGAACCGCCCCCGCCGGGCCTCGTACCGAGCTGCGCTGAAGGGGGCGTGCTGGGCGTGTTACCGGGACTCGTCGGCACGCTGCAGGCCACGGAAACGATCAAGCTCATCCTTGGCATCGGCGAGTCACTCGCCGGCCGCCTTCTGCTCATCGACACGCTCGGCGCGACGTTCCGAACCGTCAAGGTGCGCAAGGATCCCAACTGCCCGGCGTGCGGTACGCGCACGCTGACCACGTTGATTGACTACGAACAGTTCTGCGGATCGCCGCATGTGGGAGGAGACCAGAAAATGAGTTTCAACATTCCGGAAATCACGCCGATCGACGCCGCCGCGCGTCTCGCCAAGGGCGAGATCGACATCATCGATGTGCGTGAGCCCCACGAACTCGAGATCGCCCATTACCCGAAAGTGACTGCGGTGCCGCTCGGACTACTC
>Ga0049085_10000057_pt1 | contig 48482 bp, 30 predicted proteins | sample GreLakmeSU08MSRF_FD_66721 | JGI IMG/M metagenome (GOLD analysis project Ga0049085, IMG submission 66721) | Freshwater lentic microbial communities from great Laurentian Lakes, MI, USA - Great Lakes metaG SU08MSRF | ecosystem: Environmental > Aquatic > Freshwater > Lake | place: Great Lakes... | reverse complement strand
AAATGTTGTATGCCGTGAAACTCTGCGCCCAACTTATATTTAGGACAGTAAACATCTAGCTTGAGTCTTTCTCCTAAGTGGAATTCATTTATTATAACTTCATTAGGAATAAGCTTTTGCATTATACTAGTCAGTACTGTTTGGCCTTTAGACATCTTTCGTCTATGATCTTTTACCCAGCCTAAACCAAGTTTAATTATCGCCTTGTTAAGTTGTAGGCTTGTTATGCATAACTCTTCTGCAACTTTAGCTATAGACTTATCAGTCTCAAACAAAAGATTAATTATCTTTGCATTTAAATTAGCGTAAGCTTTATTGTCTCGCTCTGTCATTATTTTTTCCCAATGCTCTAGCTACAGTTAAGGTTCTGCCCAGGTCAATAATTGACATGCCTGTATTGTCCCAAACCTGCACTGCTAAAGCAGTACTCAGCATCGGACAATCCAAAATGCATAGGTCGTATTCGTCCTTGTGTGAATTTATCTCTTGTGCAATAGATTCTATTTTGGAGTAGAAATCATTATAAGGAACTTCAATGAAGATAGAATTAGGAGAAAAATATTTTCCTATATAATTCTGATTTTGAAAAGATACCACAATGGCTTTTGTATTCTTAAAATACCAAGAAGTAAATGTCTTAAAAACATCATAATTATTATTGATGTATAACTCTAAGAAAGCTGGATCGTAGAATTCAACACCTTTTAGATTAAGATTTGCCAACTTGTCCATGCTTGAAAGCATCAGGTCTTTTTGTACGGCCTTGATGAAATTAGGATCTTTCTTTTGCATACCATCGGAAAGAAGTTTGACAAAGTTTTTTGGTGGCTTCTTCTCTCCTTTTAATTCTCCAGTCAAGGTAAAGATTGCTGATCTTGTATAGGTTACAAAAGCAAACTTTTCTTTTCTTTCCAGCATTAAAGATACTTTTTTGATTGTTTCTACTGCGTTATGTGATTTCATATTCCGAAATTTCCCCAAGTTATAAGAGTTGGATTAGGATCTACTATTGATTCGATATGTTTAATGTTGTGGAATTCGCCTTTATCTAGATTCATATATCTTGTATGCTTTAACTCTTTATCTATATCTCTAGTATACCCTAGATGTTGCATGACAAGACCTGAATGAACCCAGTAATTTCTTCTTCTTATGTCTTCTACAACATAAGTAGGTTCTGAACCGCAAGCTAATTTTCTGTCTAAGAATTTTCCATCATTCTTAAACCTAAAGATTCTAGAACTATTGTTCGGTGCCCAAAGTTTATCTACTCTGTATTGATTTTCATTCCACATATGGTAGAAGCGAACGTTAACTACATCGTATGGGGACTGATCTAGAACATGCTTAATGGGGACGATGCTTATATCCTTCGCATCATAAAGCATCTCGTCACAATCAATTGCTATGATCCAGTCGCCTTCTTTTGCGTGCTGTTCTAGGTTAGACCAAGCTTTTGCTCTTAGTGCGCCTTCGTTAACTGTAAAAAGTGGCTCTTCGTTTACGTATACTTCTGCATACTGTCCAGCTATTTCTGCTGTATCGTCATCTGAACAATCGTCAGTAAATATAATGAGATCTGCCTGATCTCTAATTCTTTTTAGAACATCTTTTAAGTATTTGGAAGATTCATTTCTTCCAACCATCTGAGCTATTATCATAAAACTCCAAAAATAATGTGGGGCTGAAGGTTAGTCCAGCCTCACAGGTCAATAAATTACTCGCCCAACTTTTCAATTTGCTTACGTGCTTCTACTGAAGAAATACGCTCAATATCAGTTGATTGGAACAGACGCTCACCGGTTACACCACGACGATTCGAGGCTACCTTCTGTGCTTCTTCTTTGTTCTTTGCTTTTACTAATGTCGTTGTTACAACAGCAAAGTAATTGAATTTGTTCTCTGTCATTTTATTTCCTTTTATTTATTGGATGGATATGTATTGGATATATATTCTACAGCTTCTTCTAGTGTGTCTGCAAGTTTTGTGGCAAGAAATTTAAGATATTTTCTATGCTGCAAATCTTGGTGCGCCCAAACAATTATTGGTTGATTATTAAAGTGCGCCCAGGTCATTTCAAAGTCTGTACCGATGTATGCTCTATAAAGTAATCTGTATTCTACTAAAAGTATATCACAGCTTTTTTGCAGGAAGAGATTTTTATCTACCATTTCTTTTGGTTCACAGTTTTCTTCCTCAAGAGCGTAGTCCATTGGATTGACTGCCTTAAAACCTCTATGATCTAGAAGCGCAGTAGCTTCATCTCTCCAACTATGCTTAAAGTCAGATTGGACATCTTCTATAGCGCCTGATAAAAACACTCTAGTTTGCATTAGCTACCTCTTTAGCTGGCCAATAGTATGGAAGATTAGGATCTTCGTCAAAATATTGGGAATAATATTCGTAATCTTTACGCAAAAGATTTGATCTGTGTGAACGATGAAATTCTTCTAAGCCAAACCATGGTGGCATAGCTACTGAATCTATATCTATCTCTTCTAATAGCATGGTGTTTTTGTAACCTCTGCTAATCCACTCTTGAATGGTGTAATTCTGATAAAGCTGTAGAGCTGATTCATAGCCGGTCCACATAACAGTAACCGGATGATTGCGCCAACCTTTTGTTGGAGTGCGATCAAGTAAGATGTTTAACACTTGAAAAGTTTCTACTCGTTGCTTTCCAAGTCTACGATAATCCAATACCTGAACTGACTCTTGCAAATTTGCGTATGGTAAGAACGTTTGCATTATGCCTTCTTAAATTCCTCGAATGTTTTGTCGCCTACGCCAAAGTACTCTCTAGCTAATCCAGCCTTAACAATTTCCGTGTTGAGGCATTCGCCAGCTTCGTTCCATACTCTAGCTAGAATTCTGCCGTACTTTTCATTCTTATCTAAGATAGTTTCAATTTTTACATAGTTGCCGGCTTTTTTAATCCACTGATCAGTAAACTCTTTTGCGGCGAGTCCCATTTTCTTTTCTTCAAGGTTTTTAGTGCGGCTTTCTGGTGTGTTAACACCATAGAGTCTCACACTCTTTGGGCCAATGTGAACTTCAAAACCAAGATCTATATTAATCTTAAAAGTATCTCCGTCTACTACCTTAACTACTTCTGCATTATATAAATAAACATTAAATTGATCTGGCATTTTAATCTCTTTCTATTCCTATGTGATCGCATGCTCTGCGAAATATTGATTGGCTTACTTTGAATTGAGCGTCAGCGTGGCTGTAGCCTTCTCCTGGTTTTGGTGATGATGCGTGCCAACTGTGACCAATCGATACGCTACCATCATAAACTACATTATACCCTAAGTGGCGGGCAAAGTACGAACACCAAGTCTCCTCGTAGTAATGAGGTGTCGGCAAGAACGCACCCATAATGCCAGGGAACATCTCTTGATACTTCCCATTATTGGTCATGGCATTCCATACATTTCTTCTGATGAAATATGCAGATCCAGAAACCGTTACGCAATTAACTCTATCTCTATATAGTATGTCTTCGGGATCATTCTCGTTCCAGCCCCTATGACGAGGAGCTGTATTGGTACCAACTATACCAGCATGTTTTATGTTACCGTACTCATCTCTTTGTTTTGGGCCAAGTATATGAACATCTGGTTCTTGATTAAAAATTTGACATATCTTTCTGATGTCTTCATTAGTGAACCATACGTCTGCATTGAGAATTCCGATAACACTATTACTCCCCCTGGTTGTAAGTTTGTTAATTGCAGCGGAGTAACCAATGTTTTTGTTTAGATCTATTCTATCTATTAGATACCTATCGTCATTGCCCTTGAGCCAATCGAGAGTATCGTCAGATGAATCATTGTCAGCTACATAAAGATTCCAAAACTTATTGTCTTCATCTAAACCAGCGTGTAACGTATCCAAAAGTCTTTCTAGCAATGGTCTAGTGTTGTAGTTGACTACGCAAAGATCTATCACAACGTAACTACTTTGGACGATACGATTTCAAAAGATTCTTCTGGAGTAAAGCCCATTTCCACGAACTCAAAGAAGTCTTTTTTAGCAGATGCTGGATCCTCAATGCAGAACTCAGTCAACCTATTGAGACACTGCTCTGTTGTTAGCTTACTCTTGCTAACTTTATTATTAAACGCGTCTTGCTTTGCCTTGCCAAGTGCAACCCCAATTACAAAAAATCCAGCTAGTATAGCTACTGTTTTACCACTCATCATCTTCACCGATGTTCCTACTAATAAATTGATTTTTGCTTATAGCTTTTACTGCTTCTTCACTTAACATAATTAATTTTAATTTTTCATTTTCATCTTTTGTAGAAGAAGATAGGTGCACTAAGGCGTTGGCTATTTGTAACATTTGATCTATTGACGTAACTAAAAAAGTTTGTCCAGACTCAAGTTTTACATTAACTTTTTTCTTTTCGTGAACTTTCTTACTCATTTGCTTTCTTTTCTTTTATCTCAGCGTTCATAACTTCTTCCTTTGGTACTTGGTACACAGAAAGAGAATCGTTATCTGGCTCGTATGTAATGAATAGTATTTTCTTATCTTCCAAAGAGCAACCTTCTGGTGGAGCTGATTCTAAGGCTATCTTTTTAGATGCACACCCGTAAACCTGACTTATGTTTGGATATACGACAATATAATTTAACTTACCTGCGGCCATTAGAGTCCTAAGAGTGAATAAAAAGATGCTGGATATTTTGGTTTAACTAGAGTATACACAGCATCTGCGTACTTCTGTATTTCTAGTTGAGAATCTTCTGACAATCTCTGACTCAGGAAAAGCGCTAGTGATTGCAAGCTACAAGACCATCTGTAGATAACATACATACTATAGGCTGGAAGAAACAATCGAGCTTGCTCAGGAGCTATGCCATTATCAAGAGCCATACTATAAAGAGATTCACACTTATCAATTAATTGATTCAGCTCCGTTGTTAGTACAGAGCCAATCCATGGCCCAGCAGATCCTGAAGAACCTTGTTTTTTATCTTCTGCTGCAAGTCTCCATTGATCAACTTCTGGTACATGAAATTCTGGCTCCATCGTAATGTATCTTCTAGATGATTCATTCCAAGAATCCATAGTGTGATCAGATCCAACAACATACTTCCAATGCTGTCTTGCCACCATCAAGGGAGCTTTAAATTCCAAAGTTACAAACGCATGTCTGAAAGGAGACATGTGATTCTCTCTTACTAGGAACTCTAATAGCTTCCCATCTTTTAAAGACCATTCCTTTGATTCTTTAGCGAACGAGGCTCTTGCAGCATTGACAACGGATAGGTCTGACCCCATTGAGTCTATGAGTCTGACATATCCGTGATCTAATACCGAAACTAAATTTTCTGTTTCCATGCTACTAGTATAGCACTAGAAATATTATTTAGTGTTGTCCTTAATGAATTTTATTTCGCATGTATCAGTCGTACAATAGCGCTCACCTATAGCATCAGCTGCCATACCAGCGTAGACTCCTGAAAGATCTATCGGGAATAAAGCTAACGAAGCTGCTGTGTATTCCTCTTCTGTGATTTGCGTGTACGGCATCTGTGGATAGGTGTCATTACCGCTTGGAAGAAATGATACAGTCTTTAACTGACCATCGTACATGTGTAGAACAGTACCCACATGCTGTGCTTCCGTATCTTTATCAAACGATATAGTTACAGATACAGAGTTGTCTGACCAGTATCTCTGTGCAGTTGCGGCTAACGACATCTTTTCAAAAATTGTTACATCGCGTTCTGCTCTTGCAGCTTCTGATTTAATTGGAAAGTAAACTACAGAAGTTGTATTCGGAGATTCCGAAGCTGGTTCCACTCTATAGTTGGCCATTCTAAACAATGGAAGCATAGGATCATCGTTAGAGAATCTGATAGTTCTATTGAAGTACTTGCCACCTGGAGTCCAGTGAACTCCTGGTGACTCACCAGCAAGAATGGATACAGTCCCAGACGGCTTGACTGTAGTCATCTTAATTGATTCACGAATTCCAAGCCATTCAGAATAGATATTATCATAACGCTGAATTTTTTTGTAACCCTGATCCATCCATTCGCGCAGAGCAGGAACGCCAACACGGTCAGCAAAGTTTGCTACACCTGACATGGAAGCTCCAATGCGACGATTACGTTGCATGATAGCGTTGGTCTCCTCCCAGTGCGTTGGCAATAGGGTTACGGTTTTTGCGTAAAGGTATGCAAACTTTAATGTGCGCTTGTAATCCTCTAGGTTGTCATGCCTATTCAGATAGGTCTCCACAAGCGTACAGCACTCGTAGGACTCTAGAGATTGCTCTGCGCATGGATTATACCCTGCTACTCTGTGATCCTTGTTATTTGGCGGATCAACTAATCTTCCATACTTTCTAGACATATCCATCCAGAGAACGCCTGGTTCTCCATTGAGAGAGATACCTTCAACAATCTTAGAAAGATCCATACCAACAGATGTTTCTATTGAGTTGTTGGACATCCAAGCCCAACCTGGATTATCTCTGTCGTAGGAATTTCTTTCAGGAAAGGCTGCAGGATTCTTAAGGTTAAGAAAATTGTCATCTTCTAAGCGACCAATTAGCAACTCGGCTGATCTGCGAACATTACCAGAGACAACACAAACACCTATAACATTTCCTATGTCTGCGATATCGATACGGGTAAGCTTCTCTCCCTTGCGACCACTAAACATCTTAGTGATGTGCTTGTGAAGCTTCTCTAATGGCTCATGCCCTGCAGCTACGCCACCAAATGTTTTGATTGGTGTGCCAGCTGGTCTGATTAGAGAGTAATCAAATTCAATTGATTCTTGATCTGGCTTTAGATATGAATTCAATAGCATCGCCGTTGACTCAACCCAGCCTTCTCTAGTGTCCGCAATAACTAAAGGAGTACTACCGTCAACTGTTTTCGGCTCATAGATTGTAAAATCTTTATCTGCACCCTTGTCGTCAAAACCTACGCCAACTCCAAGCATCGATGCTTCCATCAGGAAGGCAAATGGTTTTGCTGGATTAAACTTATTCATTTCACCAGTGGAAACAAAAGCACAGTTTTGAAGAGCAGCGGAGTTCTTCTGAATGTTAACTATGTTTGTGCCCATAGCCCATAGTCCACGACCCGGTGGTGTCCATTTCAGGTTAAACAATCTATCGAAAGCTTCTTTAGCTGAAGCTTGTGCCTTGGCGTCATTCCATGGAAGTCTATTCTTCTTGCAGTGATCTTTTTGTAAAGAGTACATGCCATTAATAACGCGTTCACAAACATTAGACCAAGTCTCTTTAGTCCCATCTTCTTTCAGTCTAGAATATGTTCTGAGGAATGTTATCTCTCCCACTGAGTTTCCTGCAGCATCTCTGTAGCCGAATGGTGCAAATGTGTCTTTGTAACTGGCAACAAAATCATCCGTCAACTTGAATGAAAACATCGACGATATCTTATTGGCCAATGGTACGAGGTCTGGGTTTCCGTTTTCAATTTCGTCTGACATTTTTCTCCTATTTTATGCTCTTGATGTAGTTTAAATTTGTTTTATGTATCTCTGCTTTTTTTATTTTTATAATCTGCTCAGTGGAATATACTTTATGTATTTCTCTTTCTATAAAGTATCCACTTCTCCAATTCAAAACTTTTTCTATGTTCAGTCCATAATTAGTAAAGACATTACAGATCACTGCACCACCATATATCTTAATTAGATTCTTCATTTTTGTCACAGACTCTTCTTTTTTATCTTGGCTAGAAAATGATTCTTTATCTAACTTTTCATATAGCCAATTGTATGCCTGTCTAGTCAATGGTGGAATATCTATATGGTCAAATACACCCTCTTGCAAAATAAGAAATCTATTTTTTTCTATTTGTATGTCTGCTTTTAGTACGTCTTTAAAAAGTCCAAACCAATCACGCTCATTGAATTGTGGCCAACCACTAACCCAGAACAATAGCACATGCTTTTCATCTGGTATTGCTGACTTGTTAATGACTGGTGATAAACAGGCGCAGGCTATTGACTTTTTAACAAAATCTTTAGCTTTGTCTTCGCCTAACTTCTTTTTTTGAACAACAAATAATTGATCTATCTTATCTTTCCACTCAGACTCACCAAGATATAGGGTTAAATATTTTGCTGCAAGGTCTTTCGTTAGAACATCAGTGGTAACAAATTGTTCCAACTCCTGTGTAGACATATCTAATCCTCTTTGTTTCTATCAAAACCTATAAACTTGCTCTTACAATCAAAATCCCGCCCTTTATAGGGGCGGGATTCTAATATTTTCATCCTGCTCATTATAGCAGGATAATTATCTCGATGTCTAACTTAGAGTGCTTTTGCCGAAGCAACACCCTTCCATTCTTGGTTCTTGTTTCTACCATAATCACCTGTCACGTTAGCTTGACCATAGCTTGCAGTGAATACATTTGCAGATGTGACACCATCAAAAATATAACTGCTATACAAACTGTATGCAGTCACTCTCTTAGCGTGACCCATTCCCGAAAATGCTTCTGCTGAAGTAACTCCGTCAAACTGATAGTTGCTGTAGAGAGCATAATCGTTTGCTCTACCGACTGCGTGACCGCCATTAAGCGCCTTAGCTGAGTCTAAGCCCTTAAATTGCTGTGGCTGAAATCTTGCACCGTCGTATGCTGCAGATCCGTTAGGAAACGTTCCACCCAATGGGGTAGTTCCTGCGTAGAGTGTAGATCCATTAAACAACTGCGATAGAAAGACGTTACCAGGGTGACGTCCAGTTCCAGGAGTATGATTGTTATCTGGCCCACCTGTGAGGAGTTGGCTCGTGCTGTATAGCGGGTAGTACGAGTAGGTGCCTGTGCCTTTTGCTTTGCCGGTCATCGTGTAATATGGATTAACCATATTAGCGGTGTTTTGACCCCTAAGTACTGGTCTAGGTCCAACGTAAAAAGTAGCCATTTAATAATCTCCTTGAATTAAACTGATATCTCATATAGTAAAAACAATTATGGATTTCCACCATAATCTTATAAATTATAATCTGCCTCAATAATAAGGTCGGAAAGTACTGGGGCGATCATATCATCCAGCATATTTAAGGTCACCTCGACATACACGTGGTCAGAAGTCTGTGGGTTTACTAGACTATAGGTAGCTCCAGAGCCAGAAGTAACTGGATAGAATATCCTATGACCGAATGTACCTGACAGCATGGACGGTGAGACGTTGTATATCTTAGGCGAAATATTTAAAATATCCCTAATAGTATTGCCGGTTGGGGCATCAAAGCGTATGAATGTCTTGCCAGTTGGCAGGTACTTTTCGTATCTAATGTCAACGTCAGAAAGACCATACGTGTATATGTAGGAGTTATTTTCCTTAATATAATTTCTTTGTCTTAATAGGATTCTAACTGCTGTTATATTTTTGTCAGCCGTTATGAACTGCAAAGGCCCAGAATTGACTATGGTATCAGAACCGACTGTTGACCAACCACCAGGGGCAACCTTGCCCACTGCATCATATTCGTTATTGTAGTACCCCGGGTTAAAGCTTTGGTAAATATCTCCATCAGTAAGTTTTGGAGCAACAGCAGTTGTATACTCCACTCTTACAACATCTACTCCGTTGCTTGGGTACGGAGCCAGTGAGACATAGTTGGCCAGGGAGTTGCCTATGGTCCCGGTAGGTATCTTTATGTAAAGGTATAGGCTAACACCAAATGGGTTAGGTTCAGTTAAGATAACGTTTCTTCTCCAAACCTTATCTGTCTGGTTAAGGAAGGCATACTGTACCGGGGTGGTGTCTATCAGCGCACCATTGCCGTCTCCGCCTGCTAGATTGGCATCTATTCTGGTCTCAAGGAAGTCTGGTATTACCTGTCCCTTGATCGAGTTCACAAACTTTATTTTTGAGTGTGAAGAACTTGATACTTTTGGAAGAGTTATCGTGTTGTAATAGTCGTTAAATTCAAGGGCCAGAGAAGCTGGTATTGCGTAGCTTGTATTGGCAAACGCTGACAAATTTACTTGAGACTTTGAATGAATAGAAATTTGGTTAGTATTAATACTCTCCATGACTCTAATTCTATTCTTCAAATCAGAAAGCGCTGAAGAAAGGTATATATTCTCTTTGATAACTCTTTCTATTACTTCAGTTATCTTCTTGTCTAACACTCCATACTTATTGTAAAGATAAACTAAGTCAGCATAGTTTTGTTCTGAGCGCTCATTAAAGTCCGTGCTAGATAATGGCCCATGATACTGAACTGGTTTTTTTTCTGTATAAATAAACTCTGACATTTAAATCTCCTATTGTTCTCTTCTCAAAGCTTCTTCGATTAAGTCTAGTTTCCTATTTAAAAAGCTTATTGTTGAAGCGTTCTTTTGAGCTTTTTCAAATGACAAAGACTCATTGTAGTAAGGGGTTGCCATTAATACTTCATATTCCTCAGATACTGAATTATAGGAAATCTCTTGGCTGTAAACTGTCATCAACAAATCTTCATTTAGATAGTAATCAGGGGTTGCCTGATTAAGATCATTTCTAGACATGTCTGATAGGGTTGTTATTAAAGTTTCTAGCTCAGAAGTTTTATCACTTAGCCTATGTATGTCCATTAAAAATTGGTCATTAAAAAGATTGAATATACTTGATCTAACAGGACCCCTATAGGGGAGTCTTACTCTGGAGACGAGAGGCTCAAAAGTATTTACTCTTTTATTGCTCTCTGAATATGATATGGCCATGATAGTCCTAGTTCTTAAACTTTAAAGTATATGATATTAACGAAGGTGCGGTATAAGAATCGTTACCTCTAAGCAAGTCTGCTCTAACCCTAACCCCATTTGGCTTAGTGGAATCATTTAACAAATAGTATACCTTACTTCCAGTCTTTATTTCTTCTGTTCTTCTATATACTATTTCTGTATTATTCTCCCAATTTATTATTGAGAATACATTGTCTATGTTAGAGTATTTGTTTCTTAAATCTTCGATTTTAACATATGATAAATAATTTTTATATATTTCGCTATTAGGTATGTCGGCAAGAGACATGCCCTCCATCAAAGAAATGGAACCGTTAAAGGTTGTTTCCACTCCTGATGTGTCATTTGTTGATTTGTTTATGATCATGACAATTGAATTTTGTCCAGCCTTAAAGTTCCAAGTAAGCGACGAAGTCAATACACCTGGAGAAAGTGAACCACTACCAGTTAATTCAACACCATTTAAGTAAATTTTTATATCCCAAAACTGAGCAGATAGTGACTTAACAAAGTTCTTGGTCATGACTAATGATTCATCTAAGTATATATTTGTGGTCAGGTATATGCTGCCATAGGCAACATTTTGAGCCTGGTAAAATACTTCGCTATTGTTTACGCTGTATGAAACTTTTGTTGGAACAATATCTTTTCTAACCCCAGACAAAATTTGCTGCCAAGCCGTTCTGTCTAATGAAGTCCCGGTAACTATAGCGGCTGAAAGTTGATTGCTATCCACATTTTCAAGCATGTAAGCTTCGTAGGGCTTAATATCTTTTTGGAATTTTGCTAATCTGTATAAATTAAAACCTATATTTGCAGGATCATTTGCATAGAAATAATTTAGTATAGGATTTTTATAAGTTGTTGTTCTTGGTATTCTAACCATCTGATTAATCGATGATTCCAAAGAAGTCCCAACTTGGTCTATAACTCTAGCTTCCTTTTTTGCAACTCCGCCAAATTTAACCACACTATTATTGCTAGCATTCTTTAAAGATGCTGGAGATATAGCTACCCAACTAAAATCACTTACAGACTTTGGCTCTCCATCATCTGCTGCGATGTAGTAATTTATAGCAGATCCGGCTGGTACTTGCTGTACTGAATCAAAAGACACTTCATCAATAGCTAGGTTTGGATTTTGCAGTATTGGCATTGAGATTCTTTGACTTACAAACATAGCTGAAGCGTCGTAGTAAGGAGCAGTAATTATTAATTCATCTATATTAAAATTGTATACATACTTTACTGCATTGTTTTGTTTGTCGGTATAATCTGGCTCAACTTTTGTTAGGTATAACTCTACTGCTGATGCTGAAGTAGTCCCAAAGCTAAAAGAAAAATTATCGTAGTCACCAGAACTATCTTTAGAGAAGAATAAAGACTTGCTTTTATCAGCTGAATTAACTATTAGAACAGAAACTTCTAGTGGCTTTTGTGAATTAATCTTGCCCTCTACCAGGGATATACCAGAAGTCGTTGCCCCACTTGCTGTAATTGGAATTGTTATCTTTAAGGTACATACACCAATGGTTGGTGACACATGAGAGTATTCCCAGTCGCGGTTGTTAAGCCCATTAAACACATTGGTGAAATCAATATTTGATTCACTTTTAATTATTTTTCCATCGGCATATAACTCCATACTTGCATTACTTGTCTTGTTTAGTATGTTGCCAACGTAGTTAAACAACCCTGAGGTTATCTTAGGCAGGGTTAACTTTCTTGCAGTTGTGTCAACAACTGCTGTTGTGTTTGTTAGGTCTGTTAAATTTGTATCATTAAATGCATTTGTATGGCTGAAATAATAACCATTTGTATTATTAATTGCAAATAGATAATCATCAACAGTTTTTTCTAATTCAGCTCTTCTTGATTTCAAGTTGTCTATTCTAAATTTAAAAGCGGAAGTAACTGCGTACAACTGTTCTATTTCCTCATAGAAAGAGTCGTATAAAACATCAACATTGTAAGCGGTATGTGCTAGAATCTTATTTATTTTTTCATGATCAATAGTAGCTGAAGAATTCAAGTCTTGATAGGGAACAGAAACTGGAAGGCCTGGTCTAAACTTAGAAAAATACCTGCCATATATTGATGATATTTCATTTGTGCTAGGTTCAGATCCCAAAGAATAATATATCTTGTATATTGTATCTAAAAATCTTTTCTTTTGTATATTTTCTATAGTCATATTATCTGGTCCTAATTCCAAGTTTATAGTAGTAAACTATGGGTGTATTGTTCAAGGATCTATCCTTTTGCAGTATGATCTTTACAATCAAAGTGTTAATTGGGTTTGGCACTTCTGGCTCATTGAAGTATGCTATCTGCGGCAATGTGTTATCGTTGTTCAAGTTCTGATTAAATGCTAGTATCTCTGGAACTCCTGAAAAATTTCTTTCAACTGGAGAAATTTGTATCCATTTTAAACCACCATCAACACTTACATAATATCTGACGTATGATTTTCCAGAATCTGATTGAGGAGTTTCATCAGCAGCCTCGATACTCAGCATATCTAGTTGGCCCTGAATGAAGAATGGCTTTGAAATAATCTCAGCTGCGTCTTGAAAGGTTTCTTTTCCAAAAGATATATCCCTAATGCCTATGCTTGCTCTTTGAGCTTTAAGGTATTCGAAATTTTTCTTTAGATTTAAAACAATCTTTTCAGTTTTATTAACCACATCAGAATATGTTTCTACTGACATATTGGTGCTTGTTGGGATGTCTATGACCTTATAACAAGAACCAAAATTTTGCTCTATGTTAGTAGAAGCTATTGTTCCAGAAAGGCTTGTTGTGACAGAAAATTGCACACTGCTTGGAATGGCAGATATTGTAAATATACCGTAGATATCAATGCTACCCCATCTATCTTTAATATAAACCTTATCGCCAACAACTAGGCCATGATTTGTTGAAGTTGTTATTGTTGCAGTTCCCGTAACCGCAGATATAGTTTTCATTTTAATTTTAAGATTAGGCATCGGGTTTAATTGAGTACCATCTACCAGGACGCACGCGGCTGGTATAACACTCTGTGTTATTCTTGATAATGCTGCATCCAAACCTTCTCTGACAGGGAATACTGGTGCTAGCTGCTTTGTGGTGAATAGATCAGCGCCTGTTTCTAGATCTCGCTTACTCCAATAATATGAATTTTTTCCACTAATAATTTTAAGCTGATACTTTGATTGCCCAGCCATTTGAGTTGCATAATTCACTGCAACTTGTTTGATGTTGGATGAGCTTGATTTAAATTCTTCTGGCTTATTTATATTTGGAATTAAAGAGTTTTTATCCCAGGCAATTGTCTGATTTTTATTTGAAAGAATAGCCTCTGGCTCAAATCTAACTTGATTATTCCACTTAGTATCTTTCCCTATTTCGTATGGAGTCCAATAGGCGTGTTTTATGGTTGTATCATTGAACTGTGATTGCTCAAATGTAATATAAATTTTATTTACTTTTCTTTCGTCAAACCTAAATACACCTTTATTATAAAAAAACTGTTTATAATTATCTATATTTTTAGTTGAAACATCAGAAGCTATACAAACAGGTCCATTGTTAATTAGTTCATATGTAATATTTTTAGTTTCATCAAATAATTTTATAGAAGTAACTTTAATATTTTTAATTAAAGAGTTTGTTCCTTCAATGTCGTAGCCAAAAAATGGGACTATAGATATGTGATTAATGTAGTCGCCAGTTTTCGATTGAGATGCAAATTGCATAGTCAGCTTAAGCGGTTTAGTGACATCAAACTTGCCCCAATTAATATATTTTGTTCCATCAAAATACTCGAATTCATAAGAAGGTTTTGACTTGCCGCTTGAGGATAAGTCTTGAGCCAGCACATTTATTGCTTCGTATTCAAAGTATGTAGCTGGGCTACCGTCCACTACAGCAGCTTCGTTTGATCTTAGCAGGGCTGAATCTTTCTCATATAAAAATTCATTCTTATCTGAGTCTCTATGATATAAAAAGTGATTACCCTTTAGTCCGTTAGAATATGAAACAAAAGATACGTCCGATTTGATAGAGTCATTGTAGTTCTGGTTAATGGTAACTGGATTGCTATTCCATTTTTTAGAGGTGCTTTTTGCTAGAGTGGCATAACCGTCAGTTATATCCGGGACCAAACCTGTTCTAATTGCTTTAGCATCAACGTATGACAGGTCAGTAAAAGAGTCTCCAGAATAGGTAATGTCTACAGAAGAACTTCCCGAGTACATCTCTAGTACATTTATTTTAGATTTTATTCTTGATATAAAATTCTTTTCAGATTCTATCTGATTAGAAAATAAATTAAAAGTATTGATATAATTTGCCGATACTGAATCCAGCTGATTTGTTACCATATTTAAATCTTTACTTATCGTAGAAATCATTTGATTAAATACAGAAGAGGTTGGAGCGTCTCCCTTATTAAGGAAATAGAGGTCCGTTGAAGAACCTCCTATCTTATTGTGTATATCAAATAATAGTTCTTGATAAGCTTTATCAAAATCTTTAGGAGATATGTTTTTCTCCTGCATATAGTCGCTGACGAATTTCTGCACCTTGGCTATTATTTGAGAATAAACTAGAGTGTCTGTTGATAGTTGTGCCATAATAAACCTTACATTATAATATTTTTATATTTGTTATCGTATTTTGTAAAATTGTTTACGATTACATTGTCTTTATCCATAGAGAATTTAAATAATAATCTATCAATAGAATAATTTTCAAGATTTTTAGTAAGATTTCTCATTATAATTCTATACCTAAAAATGTCAGCAACATACTGATAAAGTATTCTAAATGGTTTTGCTATGCTTTGATTAAAGATGACTGTTTTGCCGTCGTGCATGTATAGTACTGCTGAAGTATTGTAAAAATTTTCTGGTCGATAATCGTCTAGCAGATAGTTTGTTAAATTTATTGCACTAGTTCCATCTTCAAAAAGAATTTTTACTGGAGAGTATGATGAGTAGTCAAAATTACCAGAAGAGCTCTTGCTAGTTGTAACTGTTCCATTTATTGCTGAATAAGTAGCGTTAATAAACTTTGTTCTATCTACATGTGGACTATTGGAAAGTATTACTGAATTATTTACTTGGGTAGACTCAAATCTTTCACCATTAAACCCATTGCTACTTGAGGTAATCAGTACTGGATTAGACATTGATCTTGAAAAAAGCTGTATTTCTTTTTGTAAATCAATATTTATTGGAGTATATGAAACAAAATATGTTTTGTTTATATTATAACCAAGTATTGTTACTTGCTTGCCGTTGATTATATAGGTCGAATAGTCCCTTCTTGTTTGATCCTCGTATAGGGTAACCGACTCTTGATTCGGTAAAAATCTTAATGCGGCAGTGCCGGAACTTCCTGGTATCAACAACTCACTTCTTATTGAAGTATCATTAAATGGAACTATCGGCATCCAGTCTTCTTCTAGTACGGGATTATCTTTAATTGAGACGCTAAATTCTACTGAAGTAGAATCAAGTGCTGGGCTGCTTTCTTTTCTAGAAAGTTCATTAAAATACTCAGCTAAAAGTTTTACCTTAAGTGGCAGTCCTCCAGTTGGAATTTTTTTACTCATAAAAGCAGATCTGTTTCCAGCTGTAACATTAAAGGTTGTAAATTGAGTTTCATCTACAGCAAAAATGCTGATACTCTTAAGAGAAAACATATACTCATATAGGCCTAGCTCTTCAATGTTACCCAAAAGTTTTACAGCGTCTTGCTGATTAAAGGCACTTGGTTTCTCTTCCAAGAACTGAAGATTATTTTCTATATTATTAGAGTCATTAAGCGGAACCATGCCACCAGATCTGTAGGAGGAAACGCTCTTGACAGACTGTCTTAAGTTTGATTCTATATATGTACTGCTGGTCAATGCTCTAATTTTTGAACCAATAGAATGCGAAATAATTGAGAAAACTATATTAGATAATAAAGATGTATTTCTAAATTTATTAAGTGAATCTATATCAGAATAATAGTTATTTGTTTTTAATTCCTTTAATACACCAACACTTTTCTTTGAAATATCATTTGGATAATAATTTGTATAATCATAATTATATAATTTTTTATTTCTAATAATATAATCTCTTGCATTATCTTTAATAAAGCATTTGATTACCATGTCTTGCAATTTGTCATGGCTACTTTTTCTTTCGATTCTTATGGCTGAAGCTATTTGGTTTATTAGTCTAAAATTTGACTCAGATTGAACTGGTGCTATTTTTGTTCTAATATATTCTTTTTGTGAAAGAAATATTATCATAGACTTTACATAGCCTGCTGATGGCAGCTCTACATCAACACCTTTATTTATATAAATTGGATCTGAAAGGATTGTGGTTTTATTTAGATCTTCTGTTGTCTGTACGGGAGATTGACCTGATCCTGATTCGACAACGATTTGAGTAACAAAAAGGCCAGAAGAAGAATTGGGTGTCAATCTAATACGTGTTGCTTTGATCTGTTTGTTAAAAGTGACTTGTATAGCAACCTGTGCAGAGGCTGTTAGGTTAATACCATTCTGATATCTTGCAAATTCTTCTCTTTCAAAAATAGATTCTTTAATTATTAAAGGTGATTTGATTGTAAGATTCCAGGTATTTGAAGATGAATTATTTAATAGATTATTAATTCCAGTATCACTTGTTATATACTCTGTAGAAAAGTTTGTATAATACTTTATTTCTTTAATGTCTTGTTTTTCTATATTGACTAAAGATTTTTCGTATGAGTTAGAGAATTTTAAAGAATCAGTTAAAGAATCTACTGTAGCATGTTCTTTAGCACTAAACCCACTCCCAGTTCTGTCTGGGATCTTGTAGCTTGACTTATCATAGATATGGGAATATTGATCATTATCAAAATTTTCCATAAAAGAAAAATTATATAAATCATCTTCCCCAGAAAGGAATGTCCAGTTTCTTATAAAGGATTCTAAGTATGCGACATCTCTTTCTAGCTTCTCTATTTCGCCAGAAAATATAGAAGACATTGAAGAACGCAATAGTGAGAGTGATTTTGATATATCGAAATCTGTTTGAATTCTTAAATCCATATCCCTAAATAGATCTATTAATGGCTCTCTTTGCATTGGTGAAAGCATTGATACGTAGCTTGGTATATAGTCTGCTGCAGAACTAAATGACGATATCTTGGATACTAGCTTTCCTATCTCAGCCTTCTCAAGGCTTGATTCGGTAAGCACTTCGTTTACGGTTCTGCGACTTTGCCTGCTAAATGAGGAAACATAATTGCTTAATTTAGGCAGCATTTAAATTGTTCTCCAATCATTTCCGTCCATATCTTGAATATCAAATGCCACACCAGCAGTTAGGTTAGCCCTAACTATAGCATATACTTGGTCTATAGAGGCAAAATTTGCTTTAACTTCTTTAGGAATTTTAACTATAACGTAGCCACCGTTAGCATACAGGTAGCCCTTCCCTGAGTATATATCACTAAATGATAGTACATTAGAATTACCCTCTATTACACTTTGAAGGTCGGAGTTAGCAGAAAGTCCACCGCCCTTAACTCTAAGATCCAATAGGTTTACGTTGTCCATATTATACTTGCTATTCACCATGGCGGTTCCCAGATGTATTGCAAACGGATTGTACTGTGATGAAGAGATTGAGAATATTGAATAATCAGTAGTAAATTTAACTGGAGAACCACTTAATGAATAGTCAGAAACCATAATATATTCACCGTTTACAAGCTCTTCTACCTCTAGTGGCAATATATAGAAGTATACTGGCGCTCCCATATTAGTCACTTTATATGATTCAAGAAGAGCTTGTAAATTGGTATTGTTAAAGGAGTTACCCGATATGAGACTGTATGGATTTAATGGTATTTCCTTACCATCAACATGATACATCATAATATTTGGGTTTTTGACTGTATATGATACTTTAATCTTTTTTTCATTAGATGGAACTATTTCATTAGCAAAAGAAATTGTTCCGTTATGCTTGTTAAAGTTTCTTATTTGATTTGGCAAAATTGCATTCCAGTTGAGATCTGAATCCTGAACAAAGATTTCAATCCATGGTTGGATTGGACTAGCATCCGTGTATACGCCAGACGAGTTTGACTTATCTAATTGTTCTTGGGCTACGTAAACGGAACCATGCCTAAGTTGAATTTCGTTTTGAGAAATAACTATAGGGTTTTCTTCAAAAATATCATAGTATCCAGAACCAAATAAACCAGACGAAGGAATTGGTATTCTGGTAGTGTCATAGAAGCACCTAAGCGTCACGCCTTTGTAGTTTTTTTTCCAGTCTATAAAATTATAATTAACTGGAATTTCTACTTGCTTATAAAATCTTCCTCTACTAACATTAATGAACCATGTATCAAATTTAGATAGATAGTTTGGAGGACTTGACACAGCGATCTTTGCTCTGTCGCTAACTCTTACTGAGTATACTGGGCAAATTGATTTTGCTGGAAATTGAAGCTCCGCAAGAGTACCAACTCTATCGTTTGTACCAAGTATGTTATCGGTTGTTTTTGCGTCTCCGTCTGCATCAAATGCAAGAACTCCGATAAATACATCCCTCTTATTGGACCCTAAGTACTGGTAATCAATTTTTTTACCTAAAAATTGTTTAGTTTTTATATTATAAAAGCCCCATTGCAATCCCTCTGGTGCTGGCATTAGGATACCATTGGAGTCTTTTAGGTTCCATTTTAAGATGGTGACGCCAAAAGATATGTCTACATTCGGTTGATCAAATTTGCTATAGTCAGGGAAGCCAGAAGGTTTATTGTCTTGATTAAGCAGTATAACTGCTCCGTCTTTTGCGTTTACAGACTTTTTAATATTTTGTTTTTGTGAAATTGAATTCACATCAGCATCCGCTAGATAGAAATCAATTACATCGTATTCTACTGAGTATTCTTTTGAGATTATTTCAATTCCATTTGTTGTAATAATCTGATAGATGGGAGCCCTATTGTTTAATATTTCAAACTGTTGAGATATCTCTAGTGCCGAAAGAGCAGTTGTTGCAGTTGCTGATTTTTTATTTACAGCATGTACGAAAGGGGATACGCCACCCATAACGGTGGAGCCAGTTATCGATTCAACAGTAAAATTCAATTCGTCTACACTAAATTCTATTTCATCAAGTGAATTCCAATTCCCAGATGAATATAGGGTTTGGTTAGTTGGATTAAAGTTATAGTTTTCTGTTACGGTATTGCCACTAAAATCTAATTTGGGGTTTCCATCTTCACCCATAGCTACAACATCTATGTCTATGTTGGTTAATTGCACAAGATCTATAGTTGAATTCGGATAACCAATTGCATCGGCAATTGTTCCTAATTTAAACACCCCGAAATCCCCAGATTCAACTGTAGTTGTCCCAAACATTACGCCTCGTCCAACAGCATCAGCATCAACACCGAATAGTCCAGACTTGTCTTCTACTGCAGCCTTTCCTGGCGTTGGTGTAACAACGCTAAATCTTATATCAGCTATAGAAAAACCTTCTGCAACCTTTGTCCCTGGTAGGTTTATTTTTTGACCCACGACATGAACTCTTACGTACTTGATTCCTCTTTGTCCGTTTAAAGGAATTTCTTTTGATTGATTAGAACCTAAAAGTTGTCCAGAACCAAGTTGGAAAAACTTATCTGATGAGCCTAAAGATTTTGGACCTGGACCAGGACCATTCCAATCTGACTGCGTTTGTGTAGCTGGGCCAGCTGCATTAAATGTAGATGATACCAAATCCGTAGTGTACAAAGAAATGTCCTTAATAATAACTGGCCATGATCCTGCTTGTATTTTTATGCTATTCAATTCCTGCCAAGCCATAGGTTGACCCGTTTTAGCGTCCAGTACTTGTGGGACTTCTATGTATATAGAATCTTCTATGGAAGTTGGCCCATCTATACCGGTATAGCTAATTCTTTTATAGTCATTTGAACTTGAGGAATTACATATATTTGATATGTCAGAGTATTGGATGGCTGCATCTATAAATTTAACTATTTGATATTGGAATGCATCTTTTCTTAGCTTATCAAACTTTGCCGTGTCATTCTTTGCCAAGTTTAGCCAGTATGTTGCAAAAACTGATTTAGTTTCTGAATCAACAACTCCATAGTTTCTAAATGGATTTAATTTTTTATCATTTTGAAATTTTACAACAGCATTATGAGTAGCTGAATCAAATATGCCAGTTAGCTTAATAGCATACTCCATCTGTTGCAGGGTATATTGTATATATTTCATGTAAGTATTGGAGCCACCAGTTTGGGTACTGTTTGCACTTGAGGAATTTGCGTTAGTTGAGGAAACATCTGAAGCGCGAACCACTGCTGTAACAGTATGGCTATAATGTTCCGTTATAGTATATCTTGGATAAAAGATAGCCCACTCTTTAAGAAATCTTTCGACAACAGATGCATAGAATTGTTTGCCTGTTGTGCCTACCGGCATATTAAACATCTCGGCAATGTTGATTAACCCTAAAGGACCCATTCCGGCGATTGAAACAACTTCGTCAGGGGACTGGTATATGAGATGCAATCCTGCTGACTGATCTCTTTCTCGGCTTGCTTGTGTTGCAAACGGAAGTTTAGCCTTTTCATTTAGTCGTGTATTTTCAAATAAGGTAAATTTTTCTTCTAAGCTTACAACGTTACCACTACCCAAGGCGGGTAGCATTGGTGGGGCAAACCAATATAAAGTACTCCAGTTGGCAATAAGTGTAGTGTATGACAAAGCCCAAATATTTCTAATATTTGCTTTTATAGTCACAGACTCTGATTCTGGTGGTCTTACAGTGTATTGAAATCCTTTTACCTGTGCGCCACCACTGTACAGAGCACTGCTTGAGTTTGAGCTCCAGACAGCATCCCATGTGGCAAAGTCGACTACCCTGACTACTGGTGGTATAGCTTTAGATGTAGTCTTGGTTGAAGTGGTTGAAGTGGTAGTAGTGCTACTGCCACCAGTTTGAGCTCCAGAAGAAGAAGAAGAACCACCAACTAATGGTCCACTCTTGCCGGTCATATACTCGTCGCCATATTCGGTTAAAGGTATGTCAGCAGTATAGTGAAAACTGTTTTGGACTGATGTTCTTAATTTAGGTTTTACTGAAGTAATATCTGTTTCCGAAAAAACGTTTGTGGGATAGGCATACCCCAATACTCCGAATGGAGAATTTTTATTGGCTATTACTCTTCTTTCTGGATCAGACTTTTGCACATCGATTGCAAATCCCTTACCCTCTGGAACAGCAGCTGTTCCCTTTTCAGTTATAATCTTCACAGCACCAGTTACATTAACATTCAGGTCTGTTGAAAACTGGGTCTTCCACTTGACATCAAAGCTATATTTATTTGTTGTAACTTCAGTTATATACACTTGAGTCTTAAAAGCAAAGTCATAGTCTCTTACAAATTGACTACCTGGTAAGTACTCTGATGGGATTTTTACAACCGAATTAATTTGAGCTTGATAATCTGAATACTCTAAAACTACATATGGATAATAAATTGAACCTAAATCAAATTCTCTTGAAAGAACTTTTGAGTAAGCGTCAATTGTTAATGGTGCGTTTGCAATTTTTATTTTGGCGCTGTCGCTTAACTTTTGTATAGTGTAAGAAGTTTTAACATCGCCAAATATATAGTTTGTGTTATCTATTTTGCTAAAGTTTAAAAAACCTACGTTATCATTTGTGCACTCTATATAAAAATCTACGTTGCTATAATCGGCATTGATTAGTGATTCTGCCTCTATGGGCATAGACGTGAGTTCAAAGTCGGAAATTAATAGTGAGCCTATCGATGAACTTATTTCTCTACAGAAATAATTTCTTATGACCTGAGTACTTACCCCGTCTAGTGCCTGTTCAATTTTTTCTGAGAATTTAAACGTTGCTTTTTCATCATCAAATAGAACATTTATTTTTCCAGAACTATCTCTTTTCCCATTGATCGTCCAAGAATTTCTCCAAGGTGAAACGTTCCAAACTATTGTTGAATCTTTAGAAAATTGTTTTTTGCTGTTAACTTTATTTTTATTTGACTCAGATAGAATATTATAAAACATTCTATTCGCTCCAATTACCGCTTGGCTCAAGAATCCTATCTGGCTTCCGACCTTACCAACTGGATATGCGTTGGAATCCCCCCTGTTTGGGGCAGAGAGCCCTAGACCGCTTCCACCATAATTATCATTGATGTAGGTTAGGAATGGGTTTAGACAAAACACGGCAAACGCTGAAAATTCATTATTAATATTATACTTATCTTTTAATATCGCCGTATAGTTATTGCTTCCATCTTGTATGTAGGCTATTGACTTAGCTGAGCCATCTTTGCTCTCAGGCGTGCTACTGAACACTCTAATAGGTCTAATCGCATTATTGTTGAATACATCCCATCTTGGCCCAAATATGCCAAACTTCTTTGCTGCTGAAGATTCATGATACTCATCAAGATCCCAACCATTCAAAGTCTCTTCTCCAGTAATATATTCATCAACTATCTTAATCAAACCAGTATTTTTCTCCAAGGAAGTTAAGTTGAAGTCAAAATTAATTAAACCAGATGCAGTCAAGCTTGTTTGATTTAGGTTTGAGCAATCAATAAAGACTGATACTCCCTTTGAAAGGAAGTTGTCAATTGCTCTTTTTTGATTTTCCGTTACTGTAACGTTTGGCGTCCATACTAAAAAGTCATAGTTGTAAGCATCTGGGTTTGAAAAATAATCACTTGCAAAAGTATCTATATTTAAAGCCCAGTAAGACTTTTTTGTTTTATCCGTCTGAGCTGATAATGGATTAACAAATATAAGATTCTGTTGGTTTATTACTGACTCTTCAAGGTTTGCAAAGATGTATGGGTTTTGTATACTGTTTAATGAACCAGAGTACAAAACTGCTGCGTTAAGCCTTGCTCTTTCTGAGTCTTGATAAATATCTTTTATCTTACTAAAATCATAATTTATCTTTGCTAATAGTCTCCAGTTAAAGTTTTGAAATGTTCTAGGATCTTGAGTTGCTTTTTTGGGGGTTATGACCTTCCAACCCTCGTCTTCTGTTTTGTTTTTAAGAAGTTTATTTTCCTTGTGAGAAAACAATTGAGTTGAATATATTCTTTTATTAAAAGAACTTTGATCTATTACTTCTGACTCTTCAACGGTATAAGTATATGATGGGATTGCATTAACATATTCTTTATAGTTTAAAAATTGATTAAATGGAATTCCATCTTTATTTTTTTCGTACTTATCATATATCATATATAAGCCAATTGGATCTGGTTCATCTAATACAATAATAATTCTGTAATAATTATAAGAAGTTGTATTCATATCATCTTGGTATTTTTCAATAAAAACTTCATAATTATTTTCATTCATAGAATTAACATATTTGTTTCCAGAAGAATCTATAACTTTAATATTGTATTGATCTGGATTGTCAACCCTTAATGATGTGCCTACCCCACTATAGCCCGAAGCAGTGTTTGGTAGTATTGTAAAAAATCTAGATACATAGTAGCTGTGCCCGAATCTAGCACTTTCGAATTCGTCTATTCTGGATGTGTAATTATTGTTAACATTTCCTGGAGTTTGATTAATGACATAGTTGGTTACAGATACTTCTGAATTTTTGACTATAGGCGAGTGCTTTGTCTGGTGTCTTTCTGCATTTGTTTTTATATACCTAAGAACACCAAACTCATCAGCATACATTGCAAAATCATTTTCAATGACCGAAATATCTCTTGAGTTTTCTTTTTGAAATCCAGAAAGATCGGCTACAGAAAGAAAAGATTCTGGTGTTACTTCTTCAGTGTTGTAGTATCCGTAAATTTACTGCATCAGAGGGAAGGTACTTTCCTCCCTTGACGGCAAACTCTGCATCATTGCCTGGATTAGTAAAGTTATCAAACTGCTTCATTTTTATTCCTCTTCATAATCAGGTCTTAATGTTTGGTATGTGTCAATAACATATGGGGTTGAACCAAATAGGCCCATTTGATACTGATCATATCTGCTAATTGGATACCAGATCGGCAAATTCCAACTATTTTCAAAAGTGTTTTCATAATAAACTTCTTCAGTATCTGCATTCATTTTAAAAGCTGGGTTAGACAGGTAGTGAGCATATCCGGTTTCAGTACCGTTATCTAAAGGTAGAGTTGGCTCACCTGAATTGGACTGATTAACGTCATATCTTTCATACCAGTAGACTATATCCCCCACTATAGTAACAGGAGTTGCTGCAGGAGTTGGGGAGAATTCGCTATCTACCACAGTAAACCAATAGCCTGGAGTAGCATCATTTTGTGCTCTGTATGGACCAATCTGGAAGTTACCTTTATCGTTTGCTTTGGCCATCCCGGAATAGCCCACTTGACCAGGTGCTGTTAGGCTTGTCGAATAACTTGTTTTTAAAGCCTGGTATAGATTGCGTCCTCTTCTCCAGTAAACTGAGGCATTAGGTGTTGCGTTCCCATAGATATAAACTGTTTCCTGACCATCTGCATTAATAATTTTCTTTGTTACCTCTGCAGAAAGTTCGTTGGTATCTGTTAAATCTGGCTTTAATATATAATTGACAGTAGCAGAATACAATGAAGGAACATTGTAATTTTCTTTAATAAATACTTGTTTTAGAGTTGGTGTAGCGGCGTTGCTTCCATCATAGTTTATGTATGCTCTTGCGTATCCGTCACGACTTGTGAGTAAAGTTGATGGTGTTGCAGATATATCTGCGCCATGTATTGATACTTCAATGTTTGGTTTTGGGTTACCATTTATATCATATGACCAAATATTTAAAGCCATATAATCTATGTTGTCGGATAATATTTCCTTTGGAGTCAATGAGGCTTCTATGGATGCAAGATTATATGAATTATGTGAAAGGAATACGTATCCTTCATTGTTCGGAGTATATAGCGGATTCAATGATAGGTTATCAATCTCTGTATCTGTGTCAAATAATGCTGACTCATAGGTTACAGCAGTTAACCATAGACTTGTGTCCGGAGTACTTAGGAGTGTCACCAAGCTTCTATATGAATTGTCAATCTCATAGAAATAATGATTATCAACATTGAATGTATTTTTAACTCTATACGATACTCTATATTCTCTTCCGACTTTAATCATTCCAGAAGAATTAAGAACTGTTGAGTCTATGATATTAGTTGGTGAATCTAAACCAAGCGCTACAGTTTCTCCTGTATATTCGTCCTTTATAGTTAAATCAAAGACATCAGAATAGGCTAAAGCTAAGTAGTCGTCATGTTTTGCTATAATATATTCATAGTTATAATATGAGAATGCACTCGGGGTTGCCTCTTCCGAGAAAGCTACTTGCATATATTCGACTGCTGGACTGGCTGCATTTTCGTTGTATGGATCTACGCTAACTATAATCGGAGCGCCTTGTCTGGCAACCTGGAGAAGAATTACTTGCTTGTGAACATACGGTGTTGCATTCTGAAACACACTTTCAGTTTTTGGTTTTGCATAGATATATCTTTCTTCATTGTCCTGATAATACCAGCCAGCTTTAATCGAAGGATTAATCTGTTCGTTTCTAACATCACTGCGATAAGCCCAAATTGGTATATTCTTTAATATATACTTTCCAGTATTTGGATCAAGATAATTCAAAAGCCCTTCTGGAGTAGCTTGATTCTTGTCAAGAAGATATTGCCATCTAGCTTCATCTATATAATCAGTTTGAAATACTTGAGAATTTGATGTACCGTCATCTTCATTGTAAATGCCAACTGGACTATCATTCCAAAGGCTCTCCACATATACGTTATCATCTTCATTGATAACTTCTAAAGATCTAATCCATAGATTGGGCGAGGCATCGTAGTCTGATAGGCCAAAATGTGATCTACTAAAGTCATATCTTCCAACCATAAAACTTGACTCGTTATTCAACAGAGTATAATCTACAGTTGAATTTGCCGAAACAACTCCTTGATCACTAATATAATATTCTATATCGCCTATATAATTAGCAGTAAACTCTTCCCAAGTCAAATAGTTGAACGGATAATTTTCATTATCATTTGAAGATATTCTTAATTGATTTGGAGTTGCTGAAAATGGAAATTTAATATTTGTAAAATAATAGTTCACAGTAGACCCTACAGTGTTAATGTAGTTCTCGTGTTGTTGCGGGGTAGCAAAGTTAGGATTGATAAAACTAAATAGTATATTTGGCACTGAGGGCACTAGGTATGTTTTATTTTGATCCCTATTTTTAGAGATGCCACCATAGCCCTGGTATGGAGATGCCGACAAATCTATATCGTAGCTGTCTTCAATTATATTTTGCATATGGACATAGAGCGGTGTAGCACCGTGGGGTATAATAAAGTTTCTAATTATATCCTGAGGAGTAAATGTGACCACAGATTGTTTAGTAATGTCATTAGAATTATTGATCTTATTAGAAAAACGATCTGATCTAATTTTTGGTGTATTAACAAGTCTTCTTTTTTTGGCATTGTAGATCTCTGAATTTATCTTTAGTTTTGTAGCATACGGTGAGTCGTTTATTTGGGCTTCTGTTTTAATTATGTTCTTGCTTGTATTTTTTGCGTATGTATTTGGAGTTGCATTCAAGTATCCAATAGTTGCATAATTACCTGTTGCGCCGCTTGGGCCGCTAGAGCTGATATAGCTAACTGTTGCTGCGTCTACGGAGTATAGCGGTATTTCATTAAACGTGTATGACTCTGTTGCTGAAACGCTAAACGTATTAAGGTAAGGTGTTCCACCCTGGTTGTAATAAACAGAATCTCCTGTAGTAAATCCAGAAGGATTAAATATAGATCTTACAATATATTCTGGCGATGAAGTCTGATCATAAGTATTCTTTATATAGTCTTTAAATCTTGCTGTATACACAGCATCGTTTGGTATGTTACCATGCAAATTTAACAAAAGCTTTACGTCATAAGTAATTGTTGCCATGTCATTTTCTACATAGTCTTCATAGTAAGAAATATAACTATCGTACTTTACGTCTATTGGCTCATAAGCTGGTTCAGTGTTTTCATACTTGATTCCAGAAACTCTAAGACCAAAAGATGATTTACTAATTTCTCTATCTAGTTTTTCTAATTTAAGTCTAGCGTCTTCAAAATCGCCAATACCTGGCTGATAATAATTTGAATAAGATTCAGGAGTTGCCGAGTCTAGGATTGCTGGTATCGAAGATATACCTTCTTGATACTTTCCAGCGTAATCCCAGTATGCTTCTCCCCACTTAATGTAGCCATAGTTACTTGGATATTTAACGTTAATGTATTCTACAAAATCAAAAAATTCTTTAGTTGGAATTCCATCTTTAGAAAAGTATTTTGACATTGTTTCTAAATCTGATATTTCTATAATTTCAGGAGTTGCTCCAAGATATGTAGACTCTGGTGTTGCGCCAACAGCTCTCCATATGTCTAGCTCTCTTCTTAGAGTTAGCTTTAATCCCTCTGCATTAATGGCAGGAGGATTTTTGTAAACATCTAAAATTCTTTTAGAGAAATTTGAATTTGATTCAAGGTACAATCTTTGTAGACCTACCTTAACTCCAAACTCGTCAAAACTATTAAAACTCTGTATTGTGATTTGATCTACTAATGTATTATCTACTTTTAGCGTTGTAAATGTTCTTAGCGTATACAATTCTAGTGTAGAAAAATTATAATAGAAAACATAATCAGTAGCTCTTGCTTCTATTAATTCTTTCATTGTTGAAACTCTAGCTAGTTCGGTATTATCTCCAATGATCTTTACAAAACCAGGACTAACATTAGTCGACACATGCATCCAGGCAGTTTCGGAAAGTGTTGCAGAACCAATGTGGGAGTCTAATTCTATTCTAGAAATTAATTCGTCTACTTTATCTAGATCATCACCAATTAGTGCATTGATCATCCTTCCAGCGGTTGTTTCTGGCAATGCTAATGAGGGAGTTGCTCTGTCTAACGAGTCTCCATATATTTTAGTCCATGAAGGAAATCTTGCAAGAACGCTTCTTGTATGGTCTGATATAACCGGTACAGCAATTTCGTCTACCTGAGTTTGGACCAACAAAAGAAAGTTTGAATTTTCAAGCGAAGAGCTAGATGAAATTAATACTTCAAACTTACAGTACCTCTTGACGTCTCTTATAAAGAGTAAGGATGTACTTTGGTTTACATATGCAACCTGAAGCCACTCAGAGTCCTCTGCGTCTTCCTTATCAGAAGTGTAGACCTTAACCTCTACAGTTGGCTGTTCAGTCCCAGGAAGATTAGCAAATGCATGCTTGTAGCCTATGATGTCTACCCTGCTTGTGGTATCAACAAACCTATAAACCAACTGGGACTCATAGTCTGGGCCCATGATCCAAAATGGTGAAGACTGAACTAGGTCAAAGATGTACCTTCCATCCTGATAATTGTCAGGATTAAAAAAGCCGTATTCTCCAATAGTCTCTTCGAGGATTATTTCACCATAGTTGGTTACCTTGGTTGTTGAATCAAGCGTTGGAGTAGCATCTGGTCTTAACTCAGTTCCAACAAAAGTATAATCCCCTAGCTCGTTTAATCCATGCTGTGATCTAAGAGTTGAGAAGTTGGTGTAGAATCTATTTGAATATAGGTCGATGACATTGGACGTCCAAGTGTTGCCGCTGATACTAAAATCAGAGTTATTTAATGCAAGGAAGTATGTCTTCATCTAACCTTAATCCTATTAAACTTCGTCAAGCCATATTGAATATTCTGAGGTAACTCCGTGTTCTGGATGTACAAACATCAAGTGCTGACATGGTCTGCTCATCGAGTGGAAGTACTCTTGAGCATAAGTGTTATAGCTTTCTGGTGAACCAGATATTCTTAAAGTCGAGCTGCCTAGAGTCATTTTAGCCTGCTGGTGATAATGACCCATGAATACATCTTGGAACTCTTCTGGAATTGCACCGTCTTTCCAACCCATTACCTTCCTATAGTAACTAGTAATCGAGTTAGGCGAAGGCATTTGATCACCATGAATTAAAAGAGTTGAATAGTCACCGATCTGATCTACAGCGTACCAGTGTCTTTCACCTCTTCCATCTGGAATATTGAAGTTAATTCTTGGATTACTAGCAAAGATTAGGCTGGTAATTTTATAAAGAAGTCTGTCCATATTAGATTCTGGATCATACATCTTTCTGTTTCTGCCACCAACAGATCCATGGTTTCCAATAACCGCAGTAACATTTACCTGGTTAAAGTTTTCAAGACTCGTAGCAAAGAACTTACTTAAGATTTCTGGTCCATTGACACCAACTTGCCTATAGATCCCTGAGTCAATTAAGTGACTCTGTCCAGGAAATATCTCTTCTCCTTCGACGATGTCGCCCAACATCCATACGTGCAGGTTATCAATTGGGTGATCTGCTCTTTGTATCTCTACAATTTCTAGCATCTTTTCTGTATACAATTCAATTCTTTTTGCAGTTACTTCTGAATTGTAATCAGGCGTTACCTTACCAAGTTGCCAGTCAGAAAAGACTACTACTGCAGTTTCGGGAGTCCCCTTGCCTGGTTTTCTTACATCTTTTCTTATAAGTGTTGGTAATTCAAAGTTAGAAAAAACATCGTGTGCTGCTCTATAGATGGTGTCAGAAGCCTGATCACTTATGTTCTTATACTTGTCCGCAGAACGAGCAAGTCTTTTGTTTTCCGATCTCAAAAAGTCTATAGTTGCTGACGGTACTGAAGAGGCGTAGCTTGGACTTATGTTTACGGTCTCATAGCTATCTTCATCTATCTCATCTACTGTATCGTAAAATGAGTTTTGTCCAGTCGAAAAATAATGAGAGGCTTGCTCTTCGTCTACCTCTTTAGCAAAGATATTGTCAGCTAGCAAATCGCCAGGAACATCTTCGTCGCCCTCAATAATGCTGCGAGCATGCTTCATATTTTTAGCTTTGACTATATGAGTCTTCGTGACAAGAAAAAGCTTGTCTGACATGTGGGTACCACTCTTTCAGTTCTAATAACCTTGTGAAGACATTATAACAGAAAAAATCGATGCAGTTCCGGCTATCATGTACTCTCTTTCGGTATTTAGTCTAAAAATGCCTTTAGGTATTTCTTGCCCCTTTGAGGTAACACTCAAAACGTTTACGCTTTTAATGAATTGAGAAGATGCCCTAATCTGACCTTCGATGTCCGAATACGAAATAGAGCTTCCTATTGTCATGGAGTTTAAATATCTTCTAACAAACAAATTAGCCTGGTTTTCTATGGCTGAAATAGCTGTTGTGCTAAGCCCTTGTGGCAAGACTATATTGGCAACAATGTTAATCCCAATTCTATCTGCAATTCTTATATTAAGTTTTATGCCAACAGGTTTTCTACCAGACAAATTACTTGCAACATTTTGGACAAAGCTAGGGTCTATTCTTTGAGATTCTGGGACAATGATAATGTCACAAGAGCCAAGACCGTATGAAGATTCTCTAATTCTTACGTCTCTAACGCCTGGAAGTGAGAGGGCGTTGAGTCTTAGTGACTCTGCTGTGCCATGGGATCTTTCTTTGATTGAAAGGCTAATTCTACGACGATAATTTTCGTCACTTTCCATACCAGAAGTAGAGTAAACTTCTTTTGGATTTGAACAATACACAATTGTTCCATCTGAAGCAGCAAAGTTATGCTTTGTTAAGCTTCCTTTAGTGGCAGTAAAGTCTGCACTACTAAAAGATGGTTTAATTCTTCCATAAGCTTTAGTGGTTCCAGATATTATCGTTACTTCAGACTCTAGCTGATATTGATACTGTCTAGATGCAAAATCGGTAACATCATTATAGATAGAAGTTCCTTTAGTGACAACAATGTCCGACGAAGAAGGAGAGCTAATAAAAAACTCTATATTATAACTTGATCTTTCTTGTTCTGCGTCTGGAGAAACAACCTTTCTTCCAACACCATAAAGCTCACCAATCAAATCAAGCGACCTACCAGAAGCTGTCGACATTGCCGTTTGGTCAACTGCAAACTTTAAAGCCTCATATAAATCGCCCACTTCTGTAGCAACTGCTTCAGCAAATGCCCTAGCAATAGCTCCAGGATATGTTGCCGTAATGCCAGCATTTTTTTCTAATGCCAAAAGCATCCTGCCTAGGATCTCTGGTTTACTTTTACTATATACTATCGGCATTTTTGCTCCTCTTTAAAGGTTTTGTGTGACCGACAGAGTTATCGGTTCAACACTATTATCTTCTATATGTACATCAAATCTAATTGAATCAGCAGATGTTGGTATGGCATCTATTGTTATAAATCTACCTTTAAATATACCACCTACAGTTTCATCCATAAGCGCATTTCTTATAATTCTCTTACCTAATTCACCAGTAATTTTACTTTGTGGCATCCCGTAAAGCATTGAAAGGTCGCAACCAAGCCTTGGATATACAGTAAAGTCATTTGGTTCTGTCATAAGTCTTATGTATATTTGCTGGATATCTTTTCTTGACCCATCTCCTATAATAGCTATGTCTTTATTCGGAGAAATTTTAATATCGCCACTAAGATCAAAATAGAAATCACTCATTATTTATCCAAATCATTATCTATCCAAGGGAAATTTTCCATATTACTTGGTTCATTAAAATCACTTGTTTCCACCTTGGAAACTGAGTCCTGGTAAGAGTACCCCATTTTAATAAACTCTTGCAATTTGGTTACTTCGGATTCAGTATGAGTTTTTGAATAAGCTTCTATTAAAGAAACTTGCTCAAAAGTGAATCCATTTGGATCCACCGTAACCTCTGAGCCTTGCTGATTATTCAGACCTAAGCCGTAGTTCCCTATTATAGTAATGGGTGTTACGACCTGTTCCTGTTCATAATTTTCTAAATTATTTAAAAACTGCCCAGTTCTGTAATATGCTGGGTTGTTTAAAAAGTCTCCAGTTTTTAAAAGGGCAGGCTCGTTATATACATCTGCGGCTGGATTAAAAGACTTGTCATTCCACCTTAAACCATCATCATCTTTACAGTACATTTTAATGGAGTCTGCAAATATGGATATACTTCTAGTGTTCGGATTAATAACCAGACCAACGCCAGGAGCTCCGAATATCTCTATTTCACCCATGTCTGTTATCCTAATGAAAGCTTTATTGTCTGGGTGAGTCAAGCCCACTTCTCTATGTGAGAATTCTTTTCTTCTCTTTATTTCTGCTGTTTCATTAAAAACAGGAGACTCTTTAAACTCTTCGTTATTTTTATTGAACATAATAATTAAACCATAAACTTTGGTATGCCGGTGTCTATAGAGGTGTTTCTAGTACCTTTATGAGACTGGATGTCATTAAAGTACATTAAGATATATGGCTTTTTTTCTTCTGCGTCTCTAAACCCCACCATGCAGCGTGTCCCTGGAGCAGGAGCAACTGTTTGAATACCATATATAAATGGGCATGGTACGTTAGGAAGCGTATTGCCTATAAGGTCAGAATACTTTTCGTCGACTATAACTGTTGCAGTATTTTGCCCTGAGTTGTAAGCCATTATTGTACCTGGTCTATTCTTTGTTTGCTTAAAAGAAGTTTCATCTATTCTATCAGTAATTCTTTTATCAAACTTTGGATAATTTAATGCCATAATATTTCCTCCTACAATACGTTTCCATCTTTATCATACTCAGAACCACCCATCCATCCTTCTATGTATGAATAGGCTCTTGATTTCTGTGGTATGTTTGTTCTAATCCATTTTCTTAAATTAGCATCTGTTCCGCCTCTATTCAAATAAACTGACAATGCGGTAGAGAATTTTGTTTTAAATATAAAACCTGGAACGTATTCAGTTCCATAATCCCCCCATGGAATAAAGCAGTATTCGTCAATTGGTTCATTCTTTTTAATTACTTTAGCAACTCTTGCAGATTCAGTAGCTGTAACAGCCAACATCAATGCTTGGTTATAGGGTATCCAAACCCTTTTGTCTACAGTAGCTCGTGTTGCTTGATTCTGCACTTTTACAGCCAATGTCTTTGGGTCATTATCTGAGTCAATTGAATAAGCTAATTTGTAACCTAAGGCAGTACTATCTTCTGGCTGTCCAGATGCATTATACTTTAGGTAAAATGTTTTGGGACCGTGTGCTTTTGGTAACAAGTTTATTTGGAATAAGCCAACAGAAAAGTCACCAGTACTGCGATCTGTATTAATGGCACCTGGACTAATGTTTGCCTCTCTTTGAGCAATTGCCGTAAATATCGCAGAAACTTCAAGACTAAATAATCCAGATGTTGACAATAGTGCCATCAACTCATCTGTAGACAAAGAACCTGCAACATCATTTGCAAAGTTCTGTTTAAATCTATCCATGCTTATTCCGCTTTGTGCATCTTGTCCAGTAAAGCTAACGCCAGTTATTGCAGTAGCTATTTCTGGAGTTATAAATGACCCAGCTCTCTGTGGAGAAAAGCTAACATGTATGTGATCTCTATGGCTTGAGTCAACTGCAAAGTTAACAAACCTACCTAGGTTTGGATATTTCGTTCTAACTGCCGCGTTGGCTCCTTCTAAACCATTTTCAGCTATTCCCAACTCAGCCATCAATTGATCATGTACGACTATTAGATCTGGGTGCAAGTCCTGCGTTAACCCATTTAAGGTAGTTAACAGCAGATGCAACCCTTTTCTGTATGTATCTATATTTTTAGACAATGGATCTGCTACAGTAACAGAATTACCAACAGCCATAATATCAAAACCTCTACCAAATGCATGGTCGCTTACGCTGTTATTTTCTGCGGTAAGCAGAGAAAAATTTGGACCAACTAAAGTTCTGACACCAGTTCCTCCTTGTATAAAAATTTTGTTAGTCACTTGAAGCATCATCTCTATTAGAGCTGCTGAAATATTACATTTTTTACTCCCACTACCCAAAAGACTTGGATCAACAGGTAGAGCTTGCATAGAGCCAGATATATAACTTGGCTCTTGATTAATTGTAAAACCAAGACTTGAAAGATTTTGTCCTTCTCCATTTGTATTAAAATCTATAGTAAATGCACTAACTGAACCCTTAAAGTTTGCTTTGTTATTTAGCCCAGCTACCTTAGTTGCGTATACTTCTTTTTCTTGATCGCTTAGTATTGAATCTAATGCAATTGCCCTAGACCCACCATTTAAAACCATTCCCGGTTCCATAGAGGGAATGTATCCTGAAGTTTTTTCTGCTACAGTAGCTCCCATTTCACTGGTTACATATGCCATATCTGAACTTGTTGGCTGCACAGTGGTATTGATAATATCGTTATTTAATGCTTTAATCGATTCAGAAAAACCGCTAGGAGCATATCCGGTTGTCAACATTGAGTTTTTAGCTATTTCCATCTTTGCGGCTGCACCAGTTAAGGGAGTGCCTCTTGGATCATTTGGATCAGAAATTTTTACGTCATCACCTAGATCAGACATCGATGCAATTATCCCGTGCATTGCCGATTGAGTACTCTGTGCGTATGCATTGATCGCAAAAGCTGGATTCCTATAGAGGCCATCACCTTGAATTAATTTTATTGGGTCAGCGCTTCTTAGGGTTCTATCTTGATATGGCTGTTGCGACATTGTCGTGCCAGTTATCACAACCTCTCCATTTGGATAGAATGATTCACTTATCTTATTTGCAATACTTGCTGTACTGGATAAGTCTGAAGAATTTATTCCTGTATCTGACATATGACCTACTTAGTAGCGTCTTTAAAAGTTGGAACCATTGTATTTGTGCCAACTAATGCTGGTCCGCTATTTAAACTTAATGAAGCTGTATATACTTTACCTAATCCATTTATAATTAATTCCCAGTTAAGTGTTACTGGAGTACCATCTTCATAGTACTCATCCCATTCAGTCATTGGCCATTCTGAAGCTTTATTATAAACTTTTAATAGTATTAACATATCGACAAGAGCATCATAAGTTCTTATTTCTATGTTACTTAAATTATTTAGTGGATCGGTTTGTCCACTTGTTTCAAAGTGAATTGCAGTTCTTGGCGAGCTATAGACAGGAAGAGAGTCTAACATAAGACTTTGCGCATATAAAGCAGCCTCGTACAGTTGATCAAACCTGGTGTAAATTACAGATTCTGGGCTTATTAATTCTTTTGCTTTATCTTTTACGTACGCAAGAGTATTGTTTGTTGTTTCTGGTATTGTCAAGAATATTGATCTTATTTGATTCTTAATGCCGACATAGCTTTCTGCATCCGTCTTGTAGAATACAGATGCCATATATCTTTCAGGTCCGGTATTACCCCATTTTTCACTTTTTCTTGACGCTGCGTAATTAACTCTATTGTTTACTAGCGCACCTGCTTCTAAATCATCTGCAGTGAGTATCATCGCAGAATTGTTAGGACTCACTCTCAGAACCACTAGTCTGCCTTCTAGTGCTGCTTTCGTAAAGAACATACCTTTTGAAGCTGTTGAATTAACATCTATTATTCCAACATCTTTTGAAACACCATTCTTTTGTAATTCCGATGTGTCGACTCCATCAAATCTTATTCTATACTCACGATATTTTTCATCAGATCCACTTAATACGTCTATCACGTCGACGGTGTCACCGTCAATTACATGCTTTACATAAACAATAGTTTTGAAGTATTGATTAAGACCTGTTTTTTCTGGCCCTAGTCCAGAATACTTTAGTAGTTGAGAGTGAACAATGGCGTTCTCCAAGCTTATGTATCTGACAAGGTCGCTTATTTCCTTTTCTTTCCAACCCATGTTCTTCAACAAATCATCTGATCTTATATAGGCGTGTCCTTCAAGAGATTTAGTTTTTTGTCTTACACCAAGCAAGCTCGGAAGAAGCTTCACTGAATGATACTTACCAACAACCATACCTTGGAAGTTTGACAACCCTGCATCCATTGGTTGTCCATTCTTTGACAAGTATTGAATATAGCAGCCGTGTTGGTCAAGAACATTGTCCCTTACCCACTTCCAAGCATTCCAAGCACCGTCAGTTGCCAAAGATAAGCTCGCTGCAACGGCTGCTCCAGCCAAGGGGGTTCCGAATATTGTTGCTGCTGCTGTTGCACCAGCAGTGATTGCAGGCATTACCAGGCCGGCAAATATTGCTGCACCCATGGCACCTTCTTGTCTGCCGGTACTTGCTGCAATCCTCGCTTTCATTCTTTCAGCGCCTTCGGGCATTGAGTCAGCCAAAGCGTTTGATTGTATATCTTTTAATAATGCAGAATGACCGTGAGTATATTGCATGCCTCCAACCATTTGATGTTTAAGCATGTCTCCTAATCTGTCCACTGATACATCGCCATTTATAGTCAGTCTAGAGTTATTTGATTTGCTAGCTAATATTAATCTTGTCTCATTTCTTAGAGTTTGCATATTTAATTGCGATGCCATCCAAGATGATAGGAACCATCTAGACGGGTCGTTTACTGTAACAAAAGCATTTGGAGTAATGCTTGTAACAAATCCAGTTTCTGGAGTAAAGTGATGAACTACTTGTTCTACTTCAAATATTCCATACATTCTTTCGTAAACATCTGCAAGATAAACTATGTCGTGTGGTCTTATGTCTGCGTTACCTATGACTATTATTTCGCCACCATATATATCCTTTAAAGATTCCTTAAGATAGGAAAGTGCAACTCTTCTTGCAGTCAACTCATCCGGATCTCCTTGAGCTGACTTTGCGATTCCACGTGCTGTTTGAAGTGGGTGAAATATTGGATGCAATATGCCCCATACACCTTCTCCCTTAACGTTGTCAAAATATAGTCCAGTCTCAACAGTTTTTTCAACTTGTCTTTCTGGTGGAGCAGCTTTGTCCAAGGAAACTGTTACTGGATACTTCCCATCTGAAACAGCTGTTATTTGTGTAGCTACACCATTAAAGTTTTCTTTGATATTATTTTTTAATATGTTAGTGAATGAACTAATATAATGTATTCTCTGGAAAGGCTCTCTAATTTCTACAACAGGCTCTCCATATTCTCTAGTAAATGGATTGTCAACCGCTCTAAGCAAGGTCCCCTCTCTACCAAGGGAATAATAAATTGAATCGTTGTAGGCCTTGTTCAGAATGTTTGCTTGCTTAGTAAAGTTCTCTAATTCATTTAATCCATAACCCATTTGGGCCATAGACATTCTAAACATGTTTAAAAGATTGCCCAGTGCTGCATCGAACGCAGTAAAAATTGGTCCTATATTTCTGTCCCAAAAACTATCAACATCCTCCAAGACTCCAGTTAACCAGTTCCCCGCATTGCTTCCTTCTTTTGCATTTGCCTTGAGTAACTTTATTAAGGATTGTGGGTTTGTTGCGTATTCGGCGTTGTAATCAATAAACGCATTAAATATTCTATCTAATGACCTAAAGCTCCATTGATCATCTTCGTCATTATTAACGTTAAATAAAACATTTCCCGAAAGTGTGTTTGAATTGAATCGTTTTTTGTCTGGCCTTAATACAACCCAAGCTCTTGCGTATGGATCTGCCCATAGTTTTTGTCTAAATATTCCAACTAATAATAAGAATAATTGTTTTGGACTTTTTATACTTTCTAGTAATACTGTTGCTTTATCTTCTGGCTTTTTTCCTAATGACAATTTACTTAAAACATCAGCTAAGATTGACTCATTGCCCAAAACAGAAGCTTTTTTTGTTGCAGGATTACTGTTTGGACTTGTTGGATTTGTTGGATCAGGATCTGGTGGTGGAGTTCCATATTCATATGTTTCAAAATGTCCTTTAACAAGATTTCTAATTCCAGATACTTTTTTATAAACAAGTGCATTATAGGCATCAATGATGCCCTTATCTTTGTTTATAATTTTCATATTATTTTCATCAAATCCATCAAAGCCACCGTCAACATATTCATCTACAGCTATATCAATAGCTGATTGTTTTCCAGCTGTTTGAGCACTGAGCGTACTAGTCCAGTCTGCTCCAAGTAAGGTGGAGAACTCTGAACTTCTTAAGTCTGTACCAAACTCTTCAAACGCTTGAATTCCGGTTCCCTTAAGAAGCTCGAACAAAGGGTCCTGAGATTCAGATTCATCATTTGGGTCAAGATTAAACATCTTATAAAAGATATCTTTTACTGAATCATAATTATGATAACCGTATCTAAATTGATCCCAAATTTGTTGAGCCTCATACACTCTTCTTCCATTGCCGGCAATAGTTTTGATTGTGTTGTCAAATTTTTCATCATAGAAACCTCTTGCTGTGACGCTTACTGAATCTATTGGATCATATACTTTGAGAAAATTATCAAAGGTTTTAGCTTCTTTATCTTGCTCTAATTGATCTATTAATTTATCTTGCTTTAAACTTTCATAATCTCCAGCTTGAATGTTGTCGTAGTATTTAAGAAAGTTCCCACCCTTACTCCATTCTACTTGCCAATCATTTGATGTCTTCAAAGAAATTTCATCATCGAACGTGTAATTATCTGCGAGAACTCCGGAATTATTGCTGGTTCTCAAAGAAGGATGCCCAGCGGTTGTTGAGTCATAAGACTTAGCCGGTAAGAATCCACCTCTTATAACATCTTCAAAGTTTTTTCCTTCGTCAGCAGGTTTAAATGCTCCAAATCCAATAAGGAAAGTGTCATTGTCGGGTATGATACCTTCCATTCCGTAACTAAATTTACTTGCTGGGTTATAGTCGCTTGTCACAACTCCTACTGGAGTGCTATCTGGCACAAATGTAAACATACACTCTTTGAGGCTTTGCTCTGCCATTCCAAGGCCTTCCCATTGTCCAGCCGTTGTAGTAGTTCCTTTGCCATCAGCTTGATCACTAGTTACTATGCCTATCTGTTCTAATGGCGAAAGAATTTGACCCTTATCGTTAATCAAAAGATGAAGGAAGTATGCAGCGTCTGGCGACACTATCGCATCAATCTTATTACTTCCACCTCCTTCTGCTTCAGTTTCCCCCCACAAGAAATAAGCTGGAGTACAGACAACTGCAACTCTCTTTTCTGGATTATATACAAGTACTTTTCTTTTCTTATATTCATCTGGGTTACCAACTAAGTCTTCTTCTTTCATATCATACATTTTCAAAAAATCTTGCAATAGTTGTTGCTTAACATCTACTGATGCTAATTTGTCAAATTTAGGACCAAGTGCTGCTCTAGATTCCAATGGGTTATATGGCCATCTCATGGCAATATAAAATTGTTCATCTTCTGCCGACTTTGGCATTCCCCATTCGGTAAAATCTAACATAGCTCCTCCCGCCCTGTACTTATCTTGCAGAGCGTATGCCGGATCTAGATCATCATAATACTTTTCAAACTTCTCTAAGAGTACGGTTTGACCTCCACTTGTTTGTATATCAGTTTGAGACTGCATATCCAAAACTGGCAATGGCATTCTGACGGTAGGTGATGCTGTTATAATTCCGAGGTTTCCCTTTGGATCATAAATACCAGATGGGTCAAATGCTGCTGTATTGTTTAGAATTTGATCCAAGTTAAGGAATGGAAGTTTACTTGCAAAATTAAAATTAAAATCTAAAGTAGGTTCATCACTGCCTGGCTTCTTAGTTACAAGAGCTGTTGAATCCGAATCTTTATCTTTACTTATTAAAGATTTTTCTAATAAAGAAATTTGAACTATGTTAGAAATAATTTTTGGTATCTCTTCACCTGTAGCGCTTTTAACAATTTTATCGTAATCCAACGAAGGTAAAGTGCCACTTGCTCTGTTAGAGAAAAATGGATAACGGAATCTTATAGGAAGTTGATCAATTTGCTTGTGATCTTGAAGTTGAAGTGGAGCGTCAATTTGAGTTGCTGCCCTTTGTCTATTTTCTTCTATACTTTTTAAAGTTGGTTTCAATAAAGATGCAGTAGCAAAAGGTAAGTGAAAACCTATTTGAACTTTTCCTTTATTAACTGGTAGTCTAGATACTATCTTATTATTATAATAGTATTTTTGTCTTTCTGTATCAGCAAAATTTATTACTTTTCCACGTAATTTTCCACCTGCGGCAAAGATTCCTGTTCCAGAAATTATATCTTTTGACATAGCAGCCATGTTGTCTGCCACTGTACTTTCTCCGCTATTCAACGCTGACATCGCATCAGCTATAGGACCAGTATTTTTATTTACAGAAGAAAGAATTTCATTCAAAGTATCGTCAGGATTTATATAGCCGGGTGTATTAATGCCATTTGTTTTTGCGTTCTCTTCGTTTGGAAACCCTGTTGAAACTGGGAATACACCTGATGTATAAAGCCAATGTGGCTTCCCGTAAAATATCGTTGACCTATCTTCAAATGGCCTAACGGCAACGATATAGTTAGGCAATAGTCTTGCGCACAATTGGAACATGTCCCATATACTTCTCATATAAGTTTGTGCTCTGAAGGAAACTTCATCATAAATATCATCATCTAGGTCTGAAACAAGACCCATTGTCTTCATGATATTGCTGAGCCCTCTTCCGTTCATCGAACGCAAAAGCCCAGAACCCAGAGCTGCACCAGCTAGTGGTGAAACAAAATATCCCACAGCCAATGCTGCTGTTCCAGCTATTACTTGAGAAGTTCCTATTGCATGACTTGAATCTATTAATTTATTATTTGCGGTTACCTTGTCTAATACATCGTACGCATCTGCAGTGCCTTTTTGGGACTGATCAATTAATCCTGTCCAAGAATTATTACTTAATCTATCTAAATAACCAAACTTTTCCTGGTCTATCATAGTAGTATCTATGCTTGCCATAGTTGCCCAACCGTCATCTAAGTCTCCACCAAGGAACTGAGCAACGCCGACACCATTGCCTGGATAAATGTTTCTCTTGAATATTTCAAGATCTCTTTGAGTGCTAAAATTAGCCCATAGTGTTTGCATCGCTCCAACCACTGGCGTTCTAACGTTCCCACCGGCACTCTCAAGGCCAGCGTAACCAATTGGAGAGCTTCCTGTAGCTATATTTATTCCTGTGTTTAATGCTTGTGCTGTGCCGCCTGTGGCTATATTGACTGCCGAGTTCAATCCAAGGCCAAGAGTTCCACTAACTGGATTTTTTGCTATTGAATTGAATGCATTGACCACACTGGCCTTATACTGCATTGCTTTTTGTTCTTCTTCTGGTGATAGTGGAGCATACAGTATCGACCCAAAATGTCTAATTCCAAATTTGTTTTCAGAGAATACTGCGCCACGTGTTGCGTGTGCAAAAGCTTCCCTCATTCTAGATGCACCCATGGACAGCAGTCTTATCATTAGGTCTCTTGGTTCAGACATCCACAGACCAGTATTTATACCGCCGTCAATTTTGCCGCTGTCGCCCTTTTTCTTGGTGCTATTAATAATAGGGCTTAGCTCAACTGCATCTGATTGAGCTATTATAGTCATGATTTCGCCATGTTCTACTTCTGCGATAACACCATTAAATATAGTTTGAAGTGAGTTTGGATTTGATCCATATCCAGCTCTTAGGTGAACTCTTACTCCTGGCTTTAATCTCATATTCTCTATTTCAGTAACATACTTAGAACTCATATGAGATTTAATGTTCATTGATCTATTTAATAAAGTTTGAACGACTGCAGCTGTTCCTTGTGAAAGGTTTGTTGCTGCTGATGCCATTTCTTTATTTGTTATTCCATTACTTAAAACACCCTCAGTATTAATAATGCTATTTAGTGTTAATTCTGGTCTAGACAATTTTGAATATGTATTAGACAGTCTAAGCATCAGTGTGTCACCGAGGATGTCCTCTGACTGAACAATTGAGAAATCAATTATTGATTGGAGTCCGTAGAAATTATCAAATAATTTAACACCAGCAAAAAAATTACTATCATCGATCAGCCATAGCATATAAGTTGGGAATGCTCTAATCATTCTTCCACCAACATCCCTATATCTAGTATCTAACATCATTTTTTGCCAGTGCTTTGCAACACCTTTGTGGCTACCACCAGTAGAAACTGCTTGAGAAGCGTCAACATTATCAGTTCCATAGGCGTTCATATATGAGTCTAGAGACTTTGCTGTTGGAACCCCAGTATGAGAATTTTGAGAATCTCTTTCTGGTGATTGTGTATCTGAGATTTGAGTGACCTGCGATGTTGGAGTCATTTTACCATCGGCTTCTACTCTAAGAAAGTCTTGAGCTACGTAGAATCTTCCATCTTCTTTATGCTGATATCCTAAAACATAACCACCATCTGGTGTTTGGTATATTGCTGGTAGTTTTCCGGTTTGTCCAGAGTCTGAAGCTGGTATAAAGTGCATTAAACCAAAGTGGTCAACGTCATCTGGGTCAAAAGATGGTAATTCTTTTCCATCAGCTTTTTCTATACTATCTGCTATAAGTTTATTAAACTTATCTACTTCTTCTTTTGAACCAGAAACTACATCTCCTATTTTTAATTCGCCATATCTAGTTCCAAATTTTACATCTTCAAAAGAATATTCTATATTGTCTTCATCTTTAAAAAGATCTATCATATCCTTCCATATAGTTGGATACTTATTAGCTATGAATCTGCTTGCCTGTAATGATGTTTCAAATTCTGGCTCATTCATCTGATCAAAAATAGCTATTCTAAAAACTTTCATAGCTTCAGTTGAAGAAAGTTTTGATTGATCTATTAAATATTCTTTTACTTTATTAATATCTCCATTGTTTTCTATCAATATTTTTTTAACAAAATAGACAAAAGATTTTCCTCTATCGTTAAGGTTATTTTTTTCATTTGTATTTCCAATAGGAAGTGTATATTTTGATGGATCAATAATGCTCTTTATAACATCATCATCATACATTTCAAATGATCTAAAATAGAAATCTGGATCTAATGTTCCAACCATATCTTTTGAGTCGGCGTCGATAAGATCAAGCGGAAGATCGGGGTATGCGTTTATCATATCCCACCTTTGCTTCAATCTTAAAAACGGATTTCTTTTACTTCCAAATTCTTTAATAAATGCTGCTTGTTGTTGAGAGCTTATGTTTTCTCGCTTTTGCTGAAAGATATCAAAATCGACTAGCATCAGCTGAACGTTGTACACATGTGGGAAACCTTCGACTGTTTGGACAGAGAAGTTCATTGGTAGAACGTATTTAACTCCAGCCAAAGCTGTGATAATATTCTTAATTCCCATAAATCCAATAACGCCTGCTGCGTGCTCGAGTCTTGCCAAGCCACTCAAGAAGTCAAACATCTTTTTAATTTTCTTAAGTTCGTTTTCCCCAAAGATGGTCATAGATATGCTGATCATAGTATCTTTGGAACCAATATACTGAAAAGTTGGCTCCTCCTGCATTTGCAGCTGCATTCTAGCTAGGTTGTTGCCCATGCTTAAGCTTACCGAGTTTACTATAACTGAACTAGGATCAAGATCTATTTTCATCATAGGAATTTCCCATTCCCTAATAGTGAATGCAGATATGTTTGTTCCATCAGTCCTGTTAACATTTTCCGCGTCTCTTATTGCGCCAATGTTTAAGAGACTTTTAATGCTTTCATCTTGAAAAGTTCTCTCGTATAGAGTAACCATAAAAGAATCAACAAATTTTTTCTCTTCTATTGCCCTGGTACTTGCCCAGTCTTTGGAGTTTTTATCTATATCAATTTTCTTTTTTTTCAAAATTGCTTCTGAATTACTGTCAATCTTATATGCCAACATACCCTTAACGCTTTGTGAAGATAAATAAAGTTCCCATTTTTTATCTTTTAGCTCTTGAGTTTTTTCGGGATCTCCTAAGTTCGGAGTTTGAAGTTCGTTTGGAGTTTTTCTATTTTTTAAATAATCTATTACAGAAAGATTGGTAATTTTTTCCGTGTTGATATAATCAATTACCTGAGCATCATAAACCATTTCATAAACGTTTTTAGCATTGGCTCCAGCTAAGGCTACATTCACTATCTTTTCAGCAACACTTTTTTGATATAAACTAGTGGTCATTTGTGTGCTATTGATAACAACAGTGTCTAAGTTTCTATACAAAGCTTCGTCTGTTACGTTAATACCAAATTTAAATAATAAATTTTGCCAGAATGCTCTACCAAATTCTTGTACAGCTTTTTCTTCGTCACTTCTAAATGAGGCAGTATCTGGGCTAAATATCTTAGACTGAACTGATTCTGGAACGTACAAAGTTATGCCGTTACCATTTGTCCAATCTCTATACACATTGGTTGTTAAGACGCCGTTGTTGTACGGCTTTAGGTCTACTGGCATTGCGCCATAAGGACTTGTCATGTAGGTGTCATAGCCATTAGTCATGCTAGTATCATCAATTGATCCTGACATGGTTGCAGTTAACTCTGAATTACTGGCTTCAAAGCCAGGGACTGCAGGTTGTGTTGGTGCAGTTGTTAGGAATTCTGCGCTTACACTGTTAGCTAATGCTCCCGCAGCTCTGCCCATATAATGCCTATACTTACCCCAGTGGACTGCCTGATTAAAATCTTTGATCATTGGCAAGAATGGTTTATGGTTAAATTGAAAAAGTTCTAAATCAACTTCTAGAGTGAAAGGGAAACCTGGAACTGTAGACACCGTCATCGATGACAGCGCTACTCCAGTAATATCAAACACGGAATTAAGATAATGATTTTTAATTGGTATAATTGGTGCATACTTAAACGAAGCTACAAGTCCTCTTAGTGAAGATAGAAACTTATCAATTTTTTGTTCATGTGCTGGATCTTTAAAGTCTATGTGAAAGTTTGAATTAAGACTAATCCTTGTTGCGTCATCTATTGTTATTCCCCATATTTCTTCATAATTAGGGAAATATAATTTCAAGCTAATAGTTGTGTCTCTGTAACCTGTATTAAATTTAGGAGATGCTTTTTGTCTTATGGCTCCACCGGTTAAGCTTCCAGTTTGAAAGCCAGTATTAACATTTATAGATATAGGAGGAACATAAAAGTTTGAAGCGCCAAGTCTTAAATGGAATAAGTCTGGACTTGCTGGCGCATTTGATGTATTCCAGCCCATTTCTTTTATTACTTTGTCTATTTTTTGTGATGTTAAAAAATTATCTATTGCCCAGATGGGTTGAAATACTGCGTTTCCCTCTTGATCGGTGCCAAATGACTTGAACATATTTTCCATAATTTGCTTATGGTTATTCAATGGATCATCAGTTATATCATGACCATAATCTCCAGTTGCTGCTAACGCAGTTATAAACAGTCTGTACAAATTAGGAAAGTATTTGTATACTGTTGTAAGAGCTAATGGATCTTGATAAAAATAATTCTTAACTTGTATTAGTTTTTCAAGCCATAAAGTATCTCTTACTGGATCATTAAACTTGGCTGCCGATGCTCTTAGTGTTTCAGCATTTTGAAACCTGAGTTTTGCAAACTCTCTGATGCCACCAGCCATTTCAGCTAGCTGGATTAACCCTGATTGATATATTTTTTCAAATATTAAAGTTCTAGCATTCTGATCTTTGAGATGACTCATCTCAGATTTTCTAAAACTAGTTAATTTAACAAATAGATCATTTGAATCGCCATCAAAATTTTCTCGACTTAAACCTATTTCTCCAAGGTCTTTGTCTACTTCATTGTAACTACCCTTAAATCCCTCATTTAAAAACAAAAGACTTGCTCCACCAGTAACAATCGCCGCACTAAGGTCTATGCCTAAATTAATGCCGCTACCAACTTGTGACCAGAATGACCTGTCTTTGCCCATCTCCCCAAATAGGGACGTCATTGGAGCAAGGTCAGAGTCCGCATACAGATTTTGAGACGCTTGGTCTGAAGTTATATCTATATCATTATTATTGGTCATGTTTACCTAAATAAATTATCTGTTTTAATATGATCACTTAGCTTGGCAGCTGTACTATCTGAATGAAAACTTGAACTATGATTAGTAATTATACCACTGTTTTTAATTGAACTTGATAGTTTATTACCTATATTTTGACTAGCTGCAATTGCGGTTATTTGCTGCTTATTGTTTCTGGCGTGTTGGAAATCTGGGTTATCATAACCGTCTCCATTGCCTTGAATCATTGTAGTCACGCCATTAGAATAGCCCTCCATAGAACCCTTCATCGGATCTGGTTTCATCTTAGACATAACTGATCTAGAATTGACTGTAACATTATTCCTAGCAGAGCTATCATTCTTGCTGGTTGCTATTCTGGCAGCAAAAGCGTTGGAAGTTTTGGTCCTTGGAGATGTGTCTATTCGTTTAGAGGCGGCTTCTTTTAAGTTTTTATTTTGTGAATCTGCACCTAAAATCATATTTTACATACCTAAAAGTTAGAGGCTATATCAGAGTAAGGATCTTTGCCGACAGATGGCATTCCGTTATACATAGTACTGTTTATTGGCCCATCAACAACACCCCCAAGTAAGCTTCTTAGGTTATTTAAGTCTCCCATAGATCCGGTAGTGTTAACTTGGTATTGCATTCCATATCCCTGGCTCTGCATCTGTGCTGATTGCAGGGCCATATCCCTGGTTGGTGGTCTACCGTCATATGCGCTACCACCAGGCATTAGTGGGGGTCCTGCGACATCTTGCTCTGTTAAATCTTTCTTTTTATTCCTTCGATATAAAAAGCTTGCCCCAATTAAAGCTATTGCTGCAACCCCTGATCTTCTAACATTTTTGCTTTCAAGAAGCTTTCCTAGTTCGCCATGGTTAAAAGATTGCATTACGCGCTTATAGGGACTCTTAGCAATATCCCCTGGAGTTGAATACATGTCCGCAACTGCATCGCCTAATTCATCTTTTAGATTTGTGACCCTGTCTGTTACTAGCCCAGCAGGGAAAGCAGGCGATGCAGCTTCGGCTTCTATTTGCGCAAGCCTGTTCATAGCCTGATGTTGACCAAAAGCTTCTTGTGCAGATTCTTCAACAACTTGTCGCATGGCGCTTCTTTGAGTCCCTGGTGAGGAAACCATTTCCATGAAAGATAAAAGAGTTTTATCTACTCTTTCTCCTGGATTTTTTTTATGAAAAGTTACAAATTGTGCTGCTTGTTCTCCATCAACTTTTAATAAATCTGCTACTCCACTACCTTGATGATCTCGATATAGCTGTTGTACAAAATCAAAATGCCTTGCATCATATGCTTGTGAACGAAGTCTCCTTCTTTCTTTGGCTAAGTTGAATATATCCATCATTGCATCTTCAGCTCCCTCCTCACCCAAGCCGCTAAATATACTGCTACCTCCTTCTCCATACATTGAAGCCATTTCTGATTGGAGCGTATCAATCATATCTAGAACATTTCCAGAAGCAGATATTTCTTTCATTGCCCTTAAACCTTCAGCCATTTGAATACTTATTAAACTTTTAATTGTATCTACTTGAGCCTTAACTGGTTGTGACATTGTTGCTCCACGGAGACTTAAGTCTATATCTTTTAATTCGCCAAATAAACTAGACACATCTGGTGATCGTAAAAGAGCTCTTGATACATCCCTGTACTCTGCTACAGCTATAGGTCTCTCTAATCTTCGCGCCATGTTTCTGGCTATAACATCTTGAGCACGGTTGACTTGTTCTTGTTGCACTGAGATATCTCTAGCCATTGCTGATGTTGCAAATCTTTCATATGCTGGTGTTCCAGGCTTTAGTGTTATAGCTTCTTCGTAGCCTTTTGCATCTAGGGAACTAAGTCTTTTTATATCTTCTTCTACTTTT
>Ga0049085_10000056_pt1 | contig 49591 bp, 43 predicted proteins | sample GreLakmeSU08MSRF_FD_66721 | JGI IMG/M metagenome (GOLD analysis project Ga0049085, IMG submission 66721) | Freshwater lentic microbial communities from great Laurentian Lakes, MI, USA - Great Lakes metaG SU08MSRF | ecosystem: Environmental > Aquatic > Freshwater > Lake | place: Great Lakes... | reverse complement strand
TCTTTATGTATGACATGTTATTAGGTGGAGTTACGGCCATCTCGCTTGATCAAAATACGGGTGCATTAACGACGGTATGGAGTAGGCCAGACTGGAAAATAAGCGATTACCTGCAGTCGATTGGCCCAGCAAATAAGCGCGTTTTAATCTCTCAATATATTGATCAAAGTAATTTTAATAACTCCGATTGGAGTAGTTATAACTATCAAGAAAGTGTAATGATGGTTGACCAGGCCACTGGTAAAACTCTAGCTCAGTCAGCCCTAACTTCTCCTCAGGTCAGGCTTGGATGATTACCCCGGGTTATGGCGGCCTCTTATATGGTCTTTCAGTTGGGGCGTCTACAGCGACAACCTTGGCTCCTGGTTCACTCAATATTTTACAAGTGGCCAGTTGCAATGGCAGTATAGATGCACCTTCTATAGGCTCTTTGTACTATGGCTCATTGACAAACTGTGCAACTAATTATTCCACTTTACAACAACCAAGCTATTCGCCAACCGCATTGCTAATACCGCAGAAGTAAATTAACTTAAAGTCGGATAGGCTATATTCTTAACTATGCCAAAAAAAAGCCCTTCTGCGCCGCTTAAAAAGGCGATTTTAGATACGCCAAGCGCTATTAACGGGACAAAACTTTCGATTGCCGATCGTTTTGCCTTTGGAAAATCGTTGCGCAATAAAGTGAGTTTAGATGAGCAGGGCAACTTTATATTACCTAAAAAAAGAATAGGCATCATCGACGTTCTTAAGAAGCAAGAAAAAAACCGCCTGCAATTAAATATACCGATTCGCTATCAGCGGATGATGGAGTCTCCTTTTTCTTTTTATAGAGGGGGCGCTGCAATTATGGCGCAAGATTTAGCTAACCAGCCAACCACTAATATTAATGTTCAACTTTGTGGTGATATGCACGTATCTAATTTTGGTTTTTTTGCCACCGCCGAACATAAATTGGTTTTTGGTATCAATGATTTTGATGAAACCTTACCTGGTAGCTGGGAATGGGATCTAAAAAGATTAGTTGCGAGTGCTGTTATTGCTTGCGAAGTGCTTGGTGGTAGCGAATCTACCAGCGAGGCATTAGTACGGAAAATTGTTAGAAGTTATAGAGAAAAATTAACCGAATATGCCTCAATGAGCTACGTTAATTTAGCCTATGAATTTTTCGGTGAACGAGTTGTGCGTGATAACTTTAGTAAATCTCATTTAAAACTTTTTGATCAATTTATTAAAAAAACTAAAGGGCAATGCAATTTAGGTGTATTTGAAAAATTTACAGACTTAATTGGTAGCGATAGAAAATTTGTTGAGAATCCACCGTTAATTCAGCGTGCGGATGTTACCCTGGAAGGCCTGCCAATGCGTGATGCATTGGAGGCCGCATTAAATAATTATCAAAAATCATTGTTACCCGATAAGGAACTATTATTTAAGCGTTATACATTAAAAGATTATGTTCGAAAGGTTGCTGGAATTGGGAGCGTGGGAACCATTTGTGGGGTGATGTATTTTGAAGGCGCTAGCTTAGAAGACCCGCTATTTTTACAATATAAACAGGCTCAGATATCCGTCTTATCCCCCTATATTGGCTCATCTATTTATAAAAACCAAGCGCACCGCGTGGTGGCTGGACAAAGATTATTGCAAGGCGCTCCCGACATATTTCTTGGCTATGTAGAGTCTGCATCAAAATACTATTATGTAAGACAACTTCGTGATATGAAGGGCGGCCTTACTTTTGGTGAAGGCGGTTGTGATTTAGAGGCGTTTGGAGACTACGCCAAAATGTTTGGCTGGGCTTTAGCATTGGGTCATGCCCGCTCTGGAGATGCCGCAAAAATTGCAGGTTATTTGGGCCAGTCACATGAAGTTGACTATGCTTTTTATCGCTTTGCTAAAGCTTATGCGGCACAAAATTTAGAAGATTATGATTTATTTTGTAAGGCTGTGAAAAGCGGTAAGCTGCAGGTGACCTAAGGTTCAATTTTCTATATGGTCTTGAGCTTCTAACGCTATCATCTGAATACTATGACTGACACTTCCTCCGTTAATATTCCCCTCGTACTCAGTATTGCTGGCTCTGATAGCAGTGGAGGTGCAGGAATTCAAGCTGATCTTAAGGTAATTACGGCCTTAGGTGGCTATGGGATGACTGCAGTAACAGCTATTACTGCACAAAATACCCTTGGGGTGACACAGATTCAAGCAATTGATTTAGACGTCATTGAGGCACAGATTGATGTGGTGATTGCGGATATGGGAGTAGACGTGGTCAAAATTGGCATGTTGGCGAGCCCAGAAATTGTACGAGTTGTTGCTGATACTTTGCGCCGTCACCAAGTAAAGCAAATTATTCTTGACCCTGTACTGCAAGCCACCTCAGGGGCTAGCTTAGGCGGTAATGAAACCGCTGCTGCTATGAAGGCAGAATTATTTCCTTTGGCTAGCTTAATTACACCGAATTTATCTGAAGTTGCGATTTTATTGGGTCGAGCTATTTCACAGGTGAATGAATTTCCCTTGGCTGCGCAAGAACTAATGCAACTTGGCCCACGTGCAGTTTTAATTAAGGGCGGCCATTTACCAAATGCGCCAAGCGAATTAACTGATTATTTACTATGGCAAAGTGCTACCGGCATTGAGCATCAAGAATTTCATCATCAGCGAATTAATACTGTGAATACCCATGGCTCGGGATGTTCGCTTGCTGCTGCAATTGCTACTTACTTGGCCTTAGGTTTATCACTGGAAAGGGCAGTAGCAAAAGCGATTGATTATGTTGAAGCAGGTATTATTGCAGGTCAGTATTTAAATCTTGGCACTGGTGCTGGGCCCTTATGGCATATGCATGCTTTTTATCCCCAGTAAAACTTACAAGTTAAGGTGCTTAAGTCTTCATTAATTCTTGAAGCGTTTTAACAGCCGCAATGGGATCACTAGCTTGGGTGATAGCCCTCACAACAGCCACAGAACCAACCCCGCTTTGAGAAACTGCATGAATACTATCGGCATCAATTCCGCCAATGGCAACGAGAGGATAGTCTTTCATTAATTTGGCGTATTGATATAAGCGTCCTAAGCCCTGAGGTACGGTAGGCATTACTTTTAAATTGGTTGGAAAAATTGCGCCCATGGCTATGTAGCTAGGACAAAGCCGATCGGCCACAATCATCTCGGCGTAACCATGGCTACTAAGACCTAAGCGTAATCCTGCATTGCGAATAGCCTCTAAATTTGCGCTGGCAAGATCTTCTTGGCCCAAATGAACGCCATAGGCATTTTGCTCGATAGCTTCTTGCCAGTAATCATTAATAAATAGAAGTGATTTACTATCTTTGGCTACGGCAATAGCCTGCTTAATTTCTTGTTTAATTGCGGCCCGATTGGTAGATTTAAAGCGCAGCTGAATGGCAGGCGCCTCGGCCTCAACCATGCGTGCTACCCATTTAGCATCTGGCATTACTGCATATAGCCCTAAGCGCTTCGGGCATTCTGCAAATGCTTGTGGATTCATGGCACGAGACCAAGGTAGTAAGTCAAAGTGCTCGGGACGGTTAGGCCAAGCATGTGGATTAAATCCACCATCGAGATGGGTCATTCTTGACCATGCTTTGCCGACAATATTGGCATCAGCTTCAGTAAAGCCCATTGTCACTGCTGCAATTGCACCTGCTAACTCGACATGATCGAGCGCATGTTCATTATTTATACTGGGTGGTGGGCTGGCTAATGTAGCTTGCGGGATGGGAAGGCAAAGATCATCATGGTGGTGGGCCGCAATAATTTGGTCGGCTAAATCACGAATCAAACTCATTCAATTAAACCCCACACTTTATTCTTGGTGCCAAAACGGTGTGCCAATGAGTGGCGTACTGGCTTGTGCAGAGTCTTGGGCGGTCATGGTACCCGATAAGAAAGCCATGCGCCCAGCGCTTACAGCATTGGCAAAGGCTTTTGCCATCATGATGGGATCAGTTGCTAATGCTACTGCGGTATTGAGTAGCACACCATCGTATCCCCATTCCATCACAGTGCAGGCATGTGAGGGTAAGCCTAAGCCGGCATCAACGATGAGCGGAACTGGTAAACGTTCACGCAATAATTTCATCGCATAAGGGTTAAGGGGGCCTTGTCCTGTGCCAATTGGCGCTGCCCAAGGCATGATCGCTTGACAGCCCACATCGACTAAGCGCTGGCAAAGGATTAAGTCTTCGGTGCAATAGGGTAGTACCTTAAAGCCGTCCTTAATTAAGTACTCAGCGGTTTGTACTAACTGCAAGGTATCGGGTTGCAGAGTGTAATCATCTCCAATAAGCTCTAATTTTAGCCACGGGGTATCAAATACTTCACGCGCCATTTGCGCAGTAGTGATGGCCTCTTGTGGACTATGACAACCAGCCGTATTTGGTAATACAGGAACTGCCATTTTTTTAAGTAGTTGCCAAAAGCCACTCTCAGTCTCGGCGTTCCCCGAGCCTTGACGGCGTAAGCTGGCAGTAATCATTGCCGGGCTAGCAATGCGGATTGCATTTTCTAAAATTTGTGGTGAGGGGTAACGTGAAGTGCCAAGCAATAAACGGCTCGCAAACGTTTCGCCGTACAAAACGAGAGTATCGGCAGAATGAAGTGGGAGTGGTGCTGTCATTGTAAATTTGTCAGAGCAGGTAGTTCATGATTTACTTAATTGAAATTAACCACCGGTTACGGGTGCGATAACTTCAACCTGATCATTTTCTTCTAATATATGAATAGAGTGTTGTGTTTTAGGAATAAATTGCAAGTTAACCGCTACTGCGTAGGGGGGTTTAGCTGAAATAAATTGGAGCAGATCGCTTACCTTGCTAAGAGCAGGCAAATCGCGGGGAATGTGATTGACTACGATGCGCATAAAGTGCCACTTTGCGTAACTGACAATTGCAGTTGTTCTGATAAGGGGCTGATAGCAGGGTCTGCGCTATTATTTGCGATACTTTCAAGTAACTCGTGGGCGCAATCGACAATGGCGGGTGCAATCATGAAGCCATGCCGATATAAGCCATTAATTTCTATGATTCCGCCTTCGGTAATACGAATAGCAGGTAAATTATTTTTTAAGGTTGGGCGACATTGGGTGAGGGTTTCAAGAATGCGGGCTTCTGCAAAGCCGCTATGCACAGTGTAAGCAGCACTGAGTAGTTCCATAGTTGAGCGTAAACTAGCGGGCGATAAATCTTCCGATTCAATTTCAGTAGCGCCAATTACATAAATGTCATTTTCTTTGGGTGCAATATAAATGGGATAGCGCGGATGAATGAGGCGAATTGGCCGACTAATTTTTACTTCGGGAGCATACAAGCGCACGACCTCACCGCGTACTCCACGCAATGGATTGGGTTTAACGCCCAGTGGCTTAGCCCAAGCTGCCTTGGCGCCAAGGCCACGACAATCGATAATGCCAGCGTAATGATTTTGTTTTAATTCATGAGGCTCCATACTGCGATGCCAATGACATACGACCTTTAAGCGCATTAATTCTTCAGCTAAAGCGGCTAATAATTGGCGATTATCAAGCTGACCTTCATGGGGCAAAAATAACCCTTGTTGAAAGCGGTTACCTAAGTTGGGCTCTAAGGCCAAAACATCATCTAGCGCAAGTTTTTGCGGCACGCTAAGAGCGGCATTGTGTTGGCAATTGTGATTGAGTTTAGCGGCGAAACGATTGGCCTCTGCAGTATCTTGACGATGCCAGAGAATGAGTGTGCCGGCTTGTTGAAAAAAGACTGGCTTAGTCAATTTCGCAAGGATGCTAGGCCAGCGCCTTAAACTATACAGCCCCATTTGCACAACATTGGCCTCGGTAATTACCGATTCGGCCAAGGGCGCCAACATAGAAGCAGCAACGTGTGCTGCAGAATGTTCGGCGGCTGGGCCGCCTTGATCAAATAGATCTACCTTAGCACCACCTTGCGCGAGCTTAACTGCTAACAGTCGGCCAAGCAAACCCGCACCGACTATTGCATAGGTTGTATGAGCTAAATTAATTGAGGACATATTAAGCCAAACTTAGCAGACGGAATAATCATGGTTGCATTTAATTACTGATATATTTCGCTGCCACGCTTACGAAACTCAATCGACTTTTCTTCCATGCCTTGCTTGGCTTCTTGCGTGATGGGGATAACTTTAGGGTTACCATCGGCATCTAAAGTGGCAGCGTAGTCGCGCACCTCTTGCGTAATCTTCATCGAGCAGAATTTAGGACCACACATCGAGCAAAAATGGGCAATTTTTGCGCCCTCAGCTGGCAAAGTAGCATCATGGTATTCACGTGCGCGCTCGGGATCGAGCCCTAAATTAAATTGATCTTCCCAACGAAACTCGAAGCGCGCCTTTGATAAAGCGTTATCGCGCACTTGTGCGCCTGGTAAACCTTTAGCTAAATCGGCGCCATGTGCCGCAATTTTGTAAGTAATGATGCCTTCGCGCACATCTTCTTTATCGGGTAAACCCAGATGCTCTTTCGGGGTGACATAGCACAGCATGGCGGTGCCATACCAGCCAATTTGTGCCGCCCCAATACCGCTGGTAATGTGATCATAACCAGGCGCAATATCGGTAATTAGTGGTCCTAATGTATAGAATGGTGCCTCTAAACAATGTTTCAGCTCTTCGGTCATATTTTCTTCAATGCGTTGCATCGGCACATGACCTGGACCCTCAATCATCACTTGTACATCGTGCTGCCACGCTTTGGCAGTGAGCTCGCCAAGGGTATGTAATTCACTAAACTGAGCAGCATCGTTAGAATCGGCAATGCAACCTGGCCGTAAGCCATCACCTAAACTAAACGAGACATCGTAGGCTTTCATGATTTCGCAGATTTCATCAAACTTGGTATACAGAAAGTTTTCTTTGTGATGAGCAAGGCACCACTTCGCCATGATGGAGCCGCCACGCGAGACAATACCAGTAATGCGATCGGCAGTCATGGGCACATAACGCAGTAACACACCCGCATGAATGGTGAAGTAATCTACGCCTTGTTCAGCTTGTTCTACTAAGGTATCGCGGAACATTTCCCAGGTGAGATCTTCGGCCACGCCGCCAGTTTTATCTAGCGCTTGATAAATGGGTACAGTACCTATAGGCACGGGAGAATTGCGAATAATCCACTCGCGGGTTTCATGAATATGTTTACCTGTGGATAAATCCATAATGGTATCGGCGCCCCAGCGAATCGACCAAACCATTTTTTCGACTTCTTCATTAATTGACGAAGTAACTGCTGAATTGCCTAAGTTACCATTAATTTTTACACGGAAGTTGCGCCCAATAATCATGGGCTCGAGCTCGGGGTGATTAATATTGGCAGGAATAATAGCTCGACCAGCAGCAACTTCTTGACGTACAAATTCTGCTGTCATATTTTCTGGCAAATTAGCACCATAACTTTTGCCGGGATGTTGTTTTAGTAATTGTTTATAACGCGGGTCTTGTCGTAACCGCTCTAAACCCATCGATTCACGCAAAGCAATATATTCCATTTCGGAGGTGATGATGCCTTGGCGAGCATAGTGCATTTGACTAACGTTGCTACCAGATTTGGCAATGCGCGGTGCGCCAATATGGGCAAAGCGTAAGTGTTTAGTTTCTCCATCATTGGCACGAGCAACACCGTATTCTGAAGTGGGTCCAGCCAATTGAATAGTGTCATTGCGCTCAGTAATCCAATTGGTACGTAATAGTGGTAAGCCTTTTTCAAGATTGATGACGATATCAGGATCGCTGTAGGGGCCTGAGGTGTCATACACCGGTATAGGTGGGTTGGGTACTAAAGCCTCACCAACTTGGGTGGCCAGTTGTTCAATCATGCGCAAGGGCGCTTTAATATCAGCGCGCGAACCTGTTAGATAGGTTTTAGTTGAAGCGGGATAGGCAAATTTCTGCCCAAAGTCGCGCTCAAGGCTTTTTAGACTAGGAATCTCGTGTTTTGTGCTCATGCCCATCTCCTTACATTATTAAGATGGACGAAACCGGGTGTCGGTTTGATGGAACTCCCCACGCCAGCATTACCTGGATCGGGTTCGAGGGTTTTTCTCAGCCCCACCAGCTTAATGCGGAGGGCACCCCTGTTTCATCCTTAGGTCTTATTTAACCACGAAATGGGGTAGGCGAGTAGAACAACTGGATTTATTTTAGTTTGCTGTGACGCAAAATAAAATCTGCGGTTACTAAGGACGCATCAGCTGTAAATTCGTCGGCCAAAATACGGGCTGCTGCCTCGGCATAGCTAACCGCAATAAAGCCGCTAACCTCTCCATCGTGGTTGGTGGGCACAAAATGATCGGGTAATTCTAGGTCGTAAACAAAAAGCAGTTCATCATGAAAGCCGAGTGGGGGGCTAACCCGCCGCATGGGTATCCTACCCGCGGGCTGAATTGCTTGGGCTAAATGAATTGGTACTCCCGCCTCTTCCCATAATTCGCGTTTAGCGCAAACCCATGGCGTTTCATCGGCGCTAATTCCTCCAGCACTTAAGTTATCAAGCCGCCCAGGATCGATACTTTTGCTTTCACTACGGCGTCCTAACCAAATTAAGCTACTTTTGGTATAGCCATTAATGTGCGCAGCAAGACTGCGAAAGCCAAAGGTTTTAAAAGCTGCACGCTCTAAGCGAAAGTGTTCATGACCTTCAGCATCTAGCCAGGCAAACTCTTCATTGCGCCAACCGGGAATAAACCCCCCCGCCCGTAGACGTTCAGTTAAGCCTTGCAAGCTTTGACTAACCTCGATGGGGCGCGCATGGGCAATAGAAAGTCGCTGGGAGTCGAGCGTAATGAGCTCGATAGGATTTTGGCTGAGGGTTTCTTGAAGGTAGGGGATAAACTCGGGATTAATGCAACCAATTACACTATGGTTGAAATAAACCGGTAAAAAGTCGGCTGGCGGTGGGCGTGCAGTGTTTTGGAGCATTTCTTCTAAAGCCGCTTGGGTGCTGGTATTAAGTGAATACATGTCGTGAGAGTGTAAGAGAAAAAACCAAGGAGTAGGTGCTTTAATGAATTTATCTTCCCCCAGTAAAAATCAAGCTGACTTACTTAATCCCGATTCGTCCCAAGCCGATTTGCCCCATGGTGGGCAAATTTTGGCTAATGCGCTGATTCGGCAAGGAGTTGAGATGGCTTTTGGCGTTCCGGGCGAAAGTTTTTTGCCCTTGCTCGATGGTTTAGTTGATCATGACGAACGTTTTCGCTTTATTACTTGTAGGCATGAAGGTGGTGCTGCTTATATGGCTGAAGCCTATGCAAAACTTACTGGTAAGCCTGGAGTGTTAATGGTAACTCGCGGGCCGGGGGCAAGTAATGCGATGGTTGGTGTGCATACCGCGTTTCAAGACTCGACCCCAATGGTTTTATTGATCGGCCAAGTGGGCACCGATATGGTCGAGCGCGAAGCCTTCCAAGAGATGGATTACCGTCGACTCTTTTCCGAATGCGCTAAATGGGTTGGCAGTATTGATCGCGTTGATCGTATTGAAGAATTTGTTTCACATGCCTTTCATGTCGCACAGTCGGGCCGTAAAGGACCCGTGGTACTGGCTTTACCTGAGGATATGTTATTTGCATTGGGGCAAGAGAGCCCTGTTAAACCAGCGCATATTGTGCAACCAGGTTTAAATCAAACCGATTTTACGCAAGCCATGCAAGCCTTCATGAAGGCCAAGCACCCGATGGTATTAATTGGCGGAGGTAGCTGGAATGCTGCTGCCTGTAATGATATTGCTGCCTGGGCTGAGCGCGAGGGGGTGCCAGTTGCCACTAGTTTTCGCTCGCAAGATCACATTGATAATTTACGGCCCTGTTTTGCTGGCGATCTTGGAATTGGCGCTAATCCTGACTTGGTCAAGCGCGTTAAAGCTGCAGATGTGCTGCTGGTCATTGGTGAGCGTTTAAGTGAAATGACCACCGCTGGTTATCAGATCGTCTCGGTTCCTACGCCACAAAGTACCTTAATTCATGTATTGGCTGGGGCGGAAGAGCTAGGACGTGTGTATCGCCCTGAATTCGCGTTTAATTGCAGCCCAGCAGCATTTTGTAGTGCATTAAATGCAGTAGCTATGCCGAGCGATTACGATCGAACCCAAATGTCGGCTGCCCATGCGCAATATTTGACATTTTCTGCTCCCGTTACAGTGCAAGGTGACTTACAGTTGGCGTACATCGTGGCCTCTTTTGCGCAGCTAATTCCTCGTAATGCCGTTTTATGTAATGGCGCTGGTAACTTTGCCACGTGGTTACATCGTTTTTATCCTTACGGCCCATTTCGCACTCAACTAGCGCCAGCCAACGGCTCGATGGGCTATGGTTTGCCTGCCGCAATTACTGCCAAAATATTAGAGCCCTCGCGAGTTGCCGTCGCATTTTGTGGTGATGGCGACTTTATGATGACCTGCCAAGAGTTAGCTACCGCAATGCGCTACGATGCTTATCCGATTGTGATTATTGTGAATAACGGCATTTTAGGTACCATTCGCATGCATCAAGAGCGCGAATTTAAAAACCGTGTGCTAGGCACTGGGTTAACTAATCCAGACTTTATTAAGTTAGCCGAAAGCTTTGGCATGCCAGGTTATCGGGTTAGTAAAACTGCTGAGTTTGCTGCTGCCTTTGCCGCCGCTTTAAAAAGTAAAACAGGCGCAATTATTGAATTAATTCTTGATCCTGAAATTATTAGCCCAAGTAAATTATTATCAAAATTAAGTTAAAGCCTACCAGTTAGCTGAAGTGACAGTTAGCTCAAGTGACTTAGTTTATTTAGTCAACCTTGGCCCCTGAATCTTTTACGACTTTGGTCCACTTGGCAATTTCATTTTTAATAAAGGTAGTAAATTGTGCCGGGGTATTACCAACTGGTTCTGCGCCCATGGCCAAATATTTTTCACGTACTGCTGGGCTATTAATTGCTTTCATCAAGGTGGCGCTAGTTTGCTTCAAAATTTCTGGAGGCAAATTGGCTGGTGCAACAATGCCAAACCAAGAGGTCGCTTCATAACCGGGCAATTTAGCTGCCTCTGCAATGGTGGGTAAATCAGGAAAGGCGGGCGAACGTTTCGCACTAGTAACCGCTAAGGCTTTCAGTCGACCTGCTTTAATATAGTTAATCGCCGAAGGTAAATTATCAAACATAATGTCGACATTGCCTGCCATTAAATCGGTTACAGCTGGCGGACTACCTCGGTAAGGTAAATGAACCATATAAGTTTTAGTCATCGATTTAAATAATTCCCCGGCCATATGAATCGATGTGCCATTGCCGCTTGAGGCCATATTAACTTTGCCAGGATTAGCGCGGGCATATGCAATTAAGTCGTTAACGCTATTAATATTATTGCGCTTAGCAAAATCAACATTCAAAATGAGCACATTAGGCAGCTCGGCCACTAAGGTCACCGGGGTGAAATCTTTAATTGGATCGAAGGGCAGCTTGCCGCCACCTTGGGTATATAAGGGTAGATTAATGCCATGCGTGCCCACCGAGGCCATTAGCCACGTATAACCATCTGGTAGTGCTTTAGCTACCGCCTCGGCACCAATATTGCCCCCAGCGCCTGGTTTGTTATCAATTAGCACATTCCATTTATCGCTAGTTAGCAACTCCAATTGCAAGGGGCGCGCTATATTATCAGTTGCACCCCCAGCTGGAAAGGGCACCACCAAGCGTATGGGTTTATTCGGATAACTGCCTTGCGCCAGAGCATGCTGGATGAAAGCGCCACAGACCATTGCTGTGATGAATATTCCGTTGCGTAGTAGTGCCGACATGAATGGTCTCCAATAATTTTTTTGAGTATTTATTTATAAGTTAGATCACAATGTAAACGATTCTGCAAGACTTTGTAAAAATATATTTTTTGTAAAGCTTAGATTCACAATAATGGTGCTTAAGACAATAGCGCTTAGGTAGCTAATTAGTGTGCTTAATTTTTTAGCAAACAAGGTCACTCTTTATAAATTGAGGACTTACGAGAACTTTTGTGAACTTATCCACAAAACCTGTGGATAACTTTATTGCTAAATGGGTTACCTAAGCGCTTCAAAAATAAATAGCTTAGCTACTTGCAATTTTATTTGCTTAGTAGTATGGAAGTGGTCCCATCGCCAGGAGTCGAACCTGGATCTACCGCTTAGGAGGCGGTTGCACTATCCATTGTGCTACGGCGGGATAAAACACCGTGAAGACTTTTGTTACATGTTACCGAAATTGCCAGGCAATAAAATTGCTAACTCAAATATTACCAACCACAAAACGCCCAAACCTGATTGGTAATATTCACCATTACAGCGGGAGCGAAATAGGCTGCAAAGCACAGCCCAAGTGCTATTGTAATTAAGGCGTACCAAAAGACCGTAACGAATGGTTTACGACTTTTATCTGCAATAAAAAGCGAGCGTTTCATATTTGAATTGTACTTAGGCTAGCGCTGGTCGTGAAATTGCTTGCTCACGAATAGGCAGATTGACGAGCCCTGCAAAAATACCCAAGCCGATTGCGATTAGCCAAACAATTTGGTATGAGCCAGTTTGATCGAACAGATAGCCACCAAAAAACGCGCCACAAAAGCTGCCTAATTGATGCGAGAAAAAGACCAAACCGGAGAGGGTCGTTAAATACTTAACGCCAAAAATTTGGGCAACGATGCCATTAGTGAGAGGCACTGTGGATAGCCATAAGATGCCCATGAAAGCAGCAAAAATGTAAGTGGTGATAGGAGTGATGGGTAGTAATATAAAAGCGGCAATTACTACTGAGCGCGTTAAATAAATACCAGTGAGTAAAAATTTCTTGGGAATTTTTTGGGCAATTACGCCTGAATAATAGGTGCCAACCACATTAAATAAACCAATGAGCGCTAGAGCCGTAGTTGCTACCGTTGGGCTGCCCACTGCCGGATAAAGTTTAGACATATCTTTAAGATAGGGCGCCAAATGTACGGCAATAAACACTACTTGAAAGCCGCAGACAAAATAACCTAGGGTTAGGAGTCGAAAACTAGGATTGCTAAAGGCCTCACGCAAAGCCTGAGTTAGGGTTTGATCGCCTAACTTCATGTTATGGCTGAAGTTTTTCTCCCGTAACATAAAGGCAGCCGGCAGCATGAGGGTAGCCATCAGCCCCAAAATGAGCAAGGCGTCTTGGGTGCCAAAGCTGTTTATCAACCCTTGTTCGATGGGAATCATTAAAAATTGCCCAAAAGAGCCTGCCGCCGCGGCAATACTCATGGCCCAAACCCGTTTCTCTGCCGAGACATTGCGACCCAACACACCAAAGACAATGCTATAGGTCGTTGCGGTTTGCGCAAGGCCAATAAGTAGGCCGCCGGCTAGGGTGAAATTTAAAACCTCGGTTGACAAAGCCATACCCGCCAAACCAAGTGCATAGAGCAAGCCACCAGCAACCATGATTTTAAAGGCACCAAAACGATCGGCAAAGGCGCCAGTAATTGGCTGAATTGCACCCCATACTAGGTTTTGCAGGGCCATGGTGAGGGCAAAAGTTTCGCGATCCCAACCATTTGCACTGGTAATAGGAAGGTTAAATAAACCAAAACCATGGCGGATGCCCATCGACAGTGTGACTAAAAGACCGCCAAAAATTAATACCTGTTTGAGGGGTAAATGTGATGATGAGGGTTGATAAGCCGTTTGGCTATTTTTTGCCATAGGCTAGATAAGGCTAGCTAAAAACCGACTGAGGTCTAAAACCCGTAAATGACTTAATGCTCGCATACCCCGATTTTGTCATGAATATGGAATAGACCCTAAAACACCACCGCACTGTGCCAGAATCAATGTATGGCTTAGGGTTTTTAACTAACATAATTTAAATTTTCTACCTTGAATCAGGATATGACTACAATTTCTGCGCATGGCTACACGTAAACCCGCTCAATACAGCGAATCTTCTATTCAGGTACTCAAGGGGCTTGAGCCGGTGCGGCAACGCCCGGGTATGTATACCCGCACTGATAACCCCCTGCATGTTATTCAAGAAGTACTTGATAACGCTTCTGATGAAGCCCTAGGGGGCTTTGGTAAGCAAATAATAGTAACTCTGCACACTGATGGCAGCGTGAGCATTGAAGATGATGGGCGAGGAATACCAGTTGGTATTCATCCTACTGAAAAATTACCCGTAGTAGAAATTGTTTTTACTCAGTTGCATGCTGGCGGTAAATTTGAAAAGGGTGCTGGAGGTGCTTATGCCTTTTCGGGAGGGTTGCATGGTGTAGGTGTTTCGGTTACCAATGCTTTATCAAAGCGCCTTGAAGTTACCGTGTGGCGCGATCAACAAGTTTCAACCTTAGCATTTGCTAATGGTAATGTGATTGAAAAACTTAAAACCAAAGCCAGCTCGAAGCAAGATAAAAATCATGGTACCTATGTACGTGCTTGGCCTGATGCCAAGTATTTTGACAGTGGCGTTATTCCTTTACCTGATCTTATTCGCCTATTGCGCTCAAAAGCTGTACTTTTACCAGGTGTTAAGGTTACGTTAATTCAAGAGAAATCGGGCGAGACTCAAACTTGGCAATATGCTCAAGGCTTACGCGGTTACTTAAATGAAGCACTGGCGCAGAGCGGCCATAGTGCCGAAGTGATTCCACCCTTTGAAGGTGAACAATACTCAACTGGTGAGGGCGCTGATGATAATTTTGCTGAAGGCGAAGGCGCTGGATGGATTGTTGTATGGACCGAAGATGGTCCGCCAGTGCGTGAAAGTTATGTCAACCTAATTCCTACCCCTGCGGGAGGAACGCATGAAAGTGGTTTGCGCGAAGGCCTTTTTAACGCAGTTAAAGGTTTTATTGAAATGCATTCTTTGCAACCCAAGGGCGTGAAACTGATGCCCGAAGATGTTTTTGCCCGCGCTTCATTTATTTTGTCAGCGAAAGTGCTAGATCCTCAATTTCAAGGGCAAATTAAAGAGCGTTTAAATTCGCGTGATGCGGTGCGCTTAGTTTCAGTGTATGTTAAGTCGGCGCTTGAGTTGTGGCTAAATCAACACGTTGATTATGGTCGTACCTTAGCAGAGTTGGTCATTAAGCAGGCACAAGCCCGCACTCGAGCGGGGCAGAAGGTTGAGAAAAAAAAGTCATCAGGCGTTGCTATATTGCCGGGGAAATTAACTGATTGCGAAAGCGAAGATATTGCGCTTAACGAAATCTTTTTGGTTGAAGGCGACTCAGCTGGTGGTTCTGCCAAAATGGGCCGCAATAAAGAGTATCAAGCTATCTTACCTTTACGTGGCAAAGTGCTAAATACTTGGGAAGCTGAACGCGATCGTTTATTTGCTAATAATGAAATTCATGATATTGCTGTTGCCATTGGGGTTGATCCGCATGGCACTGGTGATGACCCCGATTTGTCTAACTTACGTTACGGCAAGATCTGTATTTTATCTGATGCCGATGTTGATGGTTCACATATTCAGGTGCTATTACTGACCTTGTTTTATAAGCACTTTCCGCGCCTAATTGATTTAGGCCATATTTATATTGCTCGCCCACCCTTATTTCGGGTTGATGCTCCTGCGCGTGGCAAAAAACCAGCGCAGAAAATTTATGCACTCGATAGCAGTGAGTTAATTGCAATTGAAGATAAATTGCGTAAAGATGGCGTGCGTGAAGCGGCTTGGCAAATATCACGGTTTAAAGGTTTAGGCGAAATGAGCGCAGAACAATTATGGGATACCACGCTGAACCCTGACACTCGACGTTTATTACCAGTCATTTTGGGCCAGTTGAGTACCTTAGACACCTTTAAGACGATGGATATGTTGATGGGTAAAACAGAATCAGCGGCTCGCCGTGACTGGCTAGAAGAGCGTGGTAATGAAGTTGAGGCAGATATTTAATGGCAAGTAAGAAACCTACCAAGAAGACGCCGCTTAAAAAAGCGCAGGCTGATTTGTTCGATGAGATTGACGTATTGGTAGAGTCTAATGGGCCGGGGCACCCCAAAAAACCTTTCGGTAGCAAACTAGGCGATGAGGGTGATGATCATTTAACCTTGGCAGTGTATGCCGAGCGAGCTTATCTTGAATACGCAATTAGCGTTGTTAAGGGCAGGGCATTGCCAGAAGTGGCAGATGGTCAAAAACCAGTGCAACGCCGTATTTTATTTTCGATGAGCGAAATGGGCTTACGAGCCGATGCGAAACCAGTAAAAAGTGCGCGCGTTGTTGGCGATGTGTTAGGTAAGTTTCATCCCCATGGCGATCAATCTGCTTATGATGCCTTGGTGCGTTTAGCCCAAAGCTTTTCTTTGCGTTATCCATTAATTGATGGCCAAGGCAATTTTGGCTCACGTGATGGTGATGGTGCTGCGGCAATGCGCTACACCGAAGCGCGCTTAACTAAAATTGCCAACCTCTTGTTAAGCGAAATTGATGAGGGTACAGTCGACTGCGTGCCTAACTACGATGGCTCATTTGTAGAGCCCAAAATGCTGCCCGCACGCTTACCATTTGTTTTGCTCAATGGTGCATCTGGTATTGCCGTAGGTATGGCTACCGAAATCCCCGCACATAATTTACGGGAGGTGGCGAGTGCAGCAATTGCCTTGATGAAGTCGCCAAAATTGACTACGGCTAATTTGTTAAGTTTGCTACCTGGCCCTGATTTTCCGGGTGGCGGCCAAATCATTTCTCCTGCCGCCGAAATTGCCCAAGTTTATGAAACTGGTCGGGGTAGCTTAAAAGTACGAGCGCGCTGGAGCGTTGAAGAAATGGCTCGCGGTCAATGGCAAATTATTGTCAATGAGTTACCGCCTGCTACATCGAGCCAACGAGTCTTACAAGAAATTGAAGAGCTCACTAATCCAAAAGTGAAGATTGGCAAAAAGGCTTTAAGTACCGACCAAATTAATACGCGCCAAACTATTTTAAGTATGTTAGATGGGGTACGCGATGAATCAAGTAAAGATGCAGCTGTGCGTTTGGTATTTGAGCCTAAAAGTAAAAATATTGATGTTAATGAATTTGCTAATTTACTGCTCTCGCAAACTTCACTTGAATCGAATGCCCCAATTAATTTGGTGATGATTGGTAACGATGGTCGCCCGCGCCAAAAAGGCTTGCGCGACATTTTGCAAGAGTGGCTCGAATTTCGGGTGCAAACCGTTACTCGCCGAACGGCACATCGACTTGCGAAAGTTAAGGATCGGATGCATATTTTAGAAGGGCGCCGCATTATCCTTCTTAATATTGATCAAGTTATTAAAATTATTCGTAAAAGTGATGAGCCTAAAGCCGATTTAATTAAAGCCTTTAAATTAAGCGATCGACAGGCTGAGGATATCCTTGAAATTCGTTTACGCCAATTAGCTAGGCTTGAGGGCATAAAGATTGAGCAAGAATTAAAAGAATTAAAAGTTGAGCGCGATGAATTGCAAGGCCTTTTACAAAGTGATGCCACCTTACGGAAGTGCATTATTAAAGAGATTGAGGCCGATGCCAAAGAGTTTGGCGATGCGCGGCGTACCTTAATTCAAGAAGATAAGCGGGCAGTGGCTGAAACGAAGGTTATTGATGAGCCAGTTACGGTCATTGTGTCGCAAAAGGGGTGGGTGCGAGTACGCCAAGGCCATGAGCATGATGATCAGCAATTTTCATTTAAAGCGGGCGATGCTCTGTATGCAACATACGAATGTAGTACGCTCGATGTGATTCAGGGATTTGGCAGTGATGGGCGAGTTTATACCGTGCCTGTCAGTGAGTTACCCGGCGCACGGGGTGATGGTTCGCCATTAACTAGTTTTGTCAATTTAGCCCCAGGTTCGCAAATGGTGGCTTATTACGCTGGCCAAACCGATGACTTAGTGTTACTTGCGACGCTTGCAGGTAATGGCTTTTTAGCAAACGTGGCCGATATGAGCACGCGCAATAAGGCGGGTAAATCTTTTATTGGGGTTGATCTTAAACATCCTGGGGGAGATGCCCCATTATCGGCAGTTAAAGTGCATGAAGGTATGCGCCAAGTTGCGTGCTTATCGGCTAGTGCGCGCTTATTAGTCTTTCCATTAGATGAGTTAAAACGTTTACCAGCTGGCGGTAAAGGGATAATTTTAATGGGCCTTGATGACGCTGAAAATTTAAGTGCTGCAATTCCGGTTGGGCTTACAGGCGCCAATTATTCTGGTGTTGGCCGGGGTGGCAAGCCAACCGAGCGTAGTTTAGATAGCAAAACACTTAAATCGTTTGCCGGCAATCGTGCGCGCAAGGGACACTACTTAGACCCCCGTTTAAAAGAGGGTCGTTTAAAAGCGCTTTAGTGGTACAGCTACCCCATGCTGAATCGCAATAATTTCCGCCATAATCGAAATAGCAATTTCTGGTGGCGTAAGCGCCCCAATTGCTAAGCCAACTGGGCCAAATAAACGGTCTACCTGCGCCTGGGTTAAATCAAATTCACGTAAGCGCGCTTTGCGGTTTTGATTATTCGTGCTACTACCTAAAGCTCCAACATAAAATGCTGGAGATTTTAAGGCTTCAATTAAAGCTAGATCATCGAGCTTAGGATCATGAGTAAGTGCAACAACTGCCGTATGTGAATCAACTGCCAGCTCTAATAAAGCATCATCAGGCATATTTTTAATCAGCTTGAGGTTCGCTTTATTAAGACTCATTTCTAGTTCGGATGCATATTCATCGCGCGGGTCAATCATAATTACCTCAAAATCATTTGCAATAGCAAAGTCGGCCAAATATAGTGACAACTGCCCCGCACCAATTAAAATCATGCGCCAGCGTGGGCCGTACGAGGTTAGCATTCGGTCGGCAGTAAAGCTAAAAAGATCATTGCGTGCGCCTAGCTCTAGGGTAGATTCACCAGTTTGCACATTTAATATGCGCCGTACGATTTGCTGAGTTGAAATTAATTTTAATAAATTTTCTAGAATTTCTAAATTAGGATGGGGCTCAACTAATAAACGTAAGGTGCCACCACATGGTAGCCCAAAGCGCGCAGCTTCTTCTTGGCTTACTCCATAAATAACCAATTCGGGAGTATGTCGTGTAAGAATTTCAGTTTGTACGCGACGCATGAGGTCATCTTCAATGCAGCCGCCAGAAACTGATCCTGTAACTTGCCCATCAGCCCGCATCGCCAGCCAAGAACCTACCGGGCGGGGCGACGAACCCCAAGTTTGTACTACCGTTGCAATTGCAATTTGCTCGCCTGCCTGTAGCCAAGCAACAGCAGTTTTTAAAACACTTAAATCGGTGCTATTCAATTTCAGCGATCAATTCAATTTCTACGCAAGCACCTAAGGGAATTTGGGATACTCCAAAGGCGCTCCGAGCATGCTGACCTGCCTGTGCAAAAACTTCAAAGAGTAATTCGGAGCAACCGTTAATGACCAAATGTTGATCGGTGTAGGTTTCAGTGGAATTGACAAGGCCCATTACCTTGACGATACGCTTAACCCGGTCGAGCGAGCCTACATGGGCATTGAGGGTGGCGATTAAATCGATGGCAATTCCACGCGCAGCTGCTTTACCAGTCTCGGTATCCATATCTTTGCCAAGCTTGCCTACCCAGGGTTGGCCAGCGCGTCTAGCAATATGCCCCGAAAGAAAAACCAAAGCACCAGTTTGTGCTGCCATGACATAGGCAGCAGCAGGTGCACTAACTGGTGGTAATTGAATGCCAAGAGTTTGTAAACGGGCTTCGATTAAAGACTGAGACATGGTGACCTTAAGATGAGTTAATGAAGAAAGCAGTTAGTAAGTAAGCATAGCCTAACAAAGCCTAGCTTAAGAAGAGATGTTGTAAAAAAGCCAGCAAGAAAATTATTTTGAGAGTTGACGCATGGCACTTTCTAGACCAGCCAATGTGACTGGATACATATGACCTTGCATTAGATTTTGCACCATTTCAATTGATTGACGGTATTGCCACACCGCTTCTGGTTCAGGGTTTAGCCAAGCAAAATGCGGGAAATGATGAAGTAAGCGCTTTAGCCAGGCAGCCCCCGATTCACGGTTATCAAATTCTACTGAGCCTCCGGCGGAAAGTATTTCATAGGGTGACATCGTGGCATCACCAACAAAAATAAGTTTGTAATCGGCAGAATAACGATTAATGATGTCTTGGGTTGCTGATACTTGATCGCGGCGCCGTCGATTACTTTGCCATAAGCGCTCATAGACACAATTATGAAAATAAAAATGCTCTAAATGTTTAAATTCAGTTTTAGCAGCAGAAAATAATTCGGCAACCTTACTAATATGATCGTCCATCGAACCACCGACATCCATTAGCAATAAAACTTTGACTTGATTATGGCGTTCGGGGCGCATTTTAATATCGAGCATGCCAGCATTAGCGGCAGTAGATTGAATCGTATTATCTAAATCAAATTCGAGTACTGCACCCGTGCGTGCAAAACGCCGTAAACGCCGCAGAGCGATCTTCATATTTCGTGGGCTTAAAGCTAAATTATTGTCATAGTCTTTAAATTCACGCGCCTCCCATACCCTAATGGCGGTGCGGTTACCTGCGCTTGCGCCGCCAATGCGAAAGCCCTCAGGATGATATCCGCCGTGACCAAACGGTGATGAACCACCAGTGCCTAGCCATTTATTGCCACCTGCGTGCCGACCTTTTTGTTTTTGCAACAATTCTACTAGGCGTTTTTTTAAAGCCTCGGGCCCACCTAATTTCTTTAAGGCGGCTTTTTCTTCAGGACTTAAGACTCGTTGCAGCTGTTTTTCTAGCCAAGCTAATGGAATATCGGGCTGGAGTGAAATAATATTTTCGATCCCTTGAAAATAGTTCCCAAAGGCCTGATCAAAGCGATCGAAGTACTGCTCATCTTTAACTAGGGTCATGCGGGCAAGTTGATAAAACTCATCGATTGAGGGCTTAATCACGCCTTGCTTTAGGGCAGTGAGCAAGGTTAAAAATTCCAAGATTGAAACTGGTATTTTGGCTTTTTTTAACTGCAGGAAAAAATCAATCAGCACGTTAGCGGTGATTTCGATTCATTAATACCAAACGTTCGAAAAGTTGTAGATCTTGTTCGTTTTTCAATAAAGCACCATGAAGCGGTGGAATTAAGACGTTTTCATCAGTTTGATAAAGCTCAGCAGGCGCAATATCTTCAGCTAATAACAATTTTAACCAGTCAATTAATTCTGAAGTTGATGGTTTTTTCTTCAGGCCAGGCAAGGCGCGAATTTGATAAAACGATTTTAGTGCGGCAGCCAATAAATCTTGTTTAAGATTGGGGTGATGTACCTCAACAATGCTTTGCATGGTTTGCGCATCGGGAAAAGCAATGTAATGAAAGAAACAGCGGCGTAAAAATGCGTCGGGCAATTCCTTTTCATTATTTGACGTAATGATGACTAAAGGCCGGTACTTAGCGCGAATCAGCTCACGGGTTTCGTAAACATAAAACTCCATACGATCAATTTCCCGTAAGAGATCATTTGGAAATTCGATATCGGCTTTATCAATCTCATCAATTAATAAAACCGAGGGCTCAGTGGCTTCAAAGGCCTGCCAAAGCACGCCCTTAATAATGTAATTTCGAATGTCATTCACCTTGGCATCGCCTAGTTGCGAATCGCGCAAACGGCTGACCGCATCATATTCATAGAGCCCCTGTTGGGCTTTGGTAGTTGATTTAATATGCCACTGGAAAAGGGGCATGCCTAGGGCCGCGGCGACTTCTTCGGCTAACATCGTTTTGCCTGTGCCTGGCTCGCCTTTCACTAACAGAGGGCGCTGTAACTTTAATGCGGCATTAACCGCTAATTTAAGGTCGCTGGTAGCTACGTATGTAGAAGAGCCAGTAAATGAAGCTGGAGTTATGGGTGGCACTGTTTTCATAGGAGATTTTTTGAAAAATGATTCGGTTCTATGTATTTTGCCTATGAATGGCAAAGCGGGCAAGCCATGTCCGCTATACTCTTAGCAATTCGAAACCTCCCTTTTGCATTTTTTATGAAAAATTCATCGTTTGTTAGCAGATTTAATTCTGCAAAGCTTTTTTTGGTGCTTGTTTTAACTACCTGCTTAGGTCTCAGTATTTCAGCCCAAGCGCAAGATTTAAAAGGGTCAGCCGAAGCAGGTAAAGCGAAGGTTTGGCTCTGCTCTGGTTGTCATGCTATTGCCGACTATCGAGCAGATTACCCCTTGGTCTATCACGTTCCAAAAATAGGCGGCCAATCTGCCGCGTATATCGCGAGCTCTTTATTAGCTTATAAAAAAGGTGAGCGCAAGCACCCCACAATGCGTGCTATTTCAGCTAGCTTATCCGATCAAGATATGGCAGATATTGGCGAATACTATGCTGCTCAAAATAAAAGCTCCCCGATTAATCCCATGAAATGAATTTGATTTAAAGGTTTGTTTATGAAATTTATTGCCATTAGCATTCTTTTTCTTGCCAGCGCTGGCTTAGCTTTTGCCGCTGATATTGAGGCCGGCAAAAAATTAGCCGCAGAGCGTAATTGCGCCACCTGCCATGGCCCAGATTATTACAGCTCGATTGCCCCTACTTACCCCCGCTTAGCTGGTCAACATGAGGACTATTTGTATTACGCGCTGCGCTCCTACCAAGTAGAAACCAATGCTAACTATGGCCGTAAAAATGCCGTGATGGGCTCTCAGGCTAAGGGGTTAACAGATAAGCAAATGCGTAACCTTGCAGCTTATTTAGCCTCTTTGCCAGGCCCTTTAGTGGTCAAAAAATAAGCTTGTAGCCTTGGCATTTTGAGACAGGGCGTATAAATTCAGCGGCTTGCCACTAGCCCTTGCGCCAAATGCTCACGCATGGCCTTGGCTGCCAATTCACCATCACGCTGCAAAATGGCTTTTAAGATGCCGCGGTGCTCAAGCAATGAATTCTGCAAGCGCCCAGTTTGATCGAGGGAATTGCGTCGCTGCAGTTTTAATACCTTACGCAAGTCTGCGATAACCCCTGTCATCCAAGGATTACCCGTAATTTCAAGCAAAAGGTCATGAAAACGTACGTTTATTTCAAAGAATTGCTCTAAATCACGATCAGCTGCTGCCTTTTCAAGCTTTAAATGCAGGTCATCTAGGCGATTTAGCTCACTTTCACTGGCGTGAAGGGCAGCAGTTTTGGCGGCTTCGCTCTCGAGCAGTGATAACACTGTAAAGATTTGTGCTAAATCGGCTTGATTTACTTCGGTGACGTAGGCCCCTCGCCGCAATTTCATTGTGATTAAGCCCTCGGCGGCAAGCACCTTAATGGCCTCTCTCATAGGGGTTCGGCTTATTCCGTACTGTTCAGCTAGGCTTTGCTCATCTAGCCAGCTTCCTGGAGGGAAGTCATGGGCAAATATTTGCGTACGCAGGCGTTCTGCTACTTCTTCATATAGGGGTCTGGTATTCATTTTTGACCTATTACTTATTTTTGTATCCATAATTATGTATACAATAGCTAGACAACAAGCCATTTGTCAAGCACAATTGCAAGACAAGTTGCTTTAATCGGTAAAAAGGCCAAAAAGGAGCCCTTAATGAGTAAAGACCCAAAAAATATCAACTCTGCTGGCAGATCATGGCCTGATTTTGTCAAAGCCGATCTCGCTGGCTGGCAAAAATTAGCTGAAAAATTCGCACCTAACGGCGATGTAGAGCAGTTGGGGTGGAAAACGCCTGATGGCATTCATTTAAAGTCTCTTTATACCGAAGCTGATACCCGTGACTTGCCGTTTTCCCAGTCTTTGCCTGGTTTTGAGCCTTTTGTACGCGGCCCACAAGCAACGATGTACACAGTTCGTCCGTGGACCATTCGACAATATGCAGGGTTTTCTACTGCTGAAGAGTCGAATGCGTTTTATCGAGAGGCGCTGGCAGCTGGTGGCCAAGGTGTATCGGTCGCCTTTGATTTGGCCACCCATCGTGGCTACGACTCTGATCATCCCCGTGTGACCGGTGATGTTGGTAAGGCTGGAGTAGCAATTGATTCGGTTGAAGATATGAAAATTTTATTCGATGGCATTCCCCTCGATAAAGTTTCAGTATCGATGACGATGAATGGTGCAGTACTGCCCATTCTGGCAGGCTACATTGTTGCTGGCGAAGAACAGGGCGTTAGCCAAGCGGAGTTATCGGGCACGATTCAAAACGATATTTTAAAAGAGTTCATGGTGCGTAATACGTACATTTATCCGCCTGAACCATCGATCCGTATTATTGGCGACATTATTGAGTACACCACCAAACACATGCCGAAATTTAATTCGATTTCAATTTCGGGCTACCACATGCAAGAAGCGGGCGCCAACCAAGTATTAGAGTTGGCATTTACTTTGGCTGATGGCAAAGAATATGTAAAAACAGCGCTTGCTAAAGGCCTTGACGTAGATGGCTTTGCTGGTCGCCTGTCATTTTTTTTCGCGATTGGGATGAATTTCTATTTAGAAGTCGCTAAGTTGAGGGCCGCGCGCTTATTGTGGTGGCGCATGATGAAAGAATTTAAACCTAAAAATCAGAAGTCATTAATGTTACGTACCCACTGCCAAACTTCTGGTTGGTCATTGACTGAGCAAGATCCCTACAACAATATTGTGCGTACTACAGTTGAAGCTATGGCAGCTGTTTTTGGCGGCACCCAATCGTTGCATACGAATTCTTTCGATGAGGCGATTGCCTTACCATCGGCGACCTCGAGTCGCATTGCCCGCAATACCCAGTTAATTTTGCAGGAAGAAACCCACATTAGTAGCGTAATCGATCCTTGGGCTGGATCTTATTTAATGGAAAGTTTGACCCAAGAAATGGCCGATAAAGCCTGGGAAATTATTCTCGAGGTAGATGCGCTCGGTGGCATGACAAAAGCGGTTGAGAGTGGTTGGGCGAAACTCAAAATTGAAGCAGCTGCGGCTGAGAAACAAGCCAAAATAGACTCGGGTACTGATGTCATTGTGGGGGTTAATAAATACCAATTAGCTGAAGAAGATTTAGTTGATGTGCTAATTATTGACAATGAAAAAGTGCGCGATAACCAAATCGCGCGCTTAAAAAGTGTTAAAGCAAAGCGCGATAGTGCTAAGGTAGAGGCAGCATTGAAGGCTTTAACAAAAGCAGCCGAAGAAAATTCAGGTAACTTGTTAGCCTTAGCAGTTGATGCAGTGCGTTTACGCGCCACTGTTGGTGAAGTTTCAGATGCTTTAGAGCATGTTTACGGGCGCCATCGCGCCGATACGCAAAAGGTGACCGGAGTGTATGCAGCTGCTTACGACTCAGCCGAGGGCTGGGAAAAACTAAAAATTGAGATTAACCAATTTGCTAAGGAAGTCGGGCGTCGCCCGCGGGTCATGATCGCAAAGCTAGGCCAAGATGGGCATGATCGAGGGGCTAAGGTGGTCGCTACTGCCTTTGCCGATTTGGGCTTTGACGTCGATATTGGTCCTTTATTTCAGACGCCTGAAGAGTGTGCTCGTCAAGCTATCGAAAATGATGTGCATGCCCTAGGCATTTCGACCTTAGCTGCTGGTCATAAAACCTTGGTGCCAGCCATTATTAACGAATTAAAAAAACTTGGTGGCAATGACATCATTGTATTTGTAGGTGGCGTGATTCCAAAACAAGATTATGAATTTTTGTATGAAGCAGGCGTTAAGGGCATTTATGGTCCGGGTACGCCAATACCAGCTTCAGCTAAAGACGTGCTCGAACAAATTCGGCAGAACTTAACTTAAATATCATGTCGGCAAATTCTTCGCTGCTTGCTACAGACCGCGCTTTAGTTGACGCTATTATTGCGGCACCAAGCACGGCTCAACGCCGAGGCTTGGCTAAAACCATTACTTTATTAGAATCGACTCGTGCCGATCATCGGGCCCGTGCCGATGAAGTTTTAAATACTTTGTTACCGCATACCGGACGGTCATTTCGTTTGGGTATTTCGGGTGTGCCTGGCGTTGGTAAATCAACCTTAATTGAAACTCTGGGCTTATACCTCATTGAACGTGGTCACCGCGTTGCAGTATTGGCTATCGATCCTTCGTCGAGCTTATCGGGTGGCTCGATCTTGGGTGATAAAACCCGCATGGAAAAGTTATCGGTACACGAGCAGGCTTTTATTCGCCCCAGCCCATCTTCGGGAACCTTGGGAGGAGTTGCAGAAAAAACCCGTGAAGCCATGCTAGTGGCCGAAGCTGCTGGTCATGATGTAGTCATTATTGAAACGGTAGGGGTAGGGCAAAGTGAAATTGCTGTAGCTGGCATGACCGATTTATTTTTATTGTTGCAATTGCCTAACGCTGGCGATGATTTGCAAGCAATAAAAAAAGGGGTGATGGAATTAGCCGATTTAATTGTTATTAATAAGGCAGATATTGACCCCGACGCTGCCATGCGCGCCCAAGCCTTTATTACGAGTTCTTTACGCTTATTAGGTTTTCAAGGCAATCCCGATCATGCTTCCCATGAAAAAGAAAGCTGGCATCCATTAGTGATGACAATGAGTGCTTTGCATAGTCAGGGGGTAGCAGAGCTATGGGCGCACATTCTGAACTTTCAGCAATTGCAAACTGCAAATGGACGTTTACAAGCTAGACGCCAAGCTCAAGCAGGCGCTTGGATGTGGGAGCGGATTGAAGCCGGACTTAAGACGAGTTTTCGCGAGCATGAGGCAGTACAGGCTTTGTTACCAGAAATGGTTAGGGCCGTAAATCAAGGCACTATGGCAGCTTCGGTGGCAGCGCGCCGCCTGCTTGAATTGTTAGCAAAATAAACCTTTATTAAGGAAATTTTATGCAAGAAATTATTGAACAACTTGCTGCTAAGCGCGAACTTGCTCGCTTAGGCGGAGGTCAAAAGCGCATTCAAGCACAACACGCTAAGGGCAAGCTAACAGCCCGCGAGCGTATTGAGTTATTACTGGATGCGGGCAGTTTTGAAGAGTGGGATATGTTTGTTGAACATCGCTGTAACGATTTTGGTATGGGCGATCAAACCGTGCCTGGCGATGGAGTTGTTACCGGTTACGGCATGATTAATGGCCGTTTGGTATTTGTCTTCTCGCAAGACTTTACGGTACTAGGCGGCTCATTATCTGAAGCCCATGCTGAAAAAATCTGCAAAATAATGGATCAAGCTCTTAAGGTAGGGGCGCCAGTAATTGGTTTAAACGATTCGGGAGGCGCACGGATTCAAGAGGGTGTAGCGTCATTAGGTGGATATGCTGAAATTTTTCAACGTAACGTTACTGCGTCAGGTGTAATTCCACAAATTTCATTGATCATGGGGCCATGTGCCGGCGGCGCAGTTTACTCTCCAGCGTTGACCGATTTTATTTTTATGGTCAAAGATAGTTCGTATATGTTTGTTACGGGCCCTGAGGTAGTGAAAACCGTAACTCATGAAGATGTTAGTGCAGAAGAGTTGGGCGGAGCAATGACTCACTCTACTGTTTCGGGTGTTTGTGACCTAGCCTTTGAAAATGATGTTGAAGCGATCATGATGTTACGGCGCTTTTTTAATTATTTGCCGCTATCCAATCGTGAAAAGCCACCTATTGTGCGTTCGGCTAAACGTAATGAAGAGCCTGATTATTCGCTTGATACTTTAGTGCCAGCCAATCCAAATCAACCTTACGATATGCATGAATTAATTCAAAAAATTGTTGACGATGGTGAGTTTTTTGAATTACAACCCAATTTTGCAAAAAACATCATTATTGGTTTTGCGCGAATGGAAGGTCAAACTATTGGTATCGTTGCTAACCAGCCACTGGTATTGGCAGGCTGCTTGAATATTAAATCATCGATTAAAGCGGCTCGTTTTGTGCGCTTTTGTGATGCCTTTAATATTTCGATTGTGACTCTAGTTGATGTGCCTGGTTTTATGCCGGGCACTGCGCAAGAGTACGGCGGCATTATTAAGCATGGCGCTAAATTACTTTATGCGTATGCTGATTGCACGGTGCCAAAGGTTACATTAATTACTCGTAAAGCTTATGGCGGTGCTTATGATGTGATGGCCTCCAAACATTTGCGCGGTGACGTGAACTTTGCTTGGCCATCGGCAGAAATTGCCGTGATGGGGCCCAAAGGCGCTGTGGAGATTATTTTTCGCGAAGAAAAAGGGGATGCCAATAAAATCAATGCCAGAGAAGCTGAGTACAAAGCAAAATTTGCGAATCCATTTGTCGCAGGACGACGTGGCTATATTGATGATGTCATTTTGCCGCACGAGAGCCGTAAGCGTATCGCCAGATCGCTAGTTATGTTGAAAGACAAAGCACTACAAAATCCGACGCGTAAGCACGGCAATATTCCGCTGTAATGCCAAGGTAAATTGAAGATGACAAAGACTCTATTTAAGAAAATTTTAATCGCTAATCGGGGTGAAATTGCTTGCCGAATCATTGCCACCGCACAACGACTGGGTATTAAAACAGTAGCAGTTTTTTCTGAGGCAGATCGCGAAGCCCGACATGTGCGCATGGCCGATGAAGCTGTTTATATTGGCCCAGCCCCATCACGCGATTCTTATTTATTAATTGAGCGCATTATTCAGGCTTGTAAAGATACTGGTGCTGAGGCAGTTCATCCAGGTTATGGTTTTTTATCTGAAAATGCTGAATTTGCAGAACGTACCGAAGCCCAAGGGATTACATTTATTGGTCCAAAATTTGCAGCAATTGCAGCGATGGGCGACAAAATAGCATCTAAAAAACTGGCTTTAGCAGCAAAAGTAAATACTATTCCAGGCTACAACGAAGTGGTTGATGGCCCAGAAGAGGCTGTCAAAATTGCCCAAGGAATTGGTTATCCGGTAATGATTAAAGCCTCAGCTGGTGGGGGTGGCAAAGGGCTGCGCGTTGCCAATAGTGATGCAGAAGTACTCAGTGGCTTTGTAACGTGCAAAACTGAGGCAGCTAATAATTTTGGTGATGACCGAGTATTTATTGAAAAATTTATAGTTGAACCACGGCATATTGAAATTCAAGTACTTGGTGACGCCTATGGCAATGTGGTCTATTTATGGGAGCGGGAGTGCTCGATTCAACGGCGCCATCAAAAAGTAATAGAAGAGGCGCCATCACCTTTTATTAGTGCTGCCACACGCAAATCCATGGGTGAACAAGCGGTTGCCTTAGCTAAGGCGGTGCAATATCAGTCGGCCGGTACGGTTGAGTTTGTCGTCGGCGCTGATCAATCTTTTTATTTTTTAGAAATGAATACTCGCTTACAAGTTGAGCATCCAGTTACCGAAGCAATTACCGGGCTTGATTTGGTCGAGCAAATGATTCGTATTGCTGCGGGTGAAAAGTTAGCTTTTACCCAAGAGCAAATCCAGTTAAATGGCTGGGCAATGGAATGTCGTATTAATGCCGATGATCCATTTCGAAACTTTTTACCTTCGACTGGCCGCTTAGTGAAATATCATCCTCCTGAAGCAATTAATGGGGTACGAGTTGACACTGGTGTATTTGAGGGTGGCGAAATACCGATGTATTACGACTCGATGATTGCGAAGCTTATTGTGCATGGGGCAAATCGGCAAGAAGCAATCGAGAAAATGCGCAGCGCCTTAAATGAATTTGTGATTCGTGGCATTCACTCGACCATCCCTTTTCAGGCAGCCTTATTTCAGCATCCACGTTTTGTTTCTGGTGACTTTAATACGGGCTTTATTGCCGAAGAATATCCTGAGGGTTTTCACCATGACTCGGTTCAACCAAGTGACCCTTATTTATTTGCCGCTTTAGCGACGTTTATGCGTCATCGCTACTTAGAGCACATTCAACTGATTGATGGCCAATTGGTTGGGCACGAAATGGTAATCGCGAAGCGCTTTATGGTGGTTACAGGTAGACGGGTAGGCTCAAGCGATGATCAATACAACTTACCAACTCGAATTGAACAAAAAAATGGCGCTTATACCGTTTTTGTTGAGGGTGAAAATGGGATAAGCCACTATGACATTGCAAGTAATTGGCGCCCTGGCACAATTATTTTACAGGCCACTATCAATGGCACGCGCAAGCTAACTGCGCAAGTTGTGCGGCGGGACATTGCTTATCATTTAGTGTTAGATGGCGCGCAGTATGATTGCATCGTCTTAAGCCCATTTGGCGGGGCCATGCAACAACGTATGCCGATTAAAGCCTTACCCGATAATTCTAAAATGCTATTTTCGCCGATGCCCGGGTTATTAACGCAACTCTGCGTTAAGGCTGGTGAAACTGTAATTGCAGGTCAAAAATTAGCAGCAATTGAGGCAATGAAAATGGAAAATACCCTGCTAGCTGCGCAAGATGGTGTCGTTTCAGAGTTATTGGTACAACAGGGCGATAGTTTGTCGGTAGATCAAATTATCATGCGCTTTCAATAATTTTTATAATAATTAATTGAGAAAACTAATATGCAAACAGTGAGCCAACGGCCTTTCCGAATTTTAGGGGTACAACAAATTGCTATTGGCGGTACTGATAAAAGTAAATTACGGCGCTTATGGATTGACTTGTTGGGCTTGCAATTTAAATATACCTTTGTTTCGACACGGGAAAATGTTGATGAAGATATTTGCGCAATGGGTAGTGGTAGTCATGAAGTAGAAGTTGATTTAATGCAGCCCGTTGATCTTGATAAAAAACCAGCAGTGCAGCAAACACCTTTAAATCATATTGGTTTATGGGTCGATGATCTACCATTGGCAGTAGAATGGCTCACGGAGCAGGGCTTACGTTTTACGCCAGGCGGCATTCGCCCAGGTGCTGGAGGTCACGACATTATCTTTATTCATCCCAAAGCCAATGATGAATTTCCTTTTAGTGGTGAAGGCGTTTTAATTGAATTAGTGCAAGCCCCAGCTGAGGTAATTCAGTCTTTAACTGTAACTTTATAGTGATTGCTCATGCGCATTTTGGCGATTGAAACTTCAAGTTCGTGGTGTTCGGTAGCATTAGGTTTAACTCAGCAAAAAATCTTGTTGCGTCACGACGATGTGGGCTCTACTGCTAGTCAATATTTGCTTCCTTGGATACAAGCGCTATTACAAGAAGCGCAACTTGAATTAGTCAATTTAGATGCTATTGCGGTTGATATTGGTCCTGGTGCATTTACAGGTGTACGTTTAGGAGTGGCTTGTGTACAAGGTTTAGCCCTAGGTGCTAATTTACCAGTGCTATCGGTAGTTAGCTTAGATAGTATTGCAATGCAAGCCGTACAAAGTGGCGCCTATCAACCTCAAGATAACGAGCATTTTCTGGTGATTCTCGATGCCCGAATGGGCGAGGTTTATTGGGCAAAGTACGCCATGCAAGACGGTTGGCCAGCGCGCCTAGCCGAGCCACAGTTAGCCTTGCCAGGCACGCTTGATACCCAGGGAATTGATTGGGTAGTAGGGAGTGGTGTGGTGCTATGTAACAACGCCATACAAGTACTTGCGCACGGCGAGATAAATGCCAATGCATTAGGTATCTTAGCTTGTGCTAAACAGCAGCTAATTGCAGGCTTACAACATGATGTTCGTTTACTCGAACCGTTATATGTGCGTAATAAGGTGGCGTTTACTAGCGCAGAAAGAGCTCGCAATAAATTGCCTGAAAAGCCCTTGGCTACGGGGTAAGATAAATTCTTTTAGGCAAGACAATGAGTAACTTATCTTTTCGAGCGATGCTGACCGCAGATTTAGATGCAGTTTTATTGCTCGAATTAGCTTCGCATACGCATCCCTGGACACGTGGTAATTTCACTGATTCTTTAGCTGCTGGGCACTGGGCCTACTGCGTTGAGAGTGAAGAAAGCAATAGCTTATGGGCTTATTTTATTTTATTTCCGGCAGTTGAAGAATTACATCTTTTAAACATTACCGTGAACCCTGCTGTTCGTCGGCGCGGCATTGGTAAGTATTTAATGACAGCGATTGAAAACATAGCTCGGCAAAGCTATTGTCAACGGATCATTTTAGAAGTACGGTCAAGCAATTTTATTGCGATGAAATTATATGAGCGTTTAGGCTTTGAGTTAATTGGACAAAGAAAAAAATATTACCCAGTCGATGCTTTGTCGGGAGTACGTGAAGATGCCGAGGTGATGGCAAAATCGCTTAAGATAGATACCCTATGAATCAAGAGCGCTCTGCCTACTTAAAAGAAATGGGAATCTCTGAGTGGCTAGCTCGCGATACCACTTCACTAAACACTTCGTTAGCCCCAACGCCAAGCGAGCAGACCCAACTAACTACCGCAACCCTTCAAATTCAGCCAGCTTTAGCAGCCGCATCATCTGAGCAGTCAGCCCCACAATTTCAATGGTGGTTTTTTGGTAAAGAAGTAATTGGTGATGAAGCAATCCTGTTTAAACAATGTTTACGAGTGCTGGGTTTGGCTGCTCACGAATGGCGCTGGCATCGGCTAGATGGTAAGCAATTACTTGACCCAATTGCGACCACAGCACCAAATTATCCCCTGGTAGCAGTGGCGTTTGGGGTGGTGGCTGCGCAAAGTCTTAGCGGTGAGAAAGATGCTCTACCGCAATTGCGTGAAATTGTTCTTAGTCTTAATAACGCTTCCACTGCCAATACTTTTGAGATTCCATTAATTGCAAGCTTTGATTTAGCCTATTTACTAGCTCGCCCACAAGACAAGGCCTTACTCTGGAGCGACCTCTTGTTGGCGCACTCGGTATTGCACAATTTATAGAGCAGAACTCTAATGCTTAGCTTCACCGATTAAATGTAAAGAGTCATATTCAGCCTGATTAGCAGTGTGACGACGTATGACCAGCCACATAATGACGCTAACACTAATACCAAAACCTAAAATCATGATAGGTACTGGAATATCTAGCCAAATTAATAGCGCATAAATTAATAACATACCGAGGACCGATAAATTTTCATTGAAATTTTGCACTGCGATTGAATGCCCCGCTGACATTAATACATGGCCACGATGTTGTAAAAGTGCATTCATTGGCACTACAAAATAGCCCGCTAGCCAGCCTACTAAAATTAATAATAAATAGGGTGGCAATAAATTGAGTGTTATTTTTAATTTACCAATTTGAAATAAGGTGGTGGCAGGTAGCATATCGGCGTTATAAAAAGCCATAGTACACACTACTAAACCCATTGCTATGCCATGCGGCAAGACTCGTAAGGACTGTTTAAGGGGCACTTTCCAAGCGGCATAGACAGCGCCGCCAGCCACTCCCACTGCAGATATGGCTTGTAAAATTGCGCCTTGCGACAAATTCATATTTAATGCTACTTGAGCCCATTTCAAAACAATAAATTGCAGGGTTGCGCCGGCACCCCAAAATAAAGTAGTAACTGCCAGAGAAATTTGCCCTAGACGATCATTCCAAAGAGTTTTAAAACAATGGGCAAAGTCAACGATGAGGTCAATAGGATTCGTTTTTTGCGCACGGTACTTTACGCCTGTATCTGGAATACGCAAATTGATAAGTGCAGCAACGATGTATATCATCATAATGACTAAGATGGCCGATTCAGCAGGGGTATCAACCGAGGTAGTCATCATTGGCATATCGAAACTCAGTAGTTCCGTAGAAATGGTCTGACTAATTAAGACGCCACCCAAAACTGTGCCTAAGATAATTGAGCTCACCGTCAAGCCTTCAATCCAGCCATTGGCTGCGACTAATTTTTCTGCGGGCAAAAGCTCAGTTAAAATACCATATTTAGCAGGTGAGTAAGCGGCTGCTCCAAGCCCAACGATGGCATACGATAGTAAAGGATGACTACCAAAGAGCATCGCTACACAGCCAACAAATTTAACCGTATTGGTAATAAACATGACATTGCCTTTGGGGCGCGAATCGGCAAAGGCACCTACAAACGCAGCGAGCACTACATACGAGAGGACGAAAAATAATTTTAGCAATGGCGTCATCCACGCCGGTGCTTGTAGTTGGATTAAAAGCGCAATCGCAGCAATAAGCAAAGCATTATCGGCCAGCGACGAAAAAAACTGCGCTGCCATGATGGTATAAAAACTGCGGTTCATTCGTACAATCGTCTCATTAGCTAGATTAGATCATGAAAGGAGTAAGTTTTATGGAGCGACCCATTTTGGCATCAATTGATACCAAGGCGCTGCGCCATAATTTAACCCGAGTTCGTGAACTGGCGCCTACTGCCAAAGTCTGGGCAGTTATTAAGGCGAATGCCTATGGCCATGGCTTTGCTGCCGTTATTGATGGCTTAGCGAGCACCGATGGCTTTGCTTTGCTCGATTTGCAGGATGCCCGCTTCCTTCGAGAAAATGGTTGGCAGGGCCCAATTTTGTTGTTGGAAGGGGTGTTCTCGGCAGCTGATCTGAGACTGGCATTTGAGCTAAATTGCTGCCTAGTTGTGCATACTGAAAATCAAGTTAGCGATCTTGAGGCCTTTGATTTAACTCAACACCAAGCCAAACCTAGGCACATTTATTTAAAAATGAATACTGGCATGAACCGTTTAGGCTTTAATCCAAGCAATTATCGAGAAATGTTTCACCGCTTACATGCAGCTACTTACAAGGTAAGCCATATGACTCATTTTGCCAATGCCGATCGGGTTGATTGCTTGCCTTCGGTGGGCTCACAAGATGATTTATTTAAAGCCACTATTGCAGGAATACCCGCCAATACTTCTACTGCTAATTCTGGCGCAATTTTGTGGCATCGGACCGCTTTAGGTGATTGGGTGAGGCCAGGCATTATGTTATACGGTGCTTCGCCCTCGGGGCGTTATGCCGATATTGCCCATGCGCACTTGCAGCCAGTAATGCATTTACGCTCGCAGATTATTGGTGTTCAAGCCCTCAAAAAAGGTGACCGAGTAGGTTATGGGGGTCGATACCAAGCTCCCGAGGCTATGCATATTGGTGTTGTGGCTTGTGGCTATGCTGATGGTTATCCGCGTAGCGCCCCCGATGGAACGCCTGTTTGGGTGGCCGACTCAGATAGTACTGGCAGCGGAGTCATTTGCCCTTCTGTGGGGCAAGTTTCAATGGATATGCTCACCATTGATTTACGTAATGCACCGTGGGCAAAAATTGGTAGTTTGGTCGAGTTATGGGGCGCCCATGTGCCGGTAGATGATGTGGCACAAATGGCTGGCACTATTGGCTATGAACTATTGTGTGCCTTAGCCCCGCGCGTGCCTAAGCAAGTAATTAAATAAACGGCTTATCTATTCCAGATTTGCCACCAACGTGATTCTTTTTTAGTTCGACTGCCGGTTTCTAAAATTTCGCTATTAGGAAAATTTAAATTAAACACACGCGTAGCATCGGTGACAAGTTCTGTCATTCCCAGTTTTTGATACGACTGAATCAATAAATATAGGGCTTCTTCAACCGCGGGCGCTCGATCGTAATCGCGAATGACTAATTGTGCACGATTAGCAGAAGCCAAGTACGCACCGCGATGAAAATAAAACCGCGCTACTGTCACATCACCTTCAGCTAATGAATTAACAATGTAGCGCATACGATCGATTGAATCAGCGGCATACTTACTATCGGGAAAGCGAGTGGCAACTATGCGAAAGGCCTCAAACGCTTCTCGAGCTGCTTTGGGATCGCGCTCACTGAGCTCTTGCCCAGTAAACCGCCCCATAAAACCTAAGTCGTCATTAAAGCTAATTAAGCCTTTTAAATAATAGGCATAGTCTAAATTGGGGCTACCTTGATACAGTTTAATAAAGCGATCGATGGCAACCAGAGCTTGCGCCTGTTCGCTGGCTTTCCAGTAACAATAAGCCGCATTAATTTGGGCTTGCTGCGAATAGGCGCCAAAGGGAAAACGTGCCTCTAGCTTTTCAAAGAACTTGCCGCACTTATCGAAATCGCCAGCTTTTAATTTATCGTTACCTTCTGAATACAGCTTATTTTCTGACCAGCCATCGGTTTCATCTTTTGGGGTGCTACTACAGCCACTGAATAGCAAAGGGCCTATAAACATCGTGGCCAGCAGGGTAATGCTAGCTAGCCTTGCCCGAGCCCGTAAACTAAGGGCTAATTGAGCTAAATTAACTGTAAGGGGGTACTTCCATCGTGGCATTGCCGCAAACTCCTAATTCCAATGGGATAGATTATATCGATGATGAGGATTTCATTGCTTTTGAAATCCCTTGGGATAGTGCTGGCGAGCGCCTTGACAAAATATTGGCTAGTACTTTGACTGATTACTCTCGTAGCCGCCTACAAACTTGGGTTGAGGCTGGAGCAGTAACGGTTGATGGCGAGGTACGTAAAGCAAGATATTTATTAAAGGGTGGCGAGAGCGTGCGGGTCTTTCCTCAAGAGATGCCTGAGCAACATGCTTTTGCTGCCGAAAACTTACCATTGGAAGTACAAGCCGTCGATGAAACGTTAATTGTAATTAATAAACCAGCGGGCTTAGTGGTTCATCCTGCTGCTGGCAATTGGTCAGGAACTTTGCTTAATGGCTTACTTTTTCGATTTCCCGAGCTTAAGCAATTACCCCGCGCAGGTATTGTTCATCGTCTAGATAAAGACACTTCAGGATTAATGGTGGTGGCGCGAACTGCTATTACTCAAACTGCATTAGTGCGGCAATTGCAGGCGCATTTAGTCAATCGGTGCTACTTAGCCTTAGTTTGGGGTGTAGCCCCAACGATGGGAAAAATTGCCAGCTCAATTGCGCGGGATACCCGTGATCGTTTGCGCATGGCTGTAGTTGGAAAAGACCAGGGGAAGACTGCTTTGACCCATTTTCGGCGCTTAGCCCAGGGAAGTTTTATGGGTAAAGCAGTCTCTTTACTAGAGTGTCGGCTCGAGACTGGTCGTACTCATCAAATTCGGGTGCACCTAGAATCAATCGGCCTACCTTTATTGGGCGATCCGATTTATCGCAAACAGATGCCCAGCGTAGCGAAAGAATTACCTTTTCATCGGCAGGCATTGCATGCCTATGCGCTTGGCTTACAACATCCACAAGTAGATCAGCTTTGTAATTGGTTTGCGTCACCACCTACTGATTTCTTGGAATTGTTATCGCTAGTGCAAATTGATACGAGTGCCTTACCACCTAAACCACCATTCGGCCCTGATACTGGATCTGCAATGAGGACAAATTAATTGGCCATACAGCCCCTCCAACCCGAGCCTTGGGTCTCTGAGGTGTTACCACTATTGCGGCCAAATTGGCCAGCGCCGACTAGAGTCCGTGCCTTAGTCACTTTGCGCAGTGGGGGCCTGAGCGCGGCACCCTTTGACTCGCTAAACCTTGGCGACCATGTGGGTGATGATCTTGAAAAAGTGCATGCAAATCGCGCCCTTGTGCGCAAACTTTTACCTAATGAGCCAGTTTGGCTAAGGCAAGAACACGGTACAAGGGTCTGGCAAACGGGTGATGTTAACTTTGCTGATGCCGCAATTAGTGCCACGGTAAATCAAGTCATTACTGTGCTTACTGCGGATTGCATGCCCGTCTTTTTTTGTAATCGTGAAGGTAATTTGGTGGGAATTGCGCACGCAGGATGGCGCGGCTTATGCGCTGGCATACTAGAAAATACCGTTGAAGCCCTTAAGCAAAAGTCTTTACTTCTTGGGCAGACCTTAAAAATGCAAGATATCTTGGTTTGGCTCGGCCCAGCTATTGGCCCTAATAGGTTTGAAGTGGGTGGCGAGGTACGCGAACAATTTATTCATACTGCCAAATTAAAGCATGCACCTTCCCCTTTAAATGCTTTTCAAGCTATTGCTAGCAAGCCAGAAAAATACCTGACTAATTTATATCAGTTAGCCACCCTCCAGCTAAAAAATTGCGGCATTGAGGCTATTTTTGGAGGTGAATTTTGTACCTTTGACCAAAGGGAGCTCTTTTTCTCGCACCGACGTGATGGGGTTTCGGGTCGATTTGCGGCACTTATTTGGCTAACAGAACCAGAAAAATAGTCAAGCTAGGGTTAGTGCCGATAACTATTCATCTTTATTCGTTCGAGAATAGGCATTAGCTTTAGAGGAAATTGACTTAAGAATTCTTTCAGGAAATCGATGTTAGCAACAGCTCATATGGGGAAATCCCCAACTTTGTCGCCCCAACACATGGCTCTCATTCCGCCTGAGCGCTTAAGCGAAATTCAAAAAAACTATTTTGATGAGGTAGCTCAATTTACTGCTAACCCCATGGCCATGCCGATTAATGATCGACGCTTTAAAGGTAAGGCATGGGAATCGGGTTGGAGCCGCTCAATTGTCGGCATGTATTTAATTAATTCAAAACATTTATTGGCTTTAGCCAATGCAGTTGAGGGCGATACAAAAACCAAGCAAAGAATTAACTTTGCTACCTTACAATTAATCGATGCTTTGTCGCCAGCTAATTTTGTGGCCACTAATCCTGAGGTATTAGAAAGCATTATTAATACTCAAGGCCAATCGATTCAAAATGGAATTTTAAATTTACTCGGTGATTTAAAAAAAGGCAAAGTTACGCAAACCGATGAAACGGCTTTTGAGGTCGGTAAAAATTTAGCCCAATCTGAGGGCGCAGTAGTTTTTCGTTGTGACTTATTTGAATTAATTCAATATAAGCCGTTAACAGAAACTATATTTGAGCGACCATTTTTATTGGTGCCACCTTGTATTAATAAATATTATATTTTAGATTTGCAACCTGACAATTCAGTGGTGCGTTATTTAGTAAGCGAAGGGCACACTGTCTTTTTGGTTTCTTGGAAAAATCCTGACGACACAATGCGTCACACCACTTGGGATGACTATATAGGTAAGGGCGTTATTAAGGCGATTGAGGTAACCAGGGCGATTGGCGCAACTGAGCAAATTAATTTATTGGGATTTTGTGTTGGTGGGACTTTGGTCGGCAATGCTTTAGCTGTCTTAGCGGCGCGCAAAGAAAATACCGTAGCCAGTGTGACTCTATTGACAACCTTACTTGATTTTGCTGATACCGGAATTCTCGACGTATTCATTGATGAAGGCATGGTAGAAATGCGCGAAAAATCAATGGGTGGGCCAGATGGGGGTTTATTGTCTGGTCGAGATTTAGGTAATACTTTTTCATTTTTACGCCCCAACGATTTAGTTTGGAACTATGTGGTTGATAATTATTTAAAAGGTAACTCGCCACCACCCTTTGATTTGCTGTATTGGAATGGTGACGCTACAAATTTACCTGGCCCTATGTATAGCTGGTATTTGCGTCATACTTATTTACAAAACGAGTTAGTAAAGCCCGGTAAGCTAACCGTATGTGGCGCAAAAATTGATCTTGGCAAAATTACTTGTCCGGCCTATATTTTTGCTTCGCAAGAAGACCATATTGTGCCTTGGCAATCGGCCTATAGTTCGACGCAAATTCTTGGCGGTAAAAATCGTTTTGTTTTGGGCGCATCAGGCCATATTGCAGGGGTGATTAACCCGCCTGCAAAAAAGAAACGTTACCATTTTTTAAATAGTCAGTTACCTAAAACTGCTGAGGCGTGGTTAGTCGGGGCCAAAGAAGTACCAGGCAGCTGGTGGCCCGATTTTTCAGCTTGGTTAGCCCAATTTGGCGGTCCACGTAAGCCTGCTAGCGGGCAATTTGGTAATGCCCAGTATAAAAAAATAAGCGCTGCTCCTGGTGAGTATGTGCGGGAAAAAGCTCAAGAAATTGATTAGTCATGTATTTGGGCTATGCTAAAAGTAATACTCGATGGTATTTTTTAGAATTATTAATAAATTTTTTTTAAGGGGACATGATGTCGCAAAAGATAGCTTATGTAACAGGTGGGATGGGCGGCATTGGTACGGCTATTTGTCAGCGCTTAGCTAAAGATGGCTATAAGGTAATTGCTGGTTGCGGCCCAAACTCACCGCGTAAAGACCGCTGGATTGGTGAGCAAAAAGCCCTTGGCTATGACTTTATTCCCTCTGAGGGCAATGTTGCCGATTGGGCTAGCACGGTGACGGCTTTTGAAAGGGTTAAGGCCGATGTAGGCCGGGTAGATATTTTGGTGAATAATGCTGGCATTACGCGCGATACCGTGTTTCGTAAAATGAATCCTGATGATTGGAAGGCAGTAATTGATACCAATTTAAATTCTTTATTTAACGTAACCAAGCAAGTAATTGATGGCATGGTTGAGGCTAACTGGGGTCGCATTATTAATATTTCTTCGGTTAATGGTCAAAAAGGCCAGTTTGGTCAGACCAATTATTCAACCGCTAAGGCTGGTTTACACGGCTTTACGATGGCCTTATCGCAAGAGGTTGCCAATAAAGGAGTGACGGTCAATACCGTTTCGCCAGGTTATATTGCTACCGATATGGTTAAGGCGATTCGTGAGGATGTCTTAGAAAAAATTGTTTCTGCAATTCCTGTTAAGCGCCTGGGTTTACCTAATGAAATTGCTTCAATTTGTGCTTGGATTGCATCTGACGATGCCGCCTTTGCAACCGGCGCTGACTTTTCTCTCAATGGCGGAATTCACACAGGTTAAGCATTGCGAGCTAAACTAAGCGAATACCTGTCGTGAAAATGCAAGGAAAATAGTATGGTTGCGCGTTTAAAACGAGCTGGCGAAGAACGGCTGATTAAAAAATATCCTAATCGGCGTCTTTACGATACGCAGACCAGTGCGTATGTCACCTTAGCAGATATTAAAGATTTGGTGATGGCTAATGAGGCTTTTAAAGTCGTTGATGCTAAAACTGATGACGACTTAACACGCAATATATTAATGCAAATTATTCTCGAGGAAGAGGCGCTTGGCGAGCCAGTATTCTCTAGCCAAATGCTGTCTCAAATCATTCGTTTTTATGGCCACTCGATGCAGGGTCTGATGGGTAATTATTTGGAAAAAACCTTGGAATCATTCATGGATATTCACAACAAGTTAAATGATCAATCGAAGGTAACCCCAGGCGTAGGTAGCGATGCGTGGGCCCAAATGATGAATTTACAAAATCCCTTAATGCAGGGCTTAATGGGTAATTACCTTGATCAAAGTAAAGAACTGTTTATTAATATGCAAGAACAAATGAAGAGCTCGCAAAATTTGTTTGGCGGCTTTCCATTTGCACCTAGCGCCAAACCCACAGATAAAGAATAGTGTTGTGTCGAGTAAGGTAGGGTTTGTTTCCTTGGGTTGCCCCAAGGCATTAGTTGACTCAGAAATTATTCTCACCCGTTTGAGTGCCGAGGGCTATGAAACTGCCCAAGATTATGCTGGCGCTGATTTGGTGGTTGTCAATACCTGTGGCTTTATCGATTCGGCAGTGGCAGAGAGCTTAAGTGCAATTGGTGAAGCCTTGGCCGAGAACGGTAAAGTGATTGTGACGGGTTGCTTGGGTGCCCGCAAAAATGCTGATGGCAGTGATTTGATCCTGAGCATTCATCCTAAGGTGCTTGCGGTTACGGGGCCTCATGCCACCGAAGAAGTAATGCAGGCGATTCATTTGCATCTACCCAAACCACACGATCCCCTGACCGATTTAGTGCCCGAGATTGGTATCAAATTAACCCCAAAACATTATGCCTACTTAAAAATTGCCGAAGGCTGCAATCATCGCTGCACCTTTTGTATTATTCCCAGTATGCGCGGTGATTTAGTGTCGCGGCCCATTGGTGATGTATTGAGTGAAGCGGCGCGCTTATTTAGCTCGGGTGTAAAAGAGTTATTAGTAGTCTCACAAGACACCAGTGCGTATGGGCTTGATATTCAATATCGTACTGGCTTTTGGGATGGTAAGCCCATCAAAACACGACTCTTTGACTTAGTGGGGGCTTTAAATCAATTGGCCCGTAAGCACCAAGCATGGGTGCGGCTTCATTACGTGTATCCTTATCCACATGTCGATGCGATTTTGCCTTTAATGGCAGAGTTTGCTGAACATGGCTATGGCGTGTTGCCTTATTTAGATATTCCTCTACAACATTCACATCCAGATGTTTTAAAGCGTATGAAACGGCCCGCAAGTGGGGAAAAAAATTTAGAACGAATTGAGGCCTGGCGTGCTATTTGCCCAGATTTAATTATTCGCAGTACTTTCATTGCCGGCTTTCCAGGTGAAACTCAGGCCGAGTTTGATCATTTGATGTCTTTTATGGTGCAGGCCAAAATCGATCGAGCTGGTTGCTTTGCCTATTCGCCAGTGGCTGGAGCACAGGCCAATGATTTACCGAATGCTGTGCCTGAGGAAGTGCGCGAAGAGCGGCGTAGCCAATTTATGGCTCAAGCTGAAGCCATTTCGACCGCTAAACTTCATCGGTTCGTAGGTAAGCGCATGCGGGTCTTGGTCGATCGAGTTGATACCCACGGCGGCGTTGGCAGAACTGCAGGTGATGCCCCCGAAATCGATGGTTTAGTCAAAATCTTACCCGTTAATAAAGCCTCAAAACGTTATCGGGCGGGTGAATTTGTGCGTGTGACAGTACTCGAAGCACAGGGTCATGACTTGCTGGTAGAAATATAAAAGCTTGGCAATTTATTTATAAGAGCGATAATAATAAGGATAAATAGGGAGAAATAGATATGAGTCGGGATGTCGTTGTTTTAAGCGCAGTGCGTTCTGCAATTGGTAGTTTTGGCGGGGGCTTAAGTAGCTTTGAACCCTCTGAATTAGGTGGCATCGTGATGAAAGAGGCAATTGCTCGTTCTGGGGTTGACCCCAAAGAAATTAATTACGTTACTGTTGGCAATACGATTCCGACTGACAGTCGCTATGCTTATGTCGCACGTGTCGCCGCAATTCAAGCTGGATTGCCGATGGAATCGGTAGCGATGACCTTAAATCGCTTATGTAGTTCTGGCTTGCAAGCCATTGTTACAACTGCGCAAGCAATTATGCTAAATGATTGTGATTATGGTGTTGGCGGTGGTGTAGAAGTAATGTCGCGCGGGATGTACGGCTCGCCAGCAATGCGCAGTGGGGCCCGCATGGGCGATAGCAAAATGCTTGACCTCATGGTGGCAGTGTTAACTGATCCTTTTGGCGTAGGCCATATGGGGGTTACTGCTGAAAATTTAGTCGAAAAATGGAAATTAACGCGTGAAGAGCAAGATGCTCTCGCGGTTGAGTCGCATCGCCGTGCTGGTCTTGCAATTAAAGAGGGGCGATTTAAATCACAAATCGTGCCGATTACAATTAAGACCCGTAAAGGCGATGTAGTATTTGATACCGATGAGCATTGCAAGCCCGAAACTACGATGGAAGCATTGGGCAAAATGAAAACAGTCTTTAAAAAAGAGGGTGGCTCGGTTACAGCAGGAAATGCCTCAGGTATTAATGATGGCGCAGCTTTTTTTGTTTTGGCTGCAGCAGAAGCCGCTGCTAAGGCTGGCCATCAACCGATGGCACGTTTAGTCTCTTACGCCATTGCTGGTGTGCCTAATCAGATTATGGGCGAGGGACCAATCCCAGCGACCAAAATTGCCTTACAGCGTGCTGGCCTGAAGTTAGACCAAATAGATGTGATTGAATCAAACGAAGCTTTTGCCGCGCAGGCCTTAGCTGTGACTAAGGGTTTAGGTTTAGATCCAGCAAAAACCAATGTAAATGGCGGCGCAATTGCCTTAGGACACCCAATTGGTTGTTCGGGCGCAGCTATTGCTACTAAAGCACTTTATGAATTGCAACGAGTAAATGGCAAATATGCTTTGGTGACGATGTGTATTGGTGGTGGGCAAGGTATTGCTACTATTTTTGAGCGCATGTAATTTAGCGTAATAAAGCTAAAGTTGCATCTAAGCCGACTCGGTCAAAAGCTGCGTCGGCTTTTTCTTTGACTAGAGGCTTAGCACGGTAAGCAATGCTCAGGCCAGATCCAGCCATCATGAGTAAGTCGTTGGCGCCATCACCAATTGCTATCGCCTGTGTTTTATTGCAACCTAAGTTTAGGCATGTTTCATCGAGGTAGCGCGCCTTACCAGCCGCATCAATAATTTCACCTAAAACTTTACCAGTTAGTACCCCGTCCTGAATTTCTAAGGTATTTGCCTGTGCTTGATCAAAGCCTAAGGTCTCTTGTAATTGCTTAGTAAAAAAAGTAAAGCCACCTGAGACAAGTAGGGTATGCAAGCCTAATTGCCGAGCTTGAAAGATTAATTCGGCAGCGCCAGGATTGGGTTGAAGTCGTTCGCGGTAAACCGCCTCTAGAACGCTGGCTGAAACTCCAGTTAATAAAGCAACGCGTTGTTGCAGGCTATCGCTAAAGTTTTTAATTTCACCGCGCATGGTCGCTGCAGTTATTTCTGCAACCTCAGCTTTTTTCCCAGCAAAGTCGGCTATTTCATCAATGCATTCAATATTGATCAGAGTAGAGTCCATATCAATTGCTAAAACCCGTAATTGACTCGGTTCAAAATGAGCAGGTAGAAAAGCCACATCTGTTTGAAATCGATTAAGTAGCTCGCGCAGAATAAATCGTTGTGCTTTCTCTAAATTTTGATCTAGCTGCCATTGCCTTAGATGCAAACCCGGTGTATTGGTTTGCTGAAAAGAACTTAAGTTAATACCCCATTGCTGGAGGCATTCAGTAACTGCTTGAGTAAAATTGGGCTGCACCGCAAAGGGTGAAAGGGTAACTAGGCGAAGATTTGCAGGCATTAAACAGTACTTAGGGCAGATTGATTGAGGCGTTTAAGCACTTGACGAATTTGTTCTAAACGTTGTTCTAATTGATCAAAATCGCGGGCTTTGGGCGGTGTTATTTTTAAACGATCTTGACCGTTCAATTGAATATGAGCTTGCGTTTGAATTAGTTGAATAATACGCAATGGATCAATGGGTGGATTAGGAATAAAATGCATCTGGATCGCTAGTGGGCTAGCGTCAATTTTTTTAATGCCGTAGTCAGCCATTTCTAAACGTAAGCGATGGGTTTCATAAAATGATTTAGCAGGGTCCGGTAAACTTCCAAAACGGTCGATTAATTCTTCGCGCAAATCCATTAATTCTGAAAAATCGTGTGTTGCCGCAAAGCGTTTATATAGTGAAAGACGTTCATGCACATCGGGGCAATATTCTTCAGGCAGTAGAGCCGGTACACCTAAATTGACATCGGTTGTAACTTGTAAGGGGGCCAAGAGGTCTGGTTCTTTACCACTTTTTAATGATTTGACGGCGCGATTAAGCATTTCGGTATAGAGCTGGTAACCAATTTCATGAATTTCACCCGATTGCTTATCGCCTAAGACTTCACCAGCGCCACGGATCTCGAGGTCATGCATCGCTAAATAAAAACCAGAGCCTAATTCCTCCATTGCTTGAATTGCATCAAGCCGGAGTTGGGCTTGTTTGCTCAAGGCATCGGGGTCGGGTACCATTAGATAGGCATAGGCCTGATGGTGTGAGCGGCCCACGCGGCCACGTAATTGATGCAATTGCGCCAAACCAAATTTATCAGCGCGGTGCATGATGATTGTATTTGCAGTAGGTACGTCGATACCAGTTTCAATAATAGTTGTGCATAATAAAATATTGCTACGTTGTGTAACAAATTCGCGCATGACTGTTTCGAGTTGTCGTTCATGCATTTGGCCATGGGCTACACTAATTCGCGCTTCGGGTAGCAGTGTTTGTAATGCGTACCGGCGGTTTTCAATAGTTTCAACCTCATTGTGTAAAAAATACACTTGGCCGCCACGTTTAATTTCACGTAATACAGCCTCGCGAATAACATCATCACCTTCACGGCGCACAAAAGTTTTAATGGCTAAACGTTTTTGTGGTGCAGTGGCAATAATCGAGAGCTCGCGCAAGCCTTCCATTGCCATCCCTAAAGTTCGTGGAATTGGGGTAGCTGTGAGGGTCAATATATCAACTTCAGCTCGCAATGCTTTGAGCACCTCTTTTTGTCGCACCCCAAAGCGATGCTCTTCATCGACGATGACTAAACCCAAGCGATTAAAATGGGTTTCTTTAGATAATAATTTATGAGTACCAATCACGATATCGGCCTCGCCCGCAGCAATTGCTGCTAATGCTGCAGTTATTTCTTTGGCGGTTTTAAAGCGTGATAATTCAACTATCTTCACTGGCCAATCTGCAAAGCGATCTTTCCAGGTGGCAGCATGTTGCTCAGCCAGCAAGGTAGTGGGCGCTAAAATGGCAACTTGTTTCCCCCCCATTACAGCAATAAAGCTGGCTCTTAGGGCGACTTCGGTTTTACCAAAACCAACATCACCGCAGACCAATCTATCCATCGACCTACCGTTTGTCATGTCGCTGATTACAGCAGCAATAGCTGTCGTTTGATCAGGAGTCTCTTCAAAACCAAAAGCTTCGGCAAAGGCGGCGTAATCGTGAGCAGAATATTCAAAGGCATGCCCTTTCCGCAATACTCGGGCAGCATAGAGATTGAGTAACTCTGCTGCGATATCGCGAATTTGCTGGGCTGCCTTGCGTTTTGCTTTTTCCCACTGGCCAGAGCCCAGTTGATGTAAGGGTGCCGATTCTGGATCGGCACCAGCGTAACGGGTAACCAATTGCAACTGATGTACTGGGACATAGAGCGTAGCTTGATTGGCATAAACCAAATGTAAAAATTCTTCAAAAATTGGCGCTACTTTTGGGGGTGCCAAATTTAGCAAAACTAGCCCTTGATAGCGTCCAATACCGTGTTCTGCATGCACTACTGGATCACCAATCTTGAGTTCTGCTAAATCCTTAAACAACATATCAGGATCAGTAACTTGAGTGGCAGAACCCTTACGGCGTTGGCGGGCAGTAGCCGTAAATAACTCTGCTTCAGTGATCACAATTAATTTGGTACTTGGCCAACTAAAGCCATTAAACAAAGGTGCAACTACCAAACCAAAGGGGGCAGTACCTTTCATAAAGTCGGCTAAGGTTTCGCTCATTTCTGGTTTTAATACAAAAGGGTGACTATTTTTTGTTTCAACAACAAAGTTACTTTCTTCAAGTAGTTGCCGAATTGATTCGCGACGTCCCGCGGTATCGGCGCATAACACTATTCGATATTGATTTTGGGCTACGAGGTGACGTAAGTGCGCTAGAGGGTCGGCATCTCGGCGATGAACCGCCACCTCAGGCACAGGTAAAAAGGTTGAGCTAGTGACATTTTCTGGTGAACTTGAGGAGTTGCTATCAAGAGTGAGTCGCGCATAAGCTTTAGAGTAAGTAAAAAATGCATCAACATCTAAAAAGAGGGCTTCAGGATTTAAGACAGGTCGCTCTAGATCGTGTTTTAAAAAGTTGTAACGAGTTTGTGTTTCCTTCCAAAAACTACGAATACTTCCTTCTATATCGCCAACTGAGGCAATCCAAACACCTTCTTTAGCATCTGGCAAGTAATCAAATAGGGTTGCAGGCTCAGCAAAAAATAAAGGCAAATACGATTCAATGCCCGCACTTGCAATGCCAAGGTTGGCATCTTTATAAATTGCGCAGCGACTCGGATCACCTTCAAATACCTCGCGCCACCGTCCACGAAAAGCAATGCGTGCTGCATCATCAAAGGGAAACTCATGGCCTGGTAATAAGCGTACCTCCTTGACGGGATACAAACTGCGTTGGGTGTCGGGATCAAATGCGCGAATTTGTTCAATTTCATCGCCAAATAAATCGAGTCGAAAGGGCAACGCTGAGCCCATTGGGAATAAATCGATTAAGCCGCCGCGAATACTATATTCACCTGGCCGCATAACTGCACTCACTGGGTCGTAACCGGCTTGCTGTAATTGCAAACGCAGTGCGGTTTCGTTTAATTGATCACCTTGTTTAAAGAAAAAAGTGTGTCCAGAAAGAAACTGTGGAGGTCCAAGGCGCTGAAGAGCAGTGGTTACCGGAACCAAGACAATGTCGCAGTTACCATTAAGCATTGCATATAAAGTTGCCAAACGTTCAGAGACTAAATCTTGATGTGGCGAAAATTGATCGTACGGCAGAATTTCCCAGTCGGGTAGTAGGCGCGTATTGAGATGCGGTGCAAAGGCAGGAATTTCTTCGAAGAGTCTTTGAGCATCTTGGGCTTGTGCGCAAAAAACTACCAAGATTGAAAATTGAGCACGGTAGCGTATGGCCGATTCGGCCAGTAAAGCGGCGTCGGCGGAGCCAACCAAGCCTGAAAAGGTAAAGCGCTGCCCAGCCCTTGGCTCAGGGACGGGGGGTGTTAGCTTGATTCCATCAGACATCTGCCGCCATTATAGAATCAGGTATGCATACTTTGAATTTGAACCGAGCCTGCCACCTTGTTTTGCCAGCTGCAGGCACTGGCTCCCGCTTAGGCGGCAATTTGCCGAAGCAATTTCGTTTGCTTGGGGCAAAGCCAATGTTGGCATATGCTCTAGAGGCGATCTTAAGCACATCAGAAATTAGCTCAATTTGGGTGGGCTTAAGCCCGCAATTTAATGAGCCAGAGTCAATTCAGTACTTGGAAGAAATGGCTGAACGCTCTCAAGGTCGCCTGCACCTACTGCCAACGGGCGGGGCAAGCCGGCACGAAACGGTACTCAATACCTTAAGCGCTTTGCTAAACGTGCATATTCCTGCTGATGATTGGGTGTTAGTACATGATGCTGCTCGCCCAGGAATAACGGCAGGCTTAATTCAGCAATTAATAACGGCAGTTAATGCAGGCAAGCAAAATCAGTCTAATTTGTGGGGCGGCTTACTAGCGATGCCCCTAGCAGATACCTTGAAACGAGCAGAGCTAAGCTCCCAAGGAAGTTTGGCGCAGGCTACCCTTGCGCGGCAGCACCTTTGGCAAGCCCAAACGCCACAAATGTTTCAATTGGGCCCGCTGCACAGTGCTCTTACTCAAGCGCTTGAAGTGGGGGCCGAAATTACCGATGAGGCCAGTGCGATGGAGCTACTGGGTGCTAAGCCATTACTAGTTGAGGGGGCTACCCGCAACTTTAAAGTTACGCATCCCGCCGACTGGGATTTGATGCACACTGTCTTACTTCACCTCCCTTAACTTCACTGCCGAGCAGACCATGAATTCAACCGATAAATTATCAGCTACGGCCCATGGTGCCCCACCATTTCGAATTGGTCAGGGCTACGATATTCATGCTCTAGTGGTTGATCGCAAATTAATTTTAGGTGGGGTGTTGATTCCCTACGAGAAAGGTTTACTCGGGCACTCTGATGCTGATGCGTTATTGCATGCGGTAACAGACGCACTGTTAGGTGCTGCAGGACTAAACGACATAGGCCAGCTTTTCCCTGACACCGAGGCACAATTTAAAGACATTGATAGCCGTATTTTGTTACGCACAGCATTACAAAAGGTGCAGGCCGCTGGTTATCACGTAGGTAATGTCGATGCCACGATTATTTGCCAAAAACCCAAGTTAGCTGAATACTTACCAGCTATGGTGCGCAATATGGCTGCAGATTTAGCGGTTACCCCTAGCCATATCAATATTAAAGCCAAGACCAATGAATCACTGGGTCACTTGGGCCGCGGTGAGGGCCTTGCGGTGCATGCCGTTGCGTTGCTCTATAGGGCTTAAGCCCAGCCATTGTAGAATTCACCCTTTGGCATGAAGTTTAAGCTGGCGGCGTTAAAAGCGCGAGGATGGCGAAATTGGTAGACGCACCAGGTTTAGGTCCTGACGCCAGAAATGGTGTGGGGGTTCGAGTCCCCCTCCTCGCACCAATAGGTA
>Ga0049085_10000053_pt1 | contig 49922 bp, 46 predicted proteins | sample GreLakmeSU08MSRF_FD_66721 | JGI IMG/M metagenome (GOLD analysis project Ga0049085, IMG submission 66721) | Freshwater lentic microbial communities from great Laurentian Lakes, MI, USA - Great Lakes metaG SU08MSRF | ecosystem: Environmental > Aquatic > Freshwater > Lake | place: Great Lakes... | reverse complement strand
TTTCGCTCGAATGCAGCTGCTATTGCAAGATTTGCGGCAGTGGCGTATTTGTTGTATAGCCCTATTCGGTCGTGCTGATCCTTGTCGGCGTCTGCGATCTTGGCTTCCGCGGCGGCGATTTCCTTTGTGTATGATGCTACATGCTCTTGTGCCTCCTGGAACACAGGGCCTCGAGAATCTAGTGCGAGTAGTTCTACTTTCCGCTGTTCGTAGACCATTTCTTTCAAATTGAGTCGTGTTGGTATCATTCGCGCTTGCAATTCTTTGACTCTATCTGCATGAGTAGTATCTTCTTTATCCAAGTTCTCTAGTGCGTGTTTGATTGCGTCATTGGCAGTCGCGATTGTGTGCTGCACCGCCGTAAAGTCGTCACAGAGTAATTCGTAGATGTCTGCGTTGTTATTCTCGAGTTGTGTCAATTCTAAGTTGGTCGTCCTGATCACCTTTGCGAGAATCTGTATCAGTGATTCTCTTTCAGTGCGAGCTTGTTTTAATATACATTTTCCGGCCTCTTCCCTCGTACGTTTTAGTTTCGATTCCCAATCATTTCCTTGTTTGGTGAACCACCTGATAAAAACATCAGTTTTGGAATAGCGTTCGAGCCGTTCCTGAAAGTTAAACAACGCTGTATCATACTGCGCGAGCACAGCACTCAGTTCATCCGTGGCGTCGTTAACGGCGGGTGGAGCGTGGACAGCGGCGGGTTGAGCGTCGACAGCGGCGGCTTCGGGCACGTCGGGGACCTGTGTTGTACCGAGTCCTACTTCGATAGTATTGAGCAACGTGGCGAATAAGATGTCCTTCTCGGCTCGGATTATTTTTAACTTATAGACTGTTTTGGTTCCGAATAGTGTTACCATGTCTTGCCTTTGAACGTCATTTTTAAGCGTTTTGTGTTGTGCAAGAGAGTGTTTTTTTGCGAATGCGGCGGCGATATCAATTTGATTATTAGCGAGTAAGATTGCATTGTTCAGTATATTTTCTCCTTCTCTTAATGGCTTCAGAAGTTCGGTGTAAGCGTCGTGGTGATTGTCGCGTCGTTTTTCGTTGTCTATTAGCTGCTCTTGGAGCATGGCAGTATAGTTGTTTGTTGAAGAGGATTCGTACTTCTTCTGTATTTCTTGTAGTTGGTCGACGCACCCCTTGTAATAGTCGGCTTGGGCCTTATGAAAAGCGCATTTATCGAGTATTTCTAGCCATTGTTTAAGTGTGTTTTCTGCGTCTTCTATTAAATTGCGTGCAGCTTGTGCAAGGGCGTCGTATTGCTGTTGTGGGGACACTGATGCTTGATCGGGACCTGGTGCGTCTGCGGGAAGTATGTCGACGAGAGCTTGCAAGTGTTGCATGTCGTTGGCCAAGGTATTCTGGGCCGCGGCAACAGCTGCATGCGCCGTGTTGTCTTCTGTTTTGGCTTGTGTCTGTGCTGCTCGTGCTTGTTGCCGACATTCTTCCGTCCACATCTCGAGTGAATCCGGCAAGTCTGTGTCATCGAGTGCAGGCGGGGTTTTGTCAGGATAAACTTTCACAAATAAGGCACTTTGCGCGAGCTGTGCATCGAGAAAAACTTGTCTGGCGCTCTTGTAGGTATCGATGGACTTCTTCATTACCTCTGCTTCTTCGTGTTCTAGCTCAAATACAGACGATACATCGACGAGACGAAGCGCGGCGGCGTCGAGTTTTATGTCTTGCTTGGCCTGAGTCAGTGCGACAAGCGCTGTGCTTTTGCATTTTGCCGAGAGGGTTTGTGCGTCGTTGAATTCCTGCAGACGCTGCTGCGCCTGCGCTGCGACATCTGCTGCGAGGACACTTTGAGCGACGACCACCTCTTGTTGGGCGACGACAACTTGGTCGGTGGCGAACCCTAACGCAGATACCAGTTGACCGAACAAATTCATCGGAGTAGCTGGAGGCGGGGATGTCTCGGCGATGGATACCATTGTGTCGCGTATCTGTAGCTGTAAGTCTGCGACTTTTTCCTGCGTCTCTTCGAGGTGCTGTTGCTCTATCTCGACCTTGGCATGGTCGGCTTGCAAGGTCTGCTTGGCGAGGCTGGAACTTGCAGCGGATTGCGCGTGTTCCTGCTGCAGCGCGTCTTGCGCGAGGACGACTAGCTGCTCGACGAGCGCGTGCTGTATCACTTGCAACTCGTCGTTTTTTTTGATCAAGTCTGACGTTGCGGGTTCGGGCGGTGACGTTGCGGGTTCGGGCGGTGACCCTTTTTTTAGACGACCTTGCAAAATTGTGACCTCTTCTAGCGCTTCTTCAATTTCTTCAGAGACAGTTTTGATATACTTGATGTCAACTATCGTTGTGTCGAGTTTTGGAAGGGACTTTTTTTGTGCACGTATTTCCTCGATTCTTTTGTTTGACACTTTCTCTTGTTTATCTGCGTCGGACAGGAAGTTTTTTGCTTTTTCGATGAGAGTGTCTCCGTAATTCCGTACTGCGAGTTTTTGCTTCTCTACATTGGTATCGGCAGCTTCTGTGGTGATAGTTTTAAACAGCTGCAAGCGAGAACTGTCCCAATTGTGCAAGGTAGTGCACAAATCCATGTTATCCCTCAATATTTGCTTGCAATTTTCGATCTGTCGTTGCAATATTTCTACATCATGCATGAAATCACGCCTGCTATTTTTAAATTTCAACATTTCTACCGTAAAGTTCGCATTATAATCGACCAATATATTCCACGCGTCGACGCCACCGTCTGGGTCTATCAGCTTTGTCTTTTGATACCAAGCTAATAGTGATTGCCTTGTCGCCTCCACATTTTGCTTGTGCTGTGATTGTGTGTGGATTAGTGTTTTTAAGACATCTATCGCATCGTCGCCTTTTTTGGTTTGTACTATTGCCTCATCTGTTTTTGGTTGATATAGATCCTCGTAACACTTTAGGAATGATTTTGCCTGGACCCATGTGTGCATATTCCTCCACGCACTTTTCTGAATTAATGGTGTGTTTTCTTCGCGATAATTGTTGAAAATTGCGTCCCACATAACAGCGCCAGCAAGGTGTGCAGGGACATCGGAAGGTGCTTGCAGGGATACTACGCTGTCGTTCGTGTGCACGAGATCGGCCTCGTCGTTCGTGTGCACGAGATCGGCCTCGATCGCATGGAGTGACTCGAGAATCGAGCGAATGTCCTGCATTTGGTGTGACGGCTGCGTCTTTTATAGGGATGCAGCGGATAACAGCGGAGAAGAACTCAGCAAGCACAAACAACGCAGAAGGCGCGCGCGCGGGCGTTTGCTTTATAGGGCGCGCGCGGCGGAGAAATGGCGGGGCTGAGCCTCTGCAAGACGCTGGCGAGCGTGATGCGGCGGGGCGTGCCGGAGCAGGCACTAGAAGGGTGCGCGGCGGCGGACCGGCTGCTGCTGGAGAACGTGGCGCACCTGGCGCAGCAGGCGGTGCCGGAGCTGGACGTGACGCGGGCGGCGGTGAGGATGGAGAAGGACGTGTACGTGCTGCGGCTGCCGGCGAGCGTGGGCGAGATGGCGGTGGACCTGTCGCAGCTGCGCGAGATCGAGGCGTACTCGCCGTTCCGGGTGGTGCAGGTGGGCGTGGCGGTGGGCGGGACAGAGGGCGTGTGGGTGGAGGTGCGGGTGGCGACGGAGAGCCGGCCGATCGCGTTTAGCGAGGTGGACATCGTGCGGATCACAAAGCGGCGGCGTTTTGTTTGATGTGTGTTTCATGTTTATGGAAAGCGTTGTACGCGAAGATACGTCAGCGTGCAGCAAACAAGTGAGTTAACAACTAGTCAGTCTGCATGCAGAGCGTGTAGAAGGCCTCACGCGCTGCGTGCATCTGGTCGATGTTGGCCTGCCCGGGGGCAGGCTTCACGGGCAGGCCGAGGTCGAGCGGCGCGGGATCGTCCCGCGGCGTCTGGGTGTAGACGAGCTTGCGCGCGGAGAGTTTGAACGAGCCTGCGACCGGGACCAAGACGGAGTACGGCGAGCGCACGGGACGCTTCTTGCAGACGTGCTGCGGGCTTTTCTTGTGCTGCGGGTTAGCGCATGGCGTGCTGTGTGTGTCTGACATGGCGGACGTTGACTTGTGCTTGGAGTTGTTTGTCCCGGGCTTCTATAGGCAAACGGCTAGAGGCAAATGGCTTTTCGCGAAAAGCCGCGGGCTTGCCTATAATTTTTTATTTTTGAGGACTGACTTTTTTATTTTTGAGGACTGGATTTTTATTTTTTGAAACCGAATAAAGTCTATGCGTATGGCACTTCGTGCGTTTTGAAAATTTCGCTTGGAAATATACTGGCGCTTCTTAAACGTACTCGCACTCGACGGTCTCGTCGGTATCCTCTTTCATGCCAACGTCCCAAGGCGCTGTTGTGTCGTGGAGCACGACGTCCTGCACGCCGCCGCGGCGCCTGTTGCGCTTCCAGACGAAGCGGATGGTTTTGCGGTCGATGCGCAGGTCGGCGCAGAGCTGGTGGAAGATGGCGTGCAACGGCCTGTTCGAGTCCATCTCGACGATGGTCTTTTCGAAATCGCCGGGGTGCCACAGGGTGAAGGTCTGCACCCAGTGGTCGTCCTCGGGGAAGTAGACGCGGGGCGAGGGCGAGCGGGCCTTGCGCTTGCGGGCAGGCTGCATGAAGCGCACGAGGCATACGGGCCCTACGCACTGGTCGAGACACCAGCAGGTGGTTTCGACGGAGGCGTGCAGGGGCGGGGCAAAGCCGCCGAGCGCGAAGAGAGCGTCGAGTGTGGGAAAGTGCAGTTCGGGCAGTCCCTGCAGTCCCGGCACTGCGACGGGACCCTCGAGGAGCACAGGCGGCGCGAGCTCGTGCGGCAGCGGCATGATCTCGGTGCAGGTCAAGTCGATGCTGTCGTTGTGGACGTCCTGCAGCGGATTGCGGGGTGGCATGGTGCTTTGTGATTTCTAGTGCTCACTTGATTGAAGAGCTTATAAAGAGGGCGGCTTTTGGCGAGTGGCTCTTCGGAAAATAAAATGGAGAATGCATTCCTCAAAAATAAAAAAGTCAGTCCTCAAAAATAAAAAAGTCGGTCTTCAAAAATAAAGATGACCCTTCGCGGAAAGTGTCTCTTCACGAAAAGGTGTTAAATAGTCCCGCCGTTGCGAAAGCACCTGAACGAGCGCAGGCATGTTCGGCATGAGCGGAGGACTGAAGCCGTATATGAGCGCGGCGGAGAAGGCGCGCTGGTTCGCCGTGCGCGAGGCGGTGGTGAAAGGGCGACAGGTGTCGGCGATCATCGACCTCGAGGACAAGCTGTTCGAGTGCGAAGCGGCGAATAAGACGCTGGCGGAGGAACGCGACGCAGCGCGCGCTGCCGTGGCCGCGCTGCAGGCGGAGGTTCGGCAACTTGAGCGCGATAAGCGCACGCTGGCGGTGCAGGCGTGGGAAACTAAGCATATTTACCGGTGAAGATAGTGAAGGTAGACGATAGTGCGATTGACGATGGCGTGAACGCAGGTTGTGGAGTTGCAGGCGAGCGAGCGCCGGATTCTGGTACAGCTGTACTGCATGCAGAGCCACGCGTGGGAGCACGGTGAGGCGAGCGGGGTCTTCACGATGGACAGCGAGTCCGAGTCTGCGATGCTTGGTAGTGCTGACTAGTTCTGAGTAAGGCGGCACTTGTGCTGACTAGTGCTGAGTAAGGCGGCACTTGTGCTGACTAGTGCTGAGTAAGGCGGCACTTGGACACCAGCAGCGTTTATTGAATAAACATATCCTGCACGGGCGTCTCTGTGTTTGTAAGTTGTGCGAGTGTCTCGTGCTTGAGCTCGATGACGAGTTGGGCGAGCTGTGCGTGGTTGCACCGACGCCGGATTTCGTCGTCGGACAGGGTGACGAGCAGGGCGAGCTTTGGCGGCTTTTGGCGGCTGTGTTTTTTTTAGAGGAGATGTAAAGTTTGCAGCTGCCGTCTTTACTAGAAACAAAAAACGGCACGCCTACGCAGAAACCCAGGCGCACACTACGTGTGCTCTGGCAGTACCTTGGGCACGTATGCCGGGTTGAACTTGACACCGAGTTTGTGCATTTCCCACCTGAAGCGGCCTTTGTACAGTATCGGGGGAAAACCGAGGCCGTCCGGAGAAGGCGCGCAGATCATCGCCTGGTGGTCACTATCTACACACAGAAGAGTGAGCGACGCGCCGTCGATACCGTTCTCCTTTATACCTTCTGTTGGAAACTTATGCTTTTCAAACAAGTGCACAACCTCATCGACCGTCAATGTGCTGATTGTCGACTGCACAGGCACCGCGGCCGGTGTGAAGGCGGCTGCGGCTGCGGCGGGCGTAAACGCGACTGCGCCCGGGTTAAATTTGCGGGCGGTGCATTGGAAAACGGTGGGCTTGCTGGCAAGCATAGCGGCAAGGCAGCTGCCGGCGGCCGCGATGGTCTTGCGCACGAAGTCGTATGACTCTTCCGAGATACCGTTTTTCAGTACGCTGCCAGGCAGGTGCGCCAGGACGTTCCTGAAGTATCGCAGGGCATTACAAGCCGCACGCGCGTCCGTCGCGGCGTGTTTCACGTGCTCGCTTGCGGCGCACATGTATGCGATATGCGAAGTGGTGGCCTCACCCTCCGAATGGCAGATAAAGTCGTTGCGAAACGCAACCCAGTCGTCGCCCATCGCCTTTATGCGAACGGCCGCAGCGTGGCGCTTCTCGTCATCATTGTGTGCATAGAGACACGTGTCTCCATGCAAGCAGGAGGGACCTTTGTTGCACATCGAGGTTTTGTAAGAATCCCAGGCTTTCGTGCAGTCGGGCGCAAGCTCCTCTCGGGCGTGTGCATATTTGCATTTGTTTTGGAAGTAATGCGCACACGGCCTGTCAAGGAAGTAATTCACACACGGTCTGGACTTGCACTTCGCCGGGCCCGCGGCCGCGCTCGGGCTTTTGTACGACGGGTTCGCGGCCGCGCTGATCGTCGTGAGAGCATCGCGGATTACCGGCACATCCGCAATGACAGACACGTGCTTGAATTCCCACTTAATCGAAAAAGGGATTTCTACCGTGCGCTTGGTGTGTTCGTTTGTGAGTTCGCGCAGTCGGTGAAGAGATTCGGACTCCATGTCGTTCTCGTTATCCTCGTAGACACTTTCTTCTACGAGGCAGAATGCCTGCTTCACGACAAGAACAGCATTAGCGAGGTGCGGAAGTACGAGATTGTGCAACTCGCCTAAACGCAACTGGGCGGCGGTCATTGTGTTCCTTGCGTGTGGCGGCGACGGCGGCCTGCTGCAACGAATGTGCGCGGCAGCGGGGTCTTATATACTCCCTGGCACGACTTACCACAAAACAAGATAAATGTATTGTCCAGTCTCCGTAGTATAAATACGCGCCGTGTCTTATCGATGTCATGTAAAAAGACGACGCGACTGGTGCTCGTAATGGCCATCCTCGCACGCGCTGCTGCACAGTGCTCCGATGGGTACTACCTGAGCGAGGATACGTGCTGCAGGGTCAATGCGGTCGTGAACCCATACGCTACGCTGATGTCGATAAAGCCGATGCTGACATACTACGCGGTCAAGGTAGCCAGCCCGCCATCTCTGGCGACGCGGGTTCTGGGGACGCGGTCGGCTTTGTGCACATTGAGTTCTTTGCAATGCGCATCACAACAGTCGCAGAACCCCGGCCCCGTGTACCAGGCCGCGGGTGGATACAACAACAAACCGTATCTGGCTTTCGGAAAAACGAGCGCCGGTCGAGGTCACGCGTACCTAGACACAGACGAGGGTAATGTCTTGTGGAGTGGAGGACTGGCAGTGGTGGCGGTGATTCGGATCACGGAACGCATCTCCGGAGCGATCTGGAGCATGCAGAAATACAACGAGCACATCCAGTTCCAAATCCACACAGTAATTACGACTGACAACGTCTTCAGGCTCTGCGCATCGGCATATAACTCGGTCAATACCGTAGACAGTTTCTGCACCGACGAAGTTCCAGTCAACGAGTGGCTGCGAGTGCTGTATACATACGACGAAAGTCGTGTGGCTGCTCAGTATGTCAAAGTGACTGTGACGTATGTAAACGTGGCCTCGCAGACGATCGCTCTGAATTCTCGGAATCTGTGTTTTGACGGTGCTACTTCAAATCAAGTCGCCAGGTTATGTTCAATCAATTATCAGACTACGAATCTGGCAAGTTGTATTGATTGCAATTTGTGTTCATGTACAAATAGGTATGTCAAATACGTGCTCGGCTACAGCGCTGCCACGGACTGCTCAGACAACAAAAATTTCGTTGACGCAAAAATACGACTTTTAACTGAAACAGGTGGACTGGCCGCGAACGGGTTCAATTGTAACAGGCCGAACTTCGACCTGGCCGGCTTCTACCTCATCCAGGCGAAGGTGACGGATACGCAGATATCGGCGATATTCCAGGCGATCGCCGCCGGTCTGCAGATAGCGTACGACGATTCGATACCGGCCGTAAGCGGGTGCATGTGCAGCCTCGGGTACACCGGCGGGGCGAGCGACTGCACGGCGTGCGCTGTTGGGACCTACAAAGCGACGGCTGGAAGCACAGCGTGCGACGCGTGTGAGGCGGGGAAGAGTACCACTAGTTCCGGCAGCACTTCGTCGTCCGAGTGTCTGTGTCCCGCGGGATACGCGGGTGCGGCGGGCAGCGCGTGCGCGGCGTGTGCTCTCGGAACGTACAAAGCGTCGCCGAGCAGCGGCGCGTGCGACGCGTGTGGGGCGTACAAGACTACCGTCAGTTCTGGCAGCACTTCGTCGGCGGCGTGTGTGTGCACGAAGGGCTCCGAGTACGTGTAGGCACGCGAGCGCTAATGGAGCAGGTTGTACTGCCACTGCATCATGTTCTGCACGCACGCCATTTTCATGTAGTCGGTGTTGAGGTAGAGCTCGAGGCGGATGCCGGCGTCGGAGTGCACCGGCAGGACGAAGCCGATGCCGCTGGAGAGGGCGACGCGCATGCCCGTGTCGGCGAAGAGCGTGAGGGCGCGCGCGTCGAACATTGCGCTGTGCATGACGGTGGGCATCAGCGGGTGTGCGATGCTGAGGCAGATGAGGTTGCTGGTGTCTTGCGTCTTCTTGACGTGCTTGTTGAACTTGCGCTGGAAGCTGCGGTGCGTGCAGTACTCGTCGACGTTCGGGTCGGGCGAGGCGTGCGCGGCGTCGCGGGCGGGGTGCACGGGCGTGCGGAAGCGGACGGACACGTCGACGCCGGCGGGCGTTTCGTAGTGCATGTGGGCTTCGAAGACGAGGTCGCGGGCGATGGCGGCGACGCTGAGGTCTACGGTGAGCTCGGGGTCGTCGTCCTGCGCAGCGCCAAGGTGCATGGCGGCGGTCTTGGCGAGCAGCGCGTCCTGCATGCGCGGGGCGAAGCTCTCGATGAGCGCGCGCTCGGGCAGGCCGCGGCGGCAGACCGGGCAGCGCATGTCGTTGGTGCAGAAGTGCAGGGCGAGGGCGCAGGCGTGGAAGACGTGGCCGCAGGCGAGCTCGGCGGCGTTGATGACGTCTGTGTGCTCGGTGCGGGTGTGGACGGTGCTGGTGAGCGTCATGTCGATGTGCTCGGCGGCGGGCGCATCCGGGCCGGGCGGGGCGACGTCGTCGTGGAGCCACTCTGCGCCGACGCCGTCGACGTGGACGTCGGCGATGGCGATGTGGAACATGTCGCATGGCTCGTCGCGGGCGCACGGGCGCAGGAGGACGGGCACGTCGGCGAGCGCCTCGCTGCGCCAGAGGACGGTGGGCATGCGGTGCGCGCGCGCGTGCTTAATACGGGTAGCGGCGGTTACGCGAAACAAAGGCGCTAGTTGACTGAAGGGACAGCTCGGCGAGGAGAAGGCGCAGGGGCGCGAGGGCCGACGCACGGGCGGCGATTATGCAGGAACCTGGGACAGATGCCGCGGCTGTCGACAACCAGGCAGGCCAGCCGTTTCTAGCGTCTCTGTTGGCGTATTCGAGCAAGAAGCGGTCGACGTGCTCCCGTCCCTCTTCTGCCGGCTGTGCGAAGATGATATCGGGTATGTCTCTGCTGGCGTAGGCGAGCAGGAAGCGGTCGACGTGCTCCTGTCCCTCTTCTGCCGGCTGTACGAAGGCGATGTCGGGTAGCAAGTCGCACGTGACGGTGAGTTCTTGGCGGTGACCGAGCGCCGCGCTCCACGTGACGAGCGTGAGCGAGCGCATGCCGGCGAGCAGCTCTTTTTTCACGTCTTCGGTAAGGGTGGTGGTGCATTTGTGGCCGCCGGTGCGAAAGTACTTTTTTCTCTCCCAGCGAAATTCGCTTTGCTGCTGGCGTTTGACGTCCTCGAGCATCTCCACTAACTTGATTGCCTTGAGGAAGTCAAAGAAGCCGTCGGCGTCCTCTTTGAAGAGGCGCACGATTTGCATGACGCGCAGGATGTGGGGCCTGAGGCGCTCCTGGGCGTCCGTTGTCGTGATGAGCCACTGGCCGTCAGCCAAGCTGATTATGAGCAGCATGAGTATGTCGGGACACAGCTCAAGGATTGTGTTGGTGTTAAAGTAGAGGATTTCCTGCTGCTTGACGCGCGTCATCCGTTGTCTTTTAGGGGTGGGCGAGCCTTCTGCCGCGTCGGCGTCGGTGTCGGCAGTGAGGTCTGTGAGGTAGAGCGGCACGATTTCGTCGCCGTGGCAGCAGCAGAGCATGAGCATGCACGAGTTTCGTGCCAAGGTCTTCATGGAGACGCACGCGGGAAATGGCATGTCTTTCGAAGACGCGTAGATCATCGAGTCCGCCTCCTTATTTTTGCTGCAGAGCAAGACGGACAGGTATCCTTTCTCTGTGTCGCGGAAGCCGTGGCCGCAGACGATCATGAGGTTGCTCTGAATGCTGCAGAGCTGTCTTACGTCGGTGACGTAGGTTTCCTTGCACTGTTTTGTGTGGAGGACATGGACGTAGTCGCGGAACGAGTTACTGGGTCTGTCGTACGACATGGCGCCGCGGACGCAAAAGAACTTGTGCACGTCCAAGCTATGGATGTAACAATAGTTCGCGAGGTCCTCCAGGATGTTTCCGTTCGGTGGCCCCTCCTGGGACTTATCCGAGACGATGGCGACTTGACAGACGGTGTCGTTGCTGGCGAGTGAGACGCCAGTGGTGGCGCGCGTGGCAGGGCCTGCGTCGCTCATGCGCGTGATACGCGCGTCTTTTATATACGCGCGCGCGCGCTTAATGCGGGCAAAAGACGTGCCGTATAAAAGACGGGGCGGGCAGGGGCATGCAGGATGTGGGCTCGCGGCTGGCGGCGTACGTGCTGGTTGCAGTGTTCTGGGCCATAACGGCGATTTCGCTGGACAGCGTATATAAGTCGGCGTCTACGGGGGCATGAGCCACGGGACAACGGGGGGCATAGCGAGCACGACGCGCACGCGCGTTGATTCGGCGGCGAAGCACATCATGCCGGCGAAGATCGACACGAACTTGATGAAGATCTACTCGGGGAACCCGAACGCGGACCTGCAGACGCTGCACCATAAGAAGCTGGACTTCCTGACGGAGAAGGACGATTTAGTGCTGAACGTGAGCCGGAAGCTCGAGGGCGTGGACGCGCGCACGTTCCACGCGTACCCCGCGGCGATCTCGACGCTGGGGAAGTGCACCGAGGCGTACACGCTGATCCTGGCGGTGTTGTACGCGCAGGCGAGCGCGCGCGAGATGTACGCGATGATAGACGCGATCACGAAGCCGAACAAGCTGAGGGAGGTTTGGGAAGCGATTTCGCAGCAGGAACCGAGCCAGCCGATGGGTGCGTTCCTGGCGCGGTTCGACTCGCTGGATAAACTGAAGGCATCGCCGGACGCGGCGATGCTGCTGCGCGAGCTGAAGAGCATGCCGTTCTACCAGCTGCAGGGGTACTCGCTGGGGCGCGCGTGGGCGAGCCCGATCTCGGGCGACACGGTTTTTTCGGTGCTGATCGGCGGGTGCGTGACGGTGATGAACGGGCACTTTGCGATGCACGCGGGGCAGCAGGTGCAGTGGTACTTTGAGTTTGAGCACGGGAGCTTTTCGGCGGTGCACGACAACGAGAACGTGGTCGGCTCGCGGATCATGGCGAGCGGGTTCATGCCGACCGTGATCGGGCAGAAGCGGCGGCGGCTGGAGGAGCCGGTGCGCACGAACTTCGTGTACCCGAAGCCGTACGTGCCGCACATGGGCGCGGAGATCTACGGCGACCGGATCCGGATCTTCGCGAAGTGCCTGAACGGGGGCGGCGCGTTCGAGCCTGTCGATATTATGATCATGACGCAGAGCTTGTGAGTTACGGCTTGTACGTAAGAAAGCGATGCTGTAGCTCTGACGCGTTGATTCCTGAGTCGTTGTCGCTATCGATTTCTGCGAACGTGTAAGTAAATTTGTTACGACCCTCACTCTCTTGCGTGAAAGAACCTGGCTCGAATCCGATGCGTATAGCGTCTTGCTCGTACAGCGGGTTTCTGAGTGCCTTGATGGCCTCTATTTGTGAAATTGTTCCGTCGTGGTTCGCGTCGAAGTGGTCTAGTACGTCCTCCCAGGTCGGACCTTGCGGCGGCGGCTGGTGCTGCATGGAGATTCCGTGTTTTTGAAACGCACGGCGCTTGAGTATGTCGAGGCCGTCTGGCAGCTTTTCGACGCACTGTATGAGGAACGGGTTGATGCACTCGCTGCATATTCTCTGGAAGTAATCGAGCTGCCCATGTTTTTCACATATTTCCCACAGCATGGGCATCTGCACGCCAGGCGGGAGATCGCGCCGAAACGCGAGGAAGGTCTCTATTTCGCGGCCGCGCACATTAGGCTCTTCGTTTTCGGCATAGCGTGCATAGTAGTCCTTTTCTATGGGGACATGGATTTCCTTTTTTTGCAGGCACTGCTCGAGCGCAGCACAGAGGTCGCGGTCTGTGAATCTGTTGCTGACCGCCGTCAAGAAAAGGCGGACCGCGTCGCGATGCGTGCCATGCAACACGTGCACGATCGCGTCCCTGTCGGCGTTCGTGAAGGCCGGGCGATGGAGCGGCGTGGCGTTGAACGTTTGCTCGACGTATAAAAGGCCTTGTGTGTTGTGCTTCAGAAAGGCCACGAGACAGGCTATTATTTGCGTGCAGATAATGTTAAGGTAATTGTTATGTTCTGGAGAGACATGCTCGCTTGTGTATATCAGCACGACATCGTACAAAAGCGTCGATTTCGCGACGATGGACAAAGACCCAAGCACCTCTTCGATCTGCGTCTGCATAGGAAGAACGCCTACGTCCTATATACAGCCCGCACCGGTGGTGTCGGGTAGAACAGCGCGCGAAGCTCGAACCAACACGCGGTGCGCAGGTACGCGGCGCAGAGCACGTGCAGGAAGAGGTGGGTGAGCTCGGCGCGCGTGTTGTGCAGGTCCGTGCCGAGGAGCACGGGGACGTAACCGAGCGCGGGCGGCGGCTTTCCCTTCTCAGCAGCACGCGCGGCGGCGTGCGCGAGGAGGAGCACGGCGGCGAAGAAGACGAGCAGGTTCGCGGCGACGTAGAGGGCGCCAGGCGCGCCGCGGACTTCGCCCGGCCAGGCCCACACCTCGAGGAGCGAGAGCAGGAGGACGGCGGCCCAGAGCCGCAGGACGTCGGTGGTGTCCGGTGGTACCGGCATGCGCGGCACGCGCAGACGCTTTATATGCGCTGGCGAAATTGGCGTGATCTGTCTCGGCGCATATAAAAGAGCAGGAACTGCCCGTTGTGAATGCAGATCTTCGTGAAAACACTCACGGGCAAAAGCATCACGATAGAGGTTGAGTCGACGGACAGGATTGACATGGTCAAATCAAAGATCCAGGACAAGGAAGGCATACCGCCGGACCAGCAGCGCTTGATTTTCAGCGGAAAGCAACTGGACGATGAGCGGACGCTGGCAGACTACAACGTGCAGAAGGAAGCGACGCTGCATCTGGTTCTGCGTCTGCGCGGCGGGTTCGGCGCGGTGCACGCGACGAGCTTGTGTGTCGATACAGACGCGCGGCGATATGCAGTTAGACGGTATAAAAGACGCAACGGTAGCGCTCATTCGGTGCCGGGAGAGGTACCGGTGTGGTGTGTGAAGTGTGAAGTGCGAAGTGCGAAGTGTGTAGATTCAAGCGTGAAGTTGACGCACCGAGCGTCTAGAGTGTCGTTATGCAGAACATGAACGACGAGTTTGGGCATGTGATGCCGGTGTCCGGCTGTCAGTGCAAAAAGGTCGTGACAAAGATTTTAAAGACGAGGATTTTTGACTTTAAGCGCACAGGGACAGCGACGCGGCACTACAAGGTAACGTTTAAGTGGGTAGACGAGCACGGCAAGCGAGTGCCGCCTCCAGCTGGTAGAGGATCAAAACATCGCATGTGGGTGCCGGAGAGCTCGGTTCACGCGAGGCAAATAGCCACATTTAACCGGACCGTGCTGGCGCGCACTCAGCGCGGCGGGCACGGCGGGCGGCTCGGCGCGCGTGCCGGTGAGGATAGCGAAGAAGAGCCGGCGGGTTCCGACGGCAGCGAAACGCGCGAGCGCCGCAAATCAACCTCGGGCAAGGAAATGTTCGGTCTGGTGATGTCTCTGCGTAAAACAGGAACCTCGGGCAGTGAATTGCCGCTGCAGCCGTCGCCGTCTGACAAAGGAAGATCGGGCAATGAATCGCCGCGGCAGTCGGACTCGTTGTCTGACAACGAGATCTTGGCCAGCGAATTGAGCGGGTCGTCGCCGTCGCCGAAGCCCCACGAAATAGTCTCGGAGAAGCAAATGCTGGATCTGCAGCCCCGAGCGTCTCAGAAGTCCCAAGCGTCGTCGTCGTCGTCGTCGTCGTCGTCGTCGTCGTCGTCGTCGTCAGAGGATCAGGAGGAGGATCAAGGATCATGTATAGCTAAGCGGCAAAGCGGCGCGACCTGCAATGTGCCCAGTAGAAAATCGATAAACGATCTTCTGACGGATATCAGTGGCTCCGATGATGACTTTGACTATCGTGAAACGAGTGTGGTGAAGCGGAAGCAGAAGCGCACTTCCTCCGCTACGAAGCGGCAGCCAACGTCAAAAACGAATGCGCGCCAGAAACAGACGAAAGAGGAGACTCTTGAGAAAAATAGGGTAAGATGCAGAGCAAGAAGGCTACTACTAAAGACGGAGAAAATGGAACGGGAAAGAATTGCATTAGAAAGGACCCCAGGAGCAACGCAGGCAAAGGCTGATAAGGAACTGGAGAAGACGCAGAAGAAGGCGGCGTCAGAATCACGCAAGACGGCGTCAGAAGCACGCAAGGCGAAGGCAATCGCGAAGCCGAATGCAATCGTGAAGTCAATCGCGAAGTCGACACCAAATGCAAGCGCGAATGCGACACGGACGAACGCGCGTGTAGTCGTTATGCCTTGTAGGCACGACCGGTCCGACGGAATAAATCCGCCGGCGTTTGCGACACCGCAGGCACGGTCGGGTGGGTCATGGGCGTTGCCTGGCAGCCCCGGTGCGGAAGGGTCGTGTACTCTAGACGGATACGGTGATGACGCGGAAGGTCTCAGCGAGACAGAGGTGGCCGCTTGGGAAGATGTCGCATTGCGCCAATCGCCGGTGCACGGGCGCGGTAACAACGAGCACAGTAACAACGAGCGCCACGCATTCGAGGAGGAAACGACGCGTGAAAGTAACTCGAAGAAATGTGATGCCCTATTTCAATTGTTGCTGGAAGGCCTAGATGGGGACGCACCCAACAACCTTGACGTGGGGTTGACATTCGGCAATTTCGGCATAATCACGGAGGACCCACCCTTGCACTAGACGCGCATTGTATGCGCGCTGTATTTTATGTACTTTATGTTTGCAGTAAACACATTGCACCGAAGTTTGTGTCTTGTACGCGATTGCGCGCATCGACGATATAAAACGAAGGGCGTGTGCAAAGATGCTGCTTGAGTGCGTGATGCTCGACGCGTTCCTTGTTAGCTCGACGGTGAGTCTGGCGCTGTGCGCGGCAGAGAACTCGAAAGACAGCGTGTCGTACATCAGCGAGCTGATTGTGTCGTGCAAGCGGAGCTCGGCGACGAGCTTCGTGCCGTGGATATGCGTGGTGGCGCTTGCGGGCGTGGTGTGTGTGCATCTGCGGTGGATGGAGCAGGTGGCGGCCGGGTGGCTGCGGGCGGAAATAGAGAGCGCGGAAACAAAAAGACCTGTGGCACACGAGGTAGGCAGCGCGAGCGCGGCATTTTGGATGTGCGCGGCGTGCGCGGTGGCGGGCTTCGTTTGCGTGGTGTACTTCGACTGCAACGGGAACAGCAGATCGGTGCTGATGCACCGTGTGGGCGTAGCAGGGCTGTCGCTGGGCATGTTCGCGGCGCTGCACCTTGTGTGGTCGAAGCTGCGCGCGGCTGCGGCGATAGAGCGGGTGAGGGTGGACGCGCCGAAGAGGGAAGCGCTGGTGCCGGTGCCGTGCGGGACGTGGCTCGAGTACGACGTGTTGTGGATTAGCGTGCTGGCGGCGTTCATCGTGACCGGGCTGCTGGAGAGGGACTACGTGGTGAGCGTGTGGAGCGAGTACGTGGCGTTTACCATGCTGTTTGTACAGCTGAACTGGCTATTTCTCGTGTGCGTGGAGCGCCGGTACGGGCAGCGCGTGGGCACGGTGACAGGCAGCGGGTTTTCGTTCTGGCAGGAGCTGGCGGTGCTGCTGACGGCGTACGGCGCGGAGGCTCTGGCGGTGTTTTCGGTGGCGGTGATAGTAAGAAATTAGGCGAGTAAACGCGTGAAAGCGCAGATAAGCACGCGCGCGGTATAAAAGCGGGACGGTGGAAAAGGATGTCGGAGTTATTCGCGAATCTGGGCGGTTTCCGCCAGCCTGACGTGCGCATGAACCAGGGCCCGCTGCCGAGCATGGCGGGCGGGCCGACCGGCAGCAACGGGACGGTCGACGGCGTGATCAACGGGACGGGCGCGCTGCTGGGCGGGATCACGCCGTACGCATACGGCGAGTCGGCGCGCGCGGGCTCGGACAGCAACTACCAGCAGATCCCGCACCGCGTGCAGTACATCGTGATGCCGCTGCACCTGCCGGCGCAGAACGGGCTGTCGACGCACAAGGTGTCGCATGTTGTTGACAACGGGGACCTGGCGTTCGTGCTGAACACGCGCGGGCGGCAGTGGTTCGGGCCGGGCGACAACGTGCTGAGCGCAGGCCCGGTGTCGCTGCCGCTGTTTGCGAACCTCGAGGTCGTGAATTATATTCTGGCGTGCATGCAGCTGGCGCCGGTGGTGGCGGCTGGGGCGCCAGGGAAGCGGTCGTGGGCGGCGATCCGGGGGCATTTGTGGAAGCAGGCGTTCGACGAGAAAAAGTGCAGGGGTGACGCACAAGAGCGCGCGGAGCATTTGTTTGAGTGTGTGCAGTACACGCTGCAGAACCTGTTCAAGCCGCACGGCATTTGTGCGGGGTCTGAGAAACAAGGCGGGCAGCACGAAGAGACGTGGGCGCCGGTGCAGGCCGCGGTGAACTACACGACGACGATGACGGTGGACGGGCAGAACCGGGACCTGATCAACTACTGGCACAGCATGCACATCTGCGCGGGCGACCGCCTGATTTTTCGGCTGGAGCCGCGCAACGAAGGCGGCGGGAAGAACCATGCGCGCGAGTTCCAGCTGACGAGTTACTACAAGCGGCCCGTGAGCGCGACGATTGCGGCGGACAAGCTGTACTGGCAGGTCGTGCCGCATATTTTGCACGCAGACGCGCCGCTGGCGGCAGGGGAGCAGCTGGCGTGGCACGACTACCGGCTGACCGGGCACTGGCACATCGCGCAGTCGTTCCAGGGCCGGCGCGGCTTCGACGCCGGGGCGGCGGCGCACAAGGGCGCGCCGCTGCAGGTGACGTTTGCGCCGATGTTCGTGCCGGGCGACGGCGGGCGGCGCGAGGACGCGTTTTTCACGCGCGACGCGTTGAACGAGGTGGAGGTAGTGTCGGAGGCTGACATAATCAGAAAACTGCAGGAGTGTGGTGTAGAGGTAGAGGCAGGTGTAGATGTACCACCTGTACTTGTATACGACGAGATCATGTTTCAGGCGTTCTTGAGGAAGATGGGCGTGCGGGTTGCGACGATGCGGATACTTTTCGGGAAGCCTTCGCAACGGAACTTTATAGCCAGGATGATGGCGACGACGGGCACGATGATGAGGGCGCTTGGGGTCGCAATGTTGTACAAGTTCGCGATGCATTACAAGATTTACAGGATGCAAACATACCTTTTGAGAACCATACACAGCAACAAGTGGGAAGGTCTGATACATGGAACAGAACAAAAGCTGCAAGACTTTCTAAAAAACGTACGTCTGAGGTTCGACATAAAACCAGAAGATCCACGCATGCTCGAATGGATTGTAAAATATGGAGGACCAGAGGCTGCTAACCAGCTCCGTCATGGTGGTCTTATCGGCGGTGCGCCTCACGTGCCTGCGCGTTTGTTGCGCCGAGACGCACGCGTAATTGTAGGCGACGCATCTGCTGCTTTCGAGGCGAACTTTGCTACGGCAGCTGCTCTGGCGGCGAACGCGGCGAACGCGGCGAACGCGGAGAACGCGCCTGCGCCGAGAAAGCGGGCGGCGAAGCGATCTTCGCTGTTTGGAGCGGCGGGGGCGGTGGTCGAGGGCGAGGCAGCGTCGAGCGATGTTTGAGCGAGCATTTAAGCAGATCACACGTAGCCCGGGCACGTGCGGTTGCGGCCGTGGGCGAGCACGGCGAGGTGCGCGAGCGAGGCGAGGACGGTGGTGCCGACGCGCACGGCGAGGACGGAGCTGGCAGAGGCCTCGCCGTTGGCGGCGAAGTGCATGCCGGCGACGGTGCAGATGCAGACGACGTGGACGGCGGCGAGGGCCTCGGCGACGGGACAGCCGTGCTCGAGCATGGCGCCGAGCGGGAGGACGACGGCGACGAGGAGGACGGTGAGGGCTGCGCAGGTGACGCGCTGGACGGCGCCCTCGCGGCGCTGGCGCGCGCCGCAGACGAAGCAGGACTCGAGCACGGTGACGGCGAAGGTGGCGTAGAAGACCTCGTAGAGCGTGCGGCCGGAGCAGGCGATGGCGATAAAGGAGAAGTTGACGGCGAGCAGCTCGGCGCAGTAGGCGAGCTCGTAGTAGAGCAGGGACTCGGGCAAGGACTCGTCCCAGACGGTGTCGTGCGTGAGGACGTCGGCGCTGTCCTTGGAGAGCGAGAGCCAGATCCAGCAGTTGAGCGAGGCCGCGAGGGCGAAGGGCATGACGCAGAACATGCAGTCGACCTCGGTCTGCGCGGTGAGGGCGAAGAGGGCGGCGAAGGCCGGCGCGACGGGCGCGACGGGCGCGGAAGCGTTGGCGGGCGCGTGCGGCAGCGGATGGGGACTTGCGGACACGCGGAAGTCGACGAAGACGACGGAGGACGCCCAGTCGAACTGCGAGAAGCTCTGGTGCCAGAAGTAGACGGCGTTGAACGTGATAGGCAGGAAGAGGCAATAGAGGGCGACTGCGCGGCGGGGCGCGTCGCCGCGCACGAGCGCGGCGATGCAGCGGCAGTCGCACCAGTCGGCGGAGCACTTGTCGCATATGTCGGCGACGGCGGCGAGGGCCTGCAGGATCTGGCGGCAGAAGCAGACGAGGAGGAGCAGCGCGACGATGACCGCGGCAAAGGTCTCGTTGAACTGCAGCTTCATGTGTTTGGGTGTCGAAGCGTTTAATAAACGCCGGGCGGCGCATGCTGTTTCGAGCTGTTTTGCGGAAGTCAAAAAAACAAAGCAGAAAAAAAACGTTTCGTATATAAGGCGCGAGCAAGCGCTTTATTCGGGGATTCGGCTTTGGCTGACGTCGCGAGAATGGCAGACTTTCCGCTGGACCACGTCTTCGTTATGGACGAAAGCGGTGTATATAACACGGGCGTTAACCAGCAGACCCTGCAGGACGCGGAAGTCTTTTTGAATAAGAACGGGTACGTCTTCGGTGAAATTTACAAAGAGCACGGACCAGAGTGCGTAGCGGCTGTTGGGGACATCATCCGCGAAGTCGTGGCCGTGACGCCTAGAAGGGTGCCGCTGCGCATTGTGGATCCTGTGACGAATGTGCACATCGACCACATGGACCCGGCGAACGACCAGCAGCTGTACAATCTTCTTGGCAACGAGAAGGTTCCGAAAGTTGTGCGTGAGTACTTGGACGGGTGGTGGCCGCCTGGCAAGGGCTTCGGTGCGATAACGTCGGGAGACTCTCTGCACAACACGTTCTCGTGCAACGTTCGTGCGGACCCGAAGTTCGAAGTGTTTTCGGAGATGGCCATAGGACATCCGTGCTTTTGGTGGCATCTCGACCGCACGTACGCCAAGTTGCCCGGATGCGGACCGAAAGAGCCGCCGCACGTCGACAGCCGGCTGCTAGGCAACGCGGAGATGCTGCAGTTTGCCGAGGACCGCCGCGACCGAAAAGAGGGCTACGACGTGCAGTGCAAGTTTGCGGTAACGGAGGCGACATTTTACGTGTGCCCCGGCAGCCACACGCCCGAGGCGGCAGAAGAAATCGTGGCGGAGCAACCGGATTTGGTGAACAAAAACACGCTCATGCGGATTAACCCGAACAGTTTTCCATGTCGCAGGCTGGGCATGCGAGGCGGGGTAGCCGTGTGGTTCAAGAACATGGTGCACCAAGTATTGCCGCGTTCGGCGAACGGGCCCGTGCAATTTGGCGGCTGGTTTGGCGTACAGGACGCGTGGCCGAGAAACGCGTGGGCAAAGGTGGCGAAGATTGACGAGGACGTGGCACGTCTGCAGTCGATCACGACAGGAGCAATGATGCCGCGGCACCCTTCCGGATGCCCGAACCCGTTTCATCACATGTATCGTTATCCGGCGCACATGGAGAGCGAGGTGCGCAAGCGCCCGCTTGGACACAAGAGCGTTATCAGCAGGACGAAGGGCGACGGCCAAATAGGCGATGACGTGATTGACACGCGCGAGGTGCCGTATGTGATGCCTGCGTTTTCGAGCAAGATGAAGCAGCAGCTTGGGCTGACAGAGTACAGCGCAGCGGAAAAGGCACGCACAAACGCGTACCTTGCGAGCGAGGTCGCGCGGTGGCGTGCTCGTGTGTCTGGTGCAGCGGGCGGTGCTCGTGCGTCTGGCGGTGCTGGCGGAGCAGCGGGCGGTGCTCGTGCGTCTGGCGGTGCTGGCGGAGCAGCGGGCGGGTCTCGCGCTGCGGAGAAGGCGGCTGCGGGCGCGCCTGGCAAACGCCAGGCTGTTGCAAGCGACACCGAGAGCGACAGCGACAGCGACGACGGCACGGCGGCAGGCGCGCCGGCGGCGAAGCGGCAGGCAGCATGGCAGTGTGCTTCCTGCACGCTTATCAACGACGCAGGGGCGCACGCGTGCGAGGCGTGCTTGACTATGCGCCAGGTATAGGTGGTGCGGTTTGTGCTGTAATAAAGCGGATCCCACTCATTTTCTGTGCTGTATATTGCGCGCGCGCGGTATATAACACGGCGCGGCGCAGGGTATTCGGCGCGCGGTGTTGGTCGCGTCGGCGGTGTGAGCGATGTTTGGGCGCATGTACGAGGTGCGGGTGCTGGTCGTGGCAGCTGCTGCCACAACGAGGGCTGACAAGAGAAACGCGGAAGTTCGAGAGTCAATGCAGAAGATATCAAGTGCGAAGGACCGTCAAAGTGAGGTAATAGCACAGTTGCAGAACGACACTCTCAGGCAAGAGGAAAAGGACGACCTCGTAAAGCATCTTATGTTGGTAACTAGACTCATCGCGGAGTGTGAGACTAACTTGGAAGCGGCGCTGACGGCCTATAAGGACGCGAAGGCCAAGGCCACGAGGCTGGTGAAACTGGCAGACGACATCACGCCACACAAAGTGCTCGGGAAGATGAGAAGCATGCACCTCATGAAGTGCGTCATGGCGTCGCGGAAGAACAAGCCGGAAGGTGATGTGTCTGTAGTCGCCGAGCTTGTTATTGTTTTGCACCGCAGAACACTTCATGAAGTGATGTCTGACATTCGCGAACACGAGAATAGTGCAGAGGGTTCCGCGCAAAAGAACGAGCACCATAACAAGAAATCGAAACTCTTGAGCATGATGTACTCTGTTCTTAAGTCGTGGTCGCTCGTTGAAGCCACGTACAACGAATGCGTCAAACTGGCAAATGATTGGCTGGCGCGGACTGAAGAGCAGAAACTACGCGATGAAAACCTGCAGGCCAATGCGCACGAAGCATTTGGAAAGTACTGGTTTATGCGGCACCCGCTGTACGAACATTTGGAGGAGATGCCGGCGCCGAAGACAGTTGTGGACACGGTGCTCGAGGACCAGCGGAAGAGCAGCAACTTGGAGATGGCGAAGAACATGGCGGACGGCAATGTCGAAAAGGAAAAGAGGCGGTACGAGTTGCAGAAGATGCCGAAATTTCGGGGCCTCTCTGGGTACAATCCGTGGCAACTGCCGCAGTACTGTTTTTATTAGGTTGTATTGATTAAAGACACGTGTGCGCAGCGAGAGTCTCGTGTTTTAGCGGTAGAGGTACTCTTCCTTGCTGAAATAGATGCCGAGCTGCATCGCGATGACGACGTCGTCCTTCATGCCGCCGACCTTTCCAGAGAGCGCAGCGCGGCCCTTGCCGAAGACGTTGGCGGCCTCTTTGAACTGGAGCGAGTAGATGGTGAGCTGCTCGTTGAGGCGTTTGGCGTTGCCTGGCGGGTTCTCGGAGAGGAGCGGCTTGAGGATGTTGACGCGCTGCTCGCGGAGCATGGTCGAGGTGAGCGTGCACATGGCGTGCTTGATTTCCTGTGTTGTGAGGACGCCGAAGCGCTTGGCGGCATGGTCGACGCGGTGGCGCGTCTTGGGGATGCTGCGCAAGGCGCGCTCGTGGTGCTCGGCCTCGAAGCCGAGGTTGCGCTCGCACATGACGACGATCTCGGAGAAGTGGAGCATGGGGACCGCGCGGATGCGCTGGATGTGCCGCTCGACGAGCGCGAACTGCTTGCCTGGTTCTGTGTCGATGTGGTCGAGTGAGTCGTGTGTTTGCAGCGGCGGACGTACAAAGTGAGAAGGGCGCACAAAAAAACGCAAACGCACCTTTGCAGTCACTGAGCGTGTCGATGCCGATGACCTGCGATTTGCACGACAAGTCAGTGGAGATTCCGAACGTGCTCGAGAAGGCAGTGCACGCAGGCAACAGGGCGTGGCTGTGCGGGCTCGTGGGCGAGTCGCTCGCGTCGCTGCAGGACGAGTTTTTCACGGGCGAGAAAAACGCGCGGTGCACGCAGGTCGCGCGGCTGCAGGCGCTGGTGCAAGAGGCGACGCACGGCGAGATGCTGGCGGTGTTTTATTTGCTGCTGAATATAGACCACAGGCTGAAGACGCGGATCCTGCTGATGGACGCGCGGAACGAGAAGCGCATCGCGCGCTTTCTGTTGGATTTACGGCACGAGCTGGTGCTGGGCTTCTTCTGCTCGGAGCAGTCGGTGACCGAGTTCGTGCAGGCGTGCAACGACGGGTACTGCATTTCGTGATGCACGAGTGCGGTGAGGGCGGCAGATGTGGGAAGGCGTGAACGCACCGTGACGGTGCCGCGCTGGCGGACGAGAGACACCATCGCGTAGTCGCTGGCGGGCCCGCCGGCGGCCGGGTCGATGACGAGCCAGACGGTCTGGTCCTGGACGAGCGGGAGCAGTGTGGCCTCGAACATGTGCGCGATGTCGCCCTTGCGGAATATCTGCTGGAGCGAGTCGAAGGCGAGGCCGGCGAGCTCGGACTTGATCAGGTCCGGGCGGTCCTGTGTGTTTTGGGTGGGGGAGAAATCGCTCAGAAGTCCGTTAAATAAGAGACATTTGGGTGGGGAATGAGGTGGACGTTAAATAAGGGACATTTGGGTAGGGAATGAGGTGGACGTTAAATAAGGGACATTTGGGTGGGGGAAAAAGTGGACGCTAATTAACGGACATAGAAAATAAACGCACCTGCATCATGACGTGGAGCTTGCGGTGGCGCTCCTGGCTCTGCCAGGACGGCACGAGGTGCAGCATGTGCACGCACTCGTGGGACTTGCCGTCCTCCTTGCACTTCTCGCAGCAGAGCTCGATGCTGCGCGTGACGAAGAGCGGGCGGCCGGTGGACGGGTCCTGCATCTTGATGAGGCGCGTGTAGAAGTTGATCTCGGACGTAAGGGTAGAAATCGCGACGAGGGACGCGGACCCGACGCTGAGGATAGGCGCGACGGTCTCGTAGAAGAAGCCCTCGTCGCAGTACGCGGCTTCCTCCAAAATCAAAACGTCGCCGCCGGTGCCCTTGGTCGTGCCGATCTGCGCAAAAAAAATAAACAGTCAGTAGCTGCTGCTTGTCGGAGGGGGCTCGTATATACGGGCAGGCGAAACATCGCAATATCGTTTGTTACAAACCAGATGCCCGGGAAGGCGGCCGTCCAGTTCCGCGGCATGAGGCCGTCGCGAAGGACGAAGTCGATGTTTGCGACCATGGCGAGGATGTCGGCCTTGATCCGCAGGAGCGTCTTGCGCGCGAGGCAGGCCTCCAGCTGTGCGGCGGCGCGCGAGCGCTGGCGGGCGGTGCGCTCCACAATCCAGTCGTCGATGAGCATCTGCTGCTGGTGGATGTCGAGGTAGTAGAACTCGAGGAGCATGGCGCGGCGGCGGCGGCGCGCGTTGCGGGCGTCGGTGGCGGGCGAGCTGCGCGCGAGCTGCTGGCGCTCGTAGAGGTGCCAGAGCTCGAACATGTACACCCAGTGGAACTTCATGGGTCCGCTGAGGGCGGAGAACTCATCGAGGAGCTTGGGCTTGTCGAGCCCGGGCGTGTGCTTCTCGCTGGCGTAGTCGCCCTTGCGCTCGATGCGCTTGAAGGCAAGGAAGAAGCGGAAGATGTCGTTCTTGTCGTCGCGGCCGTCCTTGCGCGGGCGGCCGACAGGGCGCTTGTCGCCGGGCAGTGGCGCGAAGGCGCGTGTGCGCGGCTGCGCGTTAGTGACGAACTCGTCCTCGCTGGTGCTCTTGTCGCCGCGGCCTTGGGCGCGCCTGCCAAATTGCACGGCGGCGGCCTGCAGGGCGTCGTGCAGCTTGCCTGGCCGAGCGTCGTCGTCGCTAAATTCGCTGGGCTCGCTGGGCTCGCGGGCGCGTTCTGCTGCGACACTGGTAGGCGCACGCGGGCTCGTTTTGCTGGGACGCTGGTAGGCGCACTCTGACGCAGACGCGTAGGCGCACTGCGCCGCGGGCGCGGCGAGGAAGCAGTTTTTGCGGGAGGCCATGCGCTTTTTGGAGGGCATAGCGCGTCTGTGTCTCTTGTATTTTTTAACGCGCACGAAACAGAAAGTGGATGTATGTAAGAGACACGCGTATAACAATAAAGGCAAGCCCACGTTTTTGCGCAACATACGCAAGTGTTGACAGCGCGGACGACACACGAAATGCGGCGGCGGCGGCGCGCGGACGGCTCGCAGCGGGTGCGCGACGTGAGCAGCTTCGGCTCGCTGATGTACTACCTCGACCTGTTTGACCTGTCGCGCACGGCTGCGCAGCCGCCGCAGTGCGCGCTGGTGCACAACGTCGTGGGGACGGCTCGCATCTCGGTGTCGACGGCGCCGCTGGACCTGAAGATGGTGAACACGCTCCTTCCGAACTCGTGCTTTGTGAAGAAGAAGTTCGCGGCGATCACGGTGCGGCTGAGCGAGCCGACGTGCACGATCCTGCTGTTTGGCAGCGGCAAGTGTGTGCTGACGGGCTGCCGGGACTTTATCTCGTGCATCCGCGCGGTGTACGACGTGCTGGACCTGCTGCGCAAGAACATCGACGGGGTGCATTTCGCGGTGGATAACATCCAGATGCAGAACATCGTGGGGCACGCGGACCTGCTGCTGCAGGAGCAGCACGTGGACCTGGCGCACTTCTACGCGGACCACAACATCGAGTGCACGTTCCAGCGGAGCATGTTTCCGGGCCTCGTGTTCCGGTCGTCGCTGAGCAACGTGGTGCTGCTGGTGTTCCGCAGCGGGCGCGTTGTTCTGACGGGCGGGCGGGACATCCACTGCCTGAACGACGCGTGGAAGCAGGTGCTGCCGCTGCTGCTGAAGTACGTGGTAAGCAACGCGGGGGGCGGCGGCGTCGAATCTGCGGGTCGCGCCGGTTTGGTATATGGCGCGCGCGGGGCAGCAGAGGATGCAATGCACACAGCATGCGCGCGTCGACGCATCGACGGCGACGTTCCGGCTCAGTGCGCTCGAAAGCGACGCAGTGCAGACGGTGGTCGAGGCGTCGCAGCAAACGCATGTAAAGCTGCTGCCGAACCACCACATGAACGCGGGGCTTGAGCTGGCGGGCTTCCACTTCACGTGCAACGCGTCGGACTTGGCGAGCGTGATGCCGATCCCGAAGACGCTGTTCGCGTGCACGGCGATGTACGAGGTGCGCGGGGGGGAAGAGGCGCACTTCAACGAGAGGGTGCTGCAGCTGCTGAGCGAGCGCGAGGTTGGGCGCGCGAGCCTCGCGGCGCTGGTGGCGGAGCTGAGCGCGACGGACTGCGAGCGCGCGCCAAGCTTCGAGTGCATGCCCGACGACGACGAGGTTGAGGCAATCGAGGGCGTCATGTCGTTCCTGGCGCACGACCGCAGCGACCGGCGCGTGTGGACGGAGCAGCTTCCGGGCAAGGTCGGCGTGTACCACGCGTTTGTGCGTAAGAACACAAAGGACCGCATTGAGCACAAGCTGTTTATTGTCGTGAGCGGGTCGCTGCCGTTTGTCGACGACGAGATGTACCGGCTGTGGCAGGACTCGTGCACGAGCACGACGTGCGCGCAGTTTGTGTGTGCCGAGGAGACGCAGTGGTTGCGCGCGGCGACGGTGCGGAACCACAACCGCGTGGCGGCGCTGGTGTCTGACGCGCTGGAGCTGCCGGTGACGTGCATGATCGACATGGAGGACCCGACGAAAACGCGGCGCGCGGCGCACCCGACGACGGTGACGTTCCAGCACGACATCTACCTCGACAGCAGCCGCAACGCCGTGCACGTTGTGAACAGCGGGTGCTTTCTGGAGAAGAGCCAGAACGGGGTGCTGTTCGAGATGCACGCGGGCGAGGGCTTCTGGCTGTTCCAGGGCCCGACTGACAACGCGAGCGGGAACTCGTACGGCACGGTCTTCAACTCGAGCGCGCAGGGCTCGTGCTTCCCGTCGGCGACGGTGTGCTACCACGACAAGTTCGCGGCGCGCGGCGCGGTGGTGTCGTCGACACGCAAGGCGAACGCGGCGCTGCTGTGCGAGGACAGCGACGACGCAGAGCACGTGTCGCTCTTTCCGGAAGAGGCGTTTCTGCGGCGGTGCGAGGTGCTGGGGTTCAACCGCAACAGCCCCGTGATCAGTCTGATGCCTGTGCTGGCGTTCGTGCGCAAGGACGTCGTTTGATGCAAGAAAAAGAGGTTGTGTTGTATGTTGCGTTGTAATATTTAAGCAGAAGAAACGCTTGCATCAAGTCCAAGGAAAAAACACATATCTCGGCGACAACGCCGTTCTTGTATAAAAGGACGTGCCCGGCGGTGTATGTATTGTGGTGTGGTGTTAACGGGCATCGTGGTGCTAGCGGCGACCGGCTGTCTCGGCGCGTGGCTGCTGTACCTGTACAGGACGTATCTGGAGATACGGCGCGAGGGCGTCGCGTTCCGAACGCGGGCGCGGGCGAAGCCGCGCGTTCTCGCCGACGTCTCACACAACCTGCGCGCGCGACGGGTTCCCGTCCTTCGCAGCGACGTATGCGCGCGTGAGGTCGTCGGCGCGCGCGAGCTGCGAGCGGTGTACGCTAACGCAGGCGAGGATGCGCTGCTGCGTGACGTTGATGACGGTATTGGTGTCGATGCTGTGCCCGGCGACGGCGCGCAGGATAAGCACGTTGATTGCGAAAAGGAGGACGGCGGGCTCGACGAGGACCTTGCGCGAGTCGCGCGGACAGGACGCGCTAAAGCTGCCGTTTGGGTGCCTGTAGCGCGTGACGCTCATGTCTTGCATGCTGGCCGCGATCGCGCGGACGGCGTGCAGCTGCGGGGCGGTCATGCGATCGAAGGGGATGACGATGCGCAGGTCGGCAGAAAAGGGCGAGAGGCCGTCGGTTGTGAGTGTGCATGTGACGGCGCTGCGGATAGCGACGTTGCCGAAAACCGTGAGCGGGTCAGCCGTGCTTTCGCTGAGCGACCGGACGCAAACCTCGGTCGTCAGCAGCACGTTGTCTTCGCAGAAGAAGGCGTCCCGAACGATGACGCTGGCGCTGCTGGCGCTTTTGGTGCTCCGCGCGCCGGCGTCGGCCATATAGACGACGACAGGGGCGGGTCACGCTCGAGCACGATGCGTGTAAAAAATGAGGCCACAACGGCACACGCGCGGGCACGGTGTGCCTGAGCGTGCGGAAAAACGAAAGCGCAAGCTACGCATATGTACGTGCGCGGCTGCGCACGACACAGATGGCTCGAGGCAAGAAAGTCGCGCGCACGGCGCAGAAGAGGCAGTGCAATGACGACGCTAACGCGTGCACGTCGAAGGAGCAGGCGGCGCGGGCAAGCAAGCCGAAGCATGCGCGGAAGCTCGTGGGCGCGCGCGAGCTCACGAAGCAGCTCTTCCGCAAGGAGCGCGCGCGCACGCACCAGCGCCTCGCGAAAGAGTGCGCTGCGAAGGCGTGCGCGTCGGACGACGAGGTTTCGGCTGTCGACGCGTCGCCAGGGGCAGCCGTGCATGCGGTCTTTGGCGCACGTGAGCACGACGAATACGTGGACGTGAGCGTGCAGGATGACGACGGCTGGCAGCAGCGTCCGTCGCGCATGCGCGTGTACGACGCGTGTGCGTGGACAGACGAATGTCTCGAGAACGTGTGCGAGACTCGCGCGAGCAGCGAGAGCGACGCGTCAAACGTACAGACGTTGCTGGAGTCTCTGGCCGACTAAGGCACTTCTTTAATAAACACTGTGTGTAGGCATAAAATCGATGACGGTGCTATTGCAAATCTGTTCTTGTGTAAGGCTGATGAGGGTCGCGTGCAGTGTGCTTGGCGTGTGCCGCGCCGCGACGACAGTGTACGGGACGACGGATGCTTCTTGTAGTATGTCGAGGCAGAGCTTCGAGCAGCACGTGTACTTGCGTGTGTCGGGCACGGGAATATATGCGAACTTGGACGCGAGCATAGCGCGCTTGCTGAAAGTCTGGGCCTCGTCCTGCAAGGCGAGCGCGAGGGCGAGGGCCTTTGCATGATGGTAGGCAGAGACCGACACGCGGACGGTGTCGTAGCTTTTCGGGTCGAACAGGCGCGTTTTGACGTGGACCTTTCCGGCCATGTAAACAGCGCACGACTGCCCGTCCGCGAACTCGAGCTCGCAGTGGCAGTAGGGCGGGTCGGCGAAGGCAACGATCTTGTTGAGCACGCCTTCCTTGTCCAGGGCAGGGTTGTAAAAGTGCACCGACAGGCTTTGCGCGAGCATAGCGCAGCTAGAAGAGTGCTAATATACGCGCCGTGTGCAAAACGCTAAAATAGAATTTCGGGCTTACGGTTCGTCGTCGATGACGAATTTGGCGGCGTGCCTGGCGCGGTGCTCGGCAAGCGCGCGGCGGCAAAGACGCGAGAGGTGCAGCAGGAAGAGGCACGCGATGAGTACGCCGACGGTGACGTTGAAGGAATACTCGTGCCGCTCGAAAGAGAGGTAGCAGACGCCGAGCACGGTCGTGTACACGGCGAGCATCTCGGCAACGTTTTCGGGCTCAAGCGAGAGTGTCATGACGTAGATCGTCATGAACTTGAGCAGCGGCTCGGAGACGATGATGTGCGCAAGCCACAGCGGGCTGTAGCGCTGCAGGACGTGCACGAGAAAGTTGCCTTGCACGAAGAAAAGCACAGGCACGCTCAGGATGACGCAGGTGTAGAGGGACGTGTGGTAGTGTGCGAGGAGCGTGCTGGCATCCATCCAGTACGTCCAGCTAAAGCCGCACGACGCGGGCGACAGGAGTACGTTGATGACTGTTGCGAGCTGCGTCCACTTGATGCGACTCGGCGTCATGCCCAGCTGCGTTTCCGCGTTCGAGAGTGCCGATGCGCCGTCCTGCACGAGGTAAAGCAGCACGAGGGCAAACGTGAAGGCCCAGTACACGGCGAGCACGGCGGACGGCATGCGCGGCCTACCGGAGCGTCCGGTGAGAACCGACGCGACGTTGCCGAGGAGCATGCCGAGGACGAATGCGAAGCTTGTCTGGCTGAGCGAGTAGTCGATCGACAGCATGGTCGTCCACACAATGACGCCGATGAGGTGGACCTTGGCGATGTACTGTCCGAGCGCGACGCTGGACTGGAAGGTTATGGGCGTGGTTAGCGCGGTTGGCGCGCATGCGGCAGCGACGTGCGAAGATACAGACTGCGTGTCGTCTTTTTTCTCGTCTTTATCGGTCGCGGACATCTCGACGAGGTGCTCGCCGTCTGCGGACGGGATAAGCAGGACGGGGCTATAGGCGTGCTGCCGCGTGATTACGCGGATGACGAAGGCACATACTTCGTACACGACCCACGCGGCGAAAAGGATGCACACCTGCATGCACGTGATGACAGCGCGCTCAACGATGTCGAGCGGCACGGCCTCGTTCTCGTATCGACCAAGCACAGTATATACGGCCAAAAGCATGATTCTACAAATAAAAGCGATAAGACAATGCATGGTATATTACACGCAACTATTAATACTCCAAGATGTTGGGTTTACATTTCAAGACGGATTGCCACGACGGCGGGCGCGTATGTTGGCAGGTGCAGGGCGGGCGTCGGCGCATAAAGGCGTGCGCACAGAAGGACAAAGCGGAAAAGGACGACCGGAAAAAAGACAAGGCCGTGCTGTACACGGGTACGTACAAACACAAGCAGACAGAAAAGGGGACGTTGCGAGCGGCGCTGGCCGAGCCAACGGCAAAACAAGAGGGTGGGCGAGTCTTGAAGGACTATCACCGGACGCAGCATCAGTCGCAGCATGTGCATGCGACCAGCAAGAAGAAGGAGTGTGTGCGCGAGGAGGAGAACTTATCGCCTGACGTGCCTGACGTGTGCCTTCGCGCACGGGCCGCAAGCATCTGCTGTCCAGCGTCTTTTTTCTGCGATGCGTTTGCACAGAAGATCGCGGCGAACAGGGCGCACGCGAACCAGCAGTGGATCTTCGACCTGATCCGCGGCGAATATGCGCCGAACGAGTTTGTGTTTGTGGACGAGCCCCAGTGGATGCTGGTGCAAGGCAACTCGCACGTGTCGCACGAAATGCGCTACCTCGTGGTCTTCAAAGACAAGACGCTACACACGATACGGGACCTGCGGCAAAAGCACATCCCGCTGCTGCGCAGTGTGCGCGAGAAGGTCTCGGTCTTTCTGCGCGCGCGCCACGCGCACTATGCCGCGTTCCGGTACTACTTCCACTACATGCCGAGCGTGTTCCAGCTGCACCTGCACGTTTGCAGCAACGACACGGCGGACATGAACCGCACGCAGCCGCTGCCGTGCGTGATCCGCAACATCGAAACGAACGACACGTGGTACCGGGACGCGCTGATTTTTTTTTCGGCGGCGCGCGCGACGCGAGCAGGCGCGTCAGCGCCCTACTCGGCGAGCCATATCTACGCGGCGCGTTCGGCGCGACTTTGCGCCAACAGAGCGGCAGACAAACACGATGGCCTTTGTATTTAAGATTGTGTGTGCGCGTGCATGTCTGCCTATACACCGAAAATGGGTGGCACAAAAGAAAAGACGATCGACTACGCAGCAAACGCAACACTCGCGACGAATGTACCGGCAATCCTGCGCCTGACTACGGCGGAGCGTGAGGCGCCTATGGCGAGCAGCATGAAGATACAGATACAGACGGTCGGCGCGCCAAACGCAGCAGCGGAGGGGCTGCATGCGGCGGTGAACGCGCAGCGTGCTGCGTACCTGAAGCTGATCCAGCCTGTGCATGCGAGCGCGGCCCCTGCGAAGAACGAAACGGTATCGACGAAGGACGTGCATGTCGAGCACGAGCTGATGTCGCAGATCCCGCGGCTTAAGGAGACACTCGCGGCGCTGGACAGCGAGATGCACGCGAACGCGTGCTCGGACGTCGACAAGCGCATGCTGGTGCACGAGCGGATCTTGCAGCTGCAGGCGGCGCAGCTGAGCATGGTACAGAAGTCGGTGACTTCGCTTATCGAGCAGCAGGCGCGGCAGGATGCAGACAACAACATACTTAGCAAGACGTCGATGCTGCACGCGAAGCTGCACAAGGCGGCGGGCACGCAGGTGCTGGCAACAGCGGCGGACGTGCTCGAGCTGCAAAAGGCAAAAATCGCGAATAGTATAAACACCGATGTACTGGGGCTGAAACAGAAGACAGCGTCGATGCAGCAGACAGTCGATTTGCACAGCGAGCTGCACAAGGCGGGCGGGGCAGGGGTGCTTCGCCTGCAAGAAAAGGTAAAAGACCTTGCGCAGACGCGCGACCTGCACAGCGAGCTGCACCATGCGAGCGGGGCAGGGGTGCTTCGCCTGCACGAAAAGGTAATGGACCTTGCGGAGACGCGCGACCTGCACAGTGAGCTGCACAAGGCGGGCGGGGCAGGCGTGCTTCACCTGCACGAAAAGGTAAGGGACCTTGCGGAGACGCGCAACCTGCACAGCGAGCTGCACCATGCGAGCGGGTCAGGGGTGCTCGACCTGCAGAAGCAGGTACATACGATGAGCGAAGTGAGCAAGCTGCACAGCAAGCTGCACAAGGCGACCGGCGACTACATGACACAGAACTTCAACACCGGACAAAGCGTCGGCGCAAGCGCGTCGCAGGACACGGAGCTGCGCAAGCTGCGGACGGAATTGGACGCGCTTGCGCGGGACAACAGCAAGCTCAAGGCGTCGGTCGCGGTGCACGACGAGCTGCACCGCACGACGAGCAGCATCGTGCAGACCCTCGGGAAGAAGTCGTTGACGGTCAACGCTATTGCGGCGTGCGGAACCTGCACGACATGCAACGGGACTGTTGGTAAGGGCGGGACTTGTCATTGCAACGATAAGACGTACTCAAGGAATGCGATGCCCGTCACTGCCGAGACGCCGAGCACGAGCCACGCGCGCATCCTTTCGATGCTGCAGACGGACATCACGTCGAGCAACAAGCCTCGGCAGAATCGCAGGTTCTAGCGCGTTTATATTTAAGACGCGCGTGCGGGGCGTATGGCAGAGACAGGGTCAGTAGACAGCACGAAGAAGGAAGAGTCCGGCAGCTCGAGCAGCGCGCCTGGCGAGAATATCCTGCAGCACATCAAGCAGCTGGAGCAGAGCAAGGCGCAGCTCGAACAAAGCAAGCAGCACCTGGAGCAAAAGCTCAAGGAAGCAGACGCGCGCGCGGACCGCATGAGCGTGAAGACGCGCGAGGGCATGCAGGCGGCGATGGACACGCTGATGAAAAAGTGGATGGACGCGGTGGACACGAAGGACGAGGTCGTCAAGGAAGACTTCAAGAGCGGGCTGGATAAGCTGATCAACCATTCCGCGGAGGAGAACGGTGTGTGGCGGATGATGCTTGCGGCGTCGTCGCTGCATGATCAGCAGGAGCACAACCTCGAGAAGCTGCGCATCGAGAACAACGAGCTGCGCACGAAGGTCGACGACCTGTACGGCTCGAGCGTCTCGCGCGTCGTCGGCGAGAAGCACCGGCAGGCGGAGCAGGGCGACCGCAGCAGCGTGGCGCCGCCGAGCATGAACATCTGGGAAGAATTTGCAAAGGACCTAAAGGGGTTCTAATGCAGACGACACGTGTGCGAGTTATATAAGCGCGTGTGTGCTGGATAATGGACAGCACGAACACGATGGACGCGCTCCGCGAGGACACGCCTGCGGTTGCCGTTGCGCGCAAGCGCGAGATCGCGCTTCTGCGCTCGATGCTGTGCAGCCAGACGAAGCAGTGCCGCCTAATCCAGCGCGAACCGGGAAACGCGCTTGCGCGCTTCCTGTTCTCGAGTGCGCTACCAGGCGTCACTTACGTGCGGTCCGACCCGGTGCTGCCGAGCAACGTATCGTACGACGCGAGCCTCTGCAGCGAACTGACAAAGGAGCAGATGAGCGTGTCTGACGCGCAGCAGGTCTGCGAGGCGCTATGCCTGGCAAGCAAGCGAGCGGTATGTCGTCTCGAAGCGCTGCGGCAGAGTGACGCGTACGAGGCATCGGTTCTGTTGCAGGCGGTGCTGCCGAGCAGCGAGCGGCACCAGGTGAGGTGGCGAAGGGAGTCTCTCGAGCTCACGTCGACACACCTGCATGAGCTACGCCGACTGTATACGACGCACGCGACGGACGACGTCAGCGGGTTGCGCTTCAACCGGCGGCTTTTCTGTCTGCTGCAGCGGTACGCGTCGCTGGGCGGGCCGTCGTACCAGTGCAGCATCACGCGGCACGGCTTTGACGCGCTGCGCTTAGCGTTTGGCGTGACGAAGGAGTGCTTCGCGTCGCCGCTGAACCGCAACTCGGACATCTACTGGTCGGCGTTTGCGGACACAGACCGCTTTTTCGGCAGCCAAGGCAGCTTCTACTTGGGCATCGGCTCGGCGCTCGTGCGAGAAGGCGGTGGCTTCTTCGCGAACCCGCCGTTTGTCGAGGAGCACATGCAAGCGCTGCAGGAGCAAGTGGCGCTGATACTGGAGCTGCCGGTGCCCGTCACGTTCGCAGTAATACTGCCGACGTGGACGGACAACGCGAGCCACGAGTGGATGCGGACAAGCCCGAGCACGACGCTGCAGTTAGTGCTACAGCCGACACAGCACGAGTACGTCGACGGCTTGCAGCAGACGAACGGGCGCAGGACGCTTGTGGCACGATTCACGTCGTCGCTTTTTATTCTCCAAAACAGCCTCGGCAGCGCACTCTTCCCAGTGCGGGAAGACAAGAAGGTGCGTCTGGCGGCGGCGTTTGCGCTGGGCGCAGGCGGTTAACTAGCTGTTACTGTTAGAATAAACATAAGCTCACACGCTAGCACCTCAACATTAGCATGCCGCGAAGAGACGCATGTAGATCTGGCCACACTGCGCGACGACGCGCGCCTCTTCGAGGGCGCTGAGCGGCGTGTCAGGGCACGTGACGAAGAAGAAAACGACACCGGAGCTGTAGATGTGCAGCAGCACGCAGGTGCTGCGGTCGTCGTGCAGGTCTAGGCGTAGCGGCTGCATGTACGTCATGTCCTCTGAAGCGGAGACGACAGAAACGACCCACGTGCCCTGCCCGCGGAGCGCGTCCTCGAACTGGGGACTGTCGATGAGGACGGCGTACGGCAGGCGCGCCTTAGCAACAAGCATGTGCATGACAACGGCGTCGACGCACTCTTCCTTGAAAATGTGACTGGCGATCATAAGCACGTCCGTGCAGCGCTTGGCGCCGCGGAAGAGCGTTGTCTTATTGCTCTCTGACGTCATAAAGTTTCCGAAAATAGTGAAGAGGCCGGTGCGCAGGCCAAAAGAGTCGCGGCTCTTGGTCATGAGCGCCCTGCACTCATCGCGCACGACACACCCGTTGGCAGGCAAGTGCGTGACGCGTCCGCAGATGTTAATGATCTCGATGTCGCCTGGCGGCAGGTCGTGGCTGTGGTCGGCGTTGCGCTTGGGGCAAATGTGCTGCACGACGACATACGCACACCTCTGGCCAGACCGCTGCGCCTGCAAGTCGTGTGTGGCGCCTGCAACGGCTCCGAGCAAGTCGACAAGCGACAGTACCTCGACGTCGCGGCATATGCCGCTGCCGTTTGTCCCGTACACAACCACTCTCAGCGCGTGTAGCATGTGCGCGAAAACCAAACGAATTCAAATTCAAACTAAATCGAAATGGAAGCGGCGCGTCTTCGACATAATTTAGCGCTGTTGGTATTTAAGAGGTATTACGAAGTATGTATTCGTGTGGCTGGTGCGTTGCACGGATACGTATTGACATGGTGGTGAACTCCGTTGCACTCTGTGATAGCCTCGAGAAGAGGTGTAAAATCCATGTGACTCAAATTTCGAGTATGGAGAAGGTCCAAGTTCCTATGAAGGATGCGATACCTGTGCTCAAAATAGAGACGACTGAAGCGGCGCGTAAAGGCTGCGCTTACAGGGCATGGACTTCCTTGGTCTTTTTATTATCGGCGCTCATATCGACTGCTTTGCTTGCTTTGCTTGCCTTGGTGCTCTTTACCGTTGCTTTGTTTGCCTTCGTGCTCTTTACCAAGCTGAATGCACGCACGGCGCGTGCAGTGATACCGCCTATCCACGAGTTTGCCGCTCTGGCACCGCCTATTCAGCGCCTCAAGCGCGTGGAGCACGTCGCAGTGGGGCCCGAGTTTGAGGTGTCTCTCTTCAGCCCGTGGCTGCGCGTCCATTCTGTGCGCGCAAATCCTGCGGTTGTGCTCCTTTTGGACGCAGTACCGGTGGAAAACGCACCGCCCGCGTCGACGGCGCTGGCTGTGTACGACAGTCGCAACTGGACGGTAGAGCCGCCCGCGGAAGTTTGGACGGTGACGGTGAAGTTGGCAGAAACGACGCCTGTAGTCTTCCGCGTCGCGGAAAGGACACGCGACGACGCGAACAAAACCGACAGCAACAACACGGTGACGACGGAAGAGTGGTCGCTGAGCACTTGGAATCGCATTTGGCTTGGTGTGAGTGCTGTTGTCGTTATGGCCGTGCACATGCTCAACCCACAGGTAGATGCAGCAGGCATCTATGCCTGCTACAACGACGAATGCGGCTAATCCTAAATAAAAAACGCTTCCCCTCCATAACGATGTGCGTCTCTTTTTTTTGTGTATGGACGCACACGTCGACGCGCAGCGCTGCGTGCCGCCGCATGTGGCGTTCATGTCGCACGTGGAGCTGCGCGAGACGTGCGAGGACCTGCTGTGCAAGTACGTGCAACTCACGCACCGAGTCGTGCGCCAGAAACTGCGCGCTCGCGCACCGTTTGCAGCAACGTGGACAGAACTAGACAGGCTCATGTTTGGCATCGCGTCGTTTGACGAGGTGATGGAGAGGGGCGTGTATTTGGTGCTGCGGTCGACCAAGTGGAACGGCGCCCTGTATGCACACGATCTGAACACACGCATCACGCGAGGCATTAACAAGCACAACAGTTTATTTTTCCACGAGACAACGGCGGTGAGCGAGCTGGAGCTGCTGAACAGCCTTTCGGATATGCTTCGGCGCATGATACTGACGTCGCAGCAGAGCCACTACAACGTGCTACTGGACGAGCACTTCGAGAGGTGCGTCGCGTGGGACGGCGAGCAGTGGCTCACATACCCACGCGGTACGCTGTGTGAGTACGTAGCTGCCATTCGGTCGGCGAAAGCCCTGGCTTGTCTGCACGAAGACGTGGTGGACGTGATTTTGGCGCTATTGGGGATACCGACGCGAGCGTAGCACGGCCCGCGGGGACTTGCACCCACGTGGACGCGAGTCCGGGCAATACTTACCTGTCCACGGCGACGCGTCGCAGGCGTCGGGCGTCGAGGCGGCCGACGAGACGCGGAGTAATCTGGACACGAAGACGGACAATTCAGAAAAAGACACGAGACGTTGTTGTGCGGCATGTATTGCAAACACATACTGACGTATCACAGCTACGTCTAACTAGTAAAGCACACTACGACTAAGTACTGAACCTACGAGCGTTAGTGCTACGACGTGAGTACTACGGCGCGCCGTGCCTATGCGTGTGTGCTCTGTCAGTAAGTGTATGTGTGTAACGCGCTGCTTCCTTTAGCATATGGATACAAAGTGTTTTTTAATTCGGTGTACGTGCGCATTTAGGATATACGACGAGCACAAACGGCGTATGCTCGTATTCACGCGGGCGATGCCGTGGACGTTCAAGGCCGGCACACTCTGTTTCATGCTAACACGCACAATGTCTGCGGGCGGGGCGACGGGGCGTGCGGAGCAAATTCTGGTGCCAATCGCGTTCCTGACGCTTGCGAGTGTGCTGCCCAGCATGCTGTCGTCTGTTGCCGATCGCGCAAAAACAACGGCGTATATCGTGCAGAGCGCGTTTTTCCTGTTGTGTCTGCACGCGGCGGTACTTGCGCTGAAGCGCTGGCAGAATGAACAGTACACGCTGGCAGTGACGCAGACGTGCGTGATGCACATGGTATGCTCGCAGTACAGGGCGCTCGTGCGGCACAAGCACCTGCTCGTGTACCAGGGCGCGGTGCGGTACTTGCTCGTGCTGATGGCGATCCTGTCGTGGAGCGCGTGTGCGCTGATGATGCCGCTGGTGCAGGTCGACATCATGGCACTCGTGGGGCTGATGTTCGCGGGCGAGGTGGTTGGCGTCGCCGTGTGCTTCGTTTCGGCGGTTGTTCTCGGAGTGTGCGATGCGGCAGCCGCTGCGCTAGACGACCGGACGCTGTGAGGGTCCTATGCGGCGGCTGCGGGCGTGTGCTGTTGATGAAGAGTAGTGCATCATCTAGTCGAGAAGACATGAGAATTTCGCTTCCTGCTGTGTCTGCACGCGGCGGTGCTTGAGGACGCTGTGAAGGTCCTATAAACAGAATGCCGTGCGTGTGCTATAAAACGCGCGGCAGCAGCGCGCATGGGCAACAACTTATCTGTTGTTGTCGAGCATTATGCACACAAGAGCATCTACCAGCCACCGCCGGTGAATTATAAGCGGGAGTCGTGCCAGTTCACACGCACAAAGTGTGGCGACAGCATCGCGATGCGGCTGTACAGCGTGAGCACTGATGTGCAGGTGCGGTGGCTGTCGGAAACGAGCGCGGCGGCGTCGCCATACGACCTCCTGGTCTTGAGCCACGGCAACGGCACAGACATTGGGCATATGCACCGATTCTGCGAGCACCTGTCCTCAAAGCTGCGAGTCGACGTCGTGGTGTACGACTACCCGGGGTACGGCCACTCCACCGGCGAGCAGGTGTGCGAGAAGACGATGCTGGCAGCGGCAGACGCCGTATTTACGGCTTGCCAGGACCACGGGTACAAGGCGGAGCGCATGTGCGTTGTCGGGCACTCGCTGGGGTCGGTGCCGGCGCTGCACCTTGCGGCGCAGACGCGGTGGGACGTTGCAGGCGTGCTGCTGCTTGCGCCGCTAGCGTCGGGCTCGCGCGTGTTTCTGCAGAATTCGAGGTACACGCCGAAGTGGGTTCTCGGCCATCTCGACTGTCTGCTGTTGGACAACACGCAGCGGGTCGCGCGGGTGCGATGCCCGGTGGCGATTGTGCACGGGACAAATGATTTTGTGGTGACGGTCGAGCATACTGAGTGCCTCAAGGCGCGGATCGCGGAAACGAGCCGCTACCCGACGCTCTTCCTTGCGACAGGCCACAACGAGCTGGTTGACGCAAGCGGCCGGGACCTCCTCAAAATAACCGAGTACATCCGCAAGTTTTATGCCAAGATACTGCCTCAGCACGAAGAAAACAAGGAGTGTAACGACCTACTTTTGCTGCTAGATTGATGCGGACGTGGGCTATTTACGTTTTCATGAAGACAAGGCAAAGGTATATGTATATGCTGGCGCTGCAGAGGGTGGCGAACGCGCGAAGGTCGCCGTCTAAGTAAATCACGTTGGCGCAGAGGTGGTGTATAGCTTCCATCGCAAGCATGTTTCGGAAATTTCGTGCGTTTCAAAACAGCGAAGAGCCACTTCAAACGCGAAGGGTCAAACCAAAAAATAAAAAAAACAAAAATCCAATCCAAAATTCGAACAGGTTCATGGAAGTGGCGTCGCACGCGAAGACGCTGGTCGAAGCAGTGACGCTTGTCGAGGCCGTCACGTCGCATGCCATCACCCTTATAAGCGATATTGCCGGGTGTCCGCAGAACTTCTTCGCCGACGAGTGCGTGCCGTACGCGCAGGCCGGAGGCGACGTCCAGCACTGTGCGGCTGACGCGGGCGAGCCAGCGACGCTGATGCCGAAAAACGCGGTATTGCTGACGTTCGTGGTGGACAAGCAGGGCAACACGTTCGTGTGGAAGGACGGGCTATTTGCGGCGCGGCCGGACTACAGCCTGCAGCACGTTGTCGGCTGCAACAGCATCGTCTACGGGTTCGCGTACCACAACAGCGAGCTTGCTGTCGCTGTGGTGCGTCTCTTCGACGCGTGCCGCCTGCACGGCAAGTGCCTGCTCGGCCTGAACTGCTTCGAGCGCTTCGAGCAGCTGTTCACAGGGATTTGCGATTCTAGCAGGGATCGCAAGTCGATTGTGCGCATGCACTGGGTGTGGACCGAGGCGTGGCTGAACGAGTTTGTGCTGTGCAAGGCGCAGGAGAACCTGCACGGCCTGGATTGCGAGTGGCAGTGCGCGATCCGACTGCCGCAGATGCTGGGCGCGCACGCGCGCTACCACAAGGTTATGGCGAGCACGTGACGCGTGCTTGATGCTTGTAGCGAAGACAAATACTCTTTTTTTGGATAAATTAGGCTGTATTGGCTGCGGGCGCGCGCGCGGCAGATGCGCAGTATCGACATTTCGACGTACGAAGTAGTCACAGCCGGTGTGGCAGCGACGCTCGAGATTATGATTGTAATAAACACAAATGCTCTATTTTTTGCGCAAAGTATTCTGTAGTCGCTGCGGGCGCGCTCGCCGCAGATGCGCAGCATCGACATTTCGACGTACGAGATCGTCAAAGCCGGCGTGGCAGCGACGCTCGAGAAGATGAGCGTGCACACGCTCATCGAGCTCATGCAGAAGAACGACCAGTACGTGTACTGGCTGCAGCGCAAGAACGCGACGTTCGAGACGCAGATCCCGGCCGTGTGCGTGAACGAGCACTTCTACCACCCGAGCTTCAAGCTGGAGAAGGCGATTTTCCGGCACATCCGCCTGACGCGCAACTTCCAAAACTACGAGCTGCTCGAGGACGGCACGAAGAAGCTGCGCATTCCGCTGCGCCTGTGGCTCGAGAAGCAGCGCACATCGAACAAGTTTCTGGTACGCGTGTTGTTTTGCGCGCATGTACTTTGTGCACAGGACCACAAACTGACTTTCTTCGTATTAATGATGTGGACTTGCAGCTCATGTACAAACGGACCAAGGGGCAGTGCAAGAAAAAAGTAAACACGTACAGCACAAACGACGACGCGGTCGAGCGCGTGCTGGAGCTGATGCATAGCAACATTGCGCCGATCAGCCTCGTGTCTTCACCGAGGACGCGCATCGCCGAGCTCAAGTCGATTTTCACGGCCGAGTACCCGCTGCTGGATTTCAAAGCGTACGAGGGGCCGGCTACCTGAGCACAAGACACCATGGAAACACAATCGTGGAAGAAATTTTGTGAATCCCAATCCCGGCGAACCCGTGACGGCCTAGTGCTCTTTGTTAGTTTCCGCGGCGGCGTTCTTTGCGGCCTGCTCGTCGATGTACTGGGCGACGAGGATAAAGCTGAGCGTGAACAGCGCTGTGAGGAGCACGATGGAGTAGAGCGGGCGCTGGAACTCGCACCCGAGCGGGCGCAGGTGCAGCGTGCTCGCGCCTGTGTTGAACTCGAAGAAGATGGCGTCGTCGGCTTGAGTTTCGACGAAAGCCCTGCCGAGGAAGGAGAGCGCGACGAGGTCCGCAAGCTGCGTGCAAGTCGCGTTTACGACGAGGGCGCCAGCGCCGTTGTCGAGCATCGGCATGCCTGCGTCGGCCGTCCACGCAAACAGCCGCTGCATGAGCCTGTTCTGCATGCACGCGGCAGGCGACAACTTGACGTTGCACTGACTGCCGATGCAGCTGACGCGAGAGACGAGGGCGGCGTACACGTCAGGACACGAGAGCACGGTCGTCAGCGGCCCGGTAGCGCACGCGTGCGCAGAGCACGAGAATACGAGCACAAGGACAACTGGGCCGAAACGCATGCACCGCGGCGGCGTCTGCTTTATATCACTCGTGCTTCAAAGCCGGGTACGCGTACCGCGTCTGCAGCCCCTCGAAGTAGTGTGCCTTGCCGAAGGGCGTGTTGTACTGCTGCGCGACGTACGCGTCGGCAGCGTTCGCGAGATGGTGCCGATAAATTGGCACGAGCACAGTTGGCAGCAGAAGCGCGAGACCGGCGAAAACAAAAAGGAACGGGATGCCGTGCGCAGCGATCCACGCGAGCGAACGATCTAGGAGCGCTGTGCAGGGCTCGTATCCACACAGATACGTGTTTTGGAAGATCTGTGCGAGTGCTGCGAGCAACGGACTGCCGCGGAAGTTGGCCTCGACCTTGTCGCAAAGGTCTGCGTGGAGCTGCATGTTGGCGTAGAAGTCGGGCTTTGCGCACTCCGTGCGCAGCCACTTCTCCTGTGCGCGTTTCTGGTGCTCGAGATTGAGCGCCTCGGAGAACATCTGCAAGCGCGTGACGACGAAGCCGACACAAGAGAGCACGATAGCACAAAACGGGACAAACGTACACGCGCAGTACAGGACGTTCGTGGGCCGGGCGTGCTTGCGGGCAAGCATAATGCGCACACGGCCTTGTGATATACATGTAGCCCAGTTTATTGATAAAAATGCCTATGTCTACCACACAAAGTGTTCTATGGTCGTGCACGAGTCTGGCGGATAGAAAGACAGCCTGCTGGTGCCGTTGCTGTCAAAGAGCGCGACGTCGGCGTAGAGGATCGTGTGCTGTGCGTAGCTGTCGCCCGGTCGCTGCACAACGAACGCGATGCGAATGTGCGTGCCGTCTTCGCCTGCAAACGCGGCTCTGCGCGGCTCGTGCGACAAGGTGTAGTGGCACTGCAGCGCGAAGCCGTTGTCAACGACCACGTCGATGTCAGGTGCGAAGCGTTGCTGTAGGTCTACGTGTGCGTTCGGGCACAAGCTGTCAGCGTCGCACACCTCATCGACAAGCTGTTGGAACTGCGCCGCAGTGAAGGTGTAGTAGACTATGCGTCCGTCACGCAGCATGCACTGCGAAGCGAAGATGTACTGCACCGTCGTTTCGAGTTCCGCCAAGTCCGCGCCGTGGTAGCGGACGTGGTAGTGGCCGTCGAGCATGAACGTAGAGGTGTCCGGGTGTGTGTTGATAACAGCCACGGTGAGCGTCGCAGCACGTGTTTCTGGATAGGTACGCACGAGGCCGTCCACAAGCTCGAGCATCAGCAAGCACTGGAAGCGCACGATGGGCATGAAGCCAAACGGGATCGGCACCGCCGGCGTGTCTTGCTCGCCGTTGTTGGCGGTAACGACGGCCTCGGGTCGATACACGGCCACGTTATTTTCAATGACAAGGCCGCCGGCCATGGCGTGCGACAGCGCCTCTGCCGGAAAGCACAGCTCGTCGTCGCCTTGCGGCAACGGCAGCGGCGCGAAGGTGCAGTGGTCGACGACCGTCTTGTGCGCGACGGCCGGTGTGAAGACCGTGTTGACGTTGACGGAAACGAGCCGCGCGAGCGGCCCTTGTATTTTGAGCACGAAGCAGAATCCGTGCCTGTATGAGATGCAAGGGATCTCTTCGTCGAGTGCGTGCTGCGTGAGCGCGACAGGGATAAACGAGAGCGTGTCGACCGACGTGCTACTGCCGAAGATGCGTGTGACGACCGCCCACTGCGTCTGCGCAGTGTCGTCCATTTCCGGGAACTGCATGTAGAGACGCCTGAAGGTGCGCATGAGGCACTGCATCGCCGGGAGCATATGCGCTACGGACTCGGCCGGGAACGGACACACTTCTGTGCACGAAAGCACGTCGGAGCCAATGTCGTTGCTCTGCCGGTCGAGAAGCTGCATGTGCCGGCTGATGAGCAACGGCCCGTCCGTCGTCTCGACGATGCGCATGTGCCGCGGCTCCCGCATGGCGACGTTGAGGAAGCCGTTGCCGTTTTCCTGAGAGTCAACGTGCAGGCGCGCGCGGTACGGCACGCAGATGGGCTCGCCGCACTTTTTTGGTATCTGCGACGGCTCGGACAGCAGCACGCCTGCGTTGACGCACGCAGGCACAGCGGCCTTGGGCAGACTGGTGTGAATGTAGAGGGAAAGCAGCGCTTGCGCTGCGTTGCTCATGTTGCGTGTGTGCACGATGGAGACACGCTCAGTCGGTGTCGAGTACCACTCGTCTGCGAAAAGCGCCTGCGAGACGAGCACCCATAGCACGTCGGTCGCGAGGCCGACCTGGCACGTGTAGTCCCACGAGGTCTGCGGCGTAACCTGCACGGCCCACTCGAGCATACTCGCGTGGATCTGCTGCTTGTCGCTAAAAATGGGGCGCGCCCAGTCCTCGTCGAGGCCGTCGCTGGAGTGCAGCAGGTCCTCGAGCTTGTCGAGAGACACGCCCGTTGACGCGGCCCACGGCTCCAACAGCGCCGTTACAAGGTCGTACCGCGAGCAGTCGGAGGACACCGCGCACATGCGCATGAAGTTGATAATCACGCCGAAATTGGACTCTATGTCTTGTTGGGCCTTCAGTTTTTTGCGGATGTCGCTGAAGAAGCGCGGGCATTCGTTCAGCGCCTGGAACTGCCTGTGGTTGCGGTCGTTGGACTTGTTGTTGGGGACGGGGATGCGCGTGCCGGGACCGGCATTGGACCAGAAGAGGCTCGCGTTACGGGTTTCGGACCCCACGCCCTGGGACATGCTGAAGCTGCAGGCCAGGATTTCGGACGCAGTCGGGTTCGTCCTGAGCTGGTCGCGTAGTGGCATAATGCCAGGGAAAAAAGAGTCGCAGCAGTAGACGCTCGGTTTGTCTGTGGACAGGCAGTTGGAGATTGTGTTCTGGTCGCTGTGCCGCGAGAGCAACGCGCTCACCTTGGGGCCGGTGAAGTGCGTGGCGAGGCACGGCCGGGATACGAGGCCCGTGAGCAGCTTCGTGTACAGAAACTCGGCAAACTCGTGGTATTGCTGGCGCTCTGCTGGCATGAGGTCTTCTTCGTGCCCGCGAATGACGAGCGCCATGATGTGCATCGGGCAGTTGCGCGGCAGGCCGAGGTAGTACAGCACCATGCACGACACAAGCATCACACCGACATCGAGGACCACCATAGTCAGGTATATCTGCATGGCCGATAGGACGACAGCAGTCGAGACTGGCACGAGCACAAAGGTCGTCACAGCGTCTGGCATGACGTGGCGCAGGAAGGTTTTCGCGTCGACGGTCTTGCTATTCGTTGTTTGCATCACGCGCCGGTGCAGCGCAGTTTGCAGGACGGAGCGCACCCACTTGCCAAAGACGGCTGTCTCTAGCGAGCCGTTCACGTTGCGCGCCATCTTGTCGTCGGCCATGTAGGTGGCCTTGCGCAGATTCGTGGTGAGATGCATGCAGTAGTTGCGCGTGTTGGCCCACAAGAGCATGCCGAATCCGGAAGAGACGTGTCGCTTGAGGCAGAGGCCGCGGTGTATGAGCGCGAAGATACGGGCGAGGTACTCCATGAGGAACATGCCCATGTTGCGGCGCACAACCATCTCGTCGACCTTGCGCGGGTCTTGTATGTCGAGGATGTCGGCAGTGAAGCTCCTCATGCTTTTTGCCTTCTTGTGGGTGTGCAACAGGACGGCCGGGTCTTGTACCTTGTCGACGATCCGACCAAGCGCGTCATTGCAGCCGGACGTCATTGGGATCACACGCGAGCCGTCGTTGACTGAGACGGGGCGCGCGACGGAGAGCTGGTTGCTTGCGAGGCAGATGATCTGCAGCGGATTGAGCACGGATATGTTGACAACGATGCCCGAAATCGTGGTGGTAAAGGGCTTCTCTTTGACGCCGCGGAACGTCGAGCCGGACTGCCCGAGCCCGCCTTCGAGAGTTGGCCAGATGGCATTGATCTTGCTCGCGTCCTGCTCAAGCTTGTTGAGCTCGTTCATTGCCCCGACGATACCCATGTTCTGGTTGTGCTCGCTCATGCTCTCCATGACGCAGTCGCGCACGTTCTTGACGATGCCGTTGGTGCGCTTAAAGGACATGAGGGACTTCTGCTGGTACAGCTCGCAGAAGTTGTTGCCGCTGAAAAACTCGCGCATGGCGTGCGTGCGACAGAGGAACTTGGGAAAGCCGTTCACGTACTCGCCGACGATGTTCCAGACCATGTCTGCGCCGGAGCCTGGCATCTTTTTGTCCCACTCCATCATTTCGTCGTCTGTGAACTTGCCGCCCTTTTTCATGCACACGCGCACGCTGTTGCCCATGTCGCAGATCTGCACGCAGTAGCCGTAGCAGCCGTCGAGCGTGCTCGACCACACGGATACGTGCGCGAGCAGCAGCCAGCGCATGATGCCCCAGTTGACGGCGTTGAGCTCGGACTTGAACGTGGTAAAGTGGTGCATCTCGCGGCATGCGGCCTGTGACGCAAAGAGCCACAAAATCAGGACTACAAAAAACCAAGGACCGCGCAAAAATAAAAACAGACGCATTTAAAAATTTAAATAAAACGGCAGAATGAACAAACCATAAAACAAAAAAGAAAAAATCGGATAGGGCAACATGTCACGCACCTGCGCGTCGTCGTTGACAACGCCGCGGCACACGTGCCTGTGCACGACAAAATGCTGCTGTGCAATGTTGTGGCCCGCCTCTGTGCGCGGGGGGCTCTCGTCGAGGTTGTTGAGGTCGATAAGGAAGCGCGCGGCGTGCTTGAGCTGCTGCATAGGCGCGTTTGCGCAGATGTGCACGTGCTTGTTGACGTGGCTCACAATAAGGTCGCGCGTGTGTTCGGTGAGCATGCCTGCGTCCAAGCACGCGTGCAGGCTGTGCATCTCGCTGTGCAGCACGTGCTCGCTGAGTCCGTACACGGTGTTGACGAGGTTGGTCTTCATACGCTCGCGCTGCATAGCCAAGCCGTGGTGCGGCATGGTCGTCATACACGCGAAGTACTCGCGTTCGATCGACGTCAGTGCGTTGAGATTGTGCCGCAGGCTCGCGAGTGTCGGGTAGGCCACGTCAGGATGCAGGAAGACGCTGTAGGGGTCGCGAGCGGCCATGCTAAAGGCCGAGAAGAGCGAAAAGCGCTTAGAGCAGTAGTGCACGCACTGCAGCTCTTCCTGCTTGTACTCGCCCTCCTTAAACACCTGCTGTTGTGCCAGCTTGACGCTCTCGGCATTGTCCTCGGAACGCATCGTCGGCTGCATTACGCAGACGTAGCCGCGCGTGTAGAGCGCGCCGTCACACGTTAGGAATACGTTGGTGGGGTCTGGGTTCACGTCGATAAACGCGTCAAACGCGTCGCGCTGGTCGGTGCTTGGCGTTGTCTGTGCGAAGTCGCGCAGCAGCGCTGTCTTTGGCACTGCCCGAAAATGCTGGCCCGGGAAGAAAAGCTTCCAGTCGACGCTTGTCGTTGGCAGGTGCAACTGTGCGTTGCGCGCGCTTATCTGGTCGTGGCTTGTGTGCAGCGTGGCGAAGGCGTAGTACTGCTTGCGCGAGTGGTGTGCGACCTTGAGTGCCTCTAGGAAGAGCTTGACCTCTGCTTCGTCGTACACGTCGATGCGCTGTCCCATCCAGTCGGCGGCAAAGGGCGACGGCTCGGCGCAAGACATCTGCTTGATGCGCAGGAAGTTGAAGAACGCGAGCGGCAGGTTGGCCTCGTGGCCGATCGTGGCGAGGTTGGGCCTGTTGTCGTCTTGGTTGACGTCGAAGATCTTGTCCGTGGTCACGTCGCCATGGAACGGCAGCAGGCGCAGCATCTGCTGCGTGAGATACCCGAGCTCTTGCGAGAAGCCCTGCAGGGTCTGCAGCGCACGCAGGGCAAGCACGGGGTCGCAGCCAGGGACTTTGCTACGGATCTTGAGGATGCTGGCGACAACGAAGCGGGTCTTGCCGGTGCTGTCGCGAACGCGGCTCGGCACAACGTGCAGCTGGCACTCGAAAAGGTGATGCACAATGCGGTCGGCGTCGTCGCACGAGTCGACGAATGCCGACGCCCTGCACGGGTGCACGCTCGGCGTCTCTATTTTTGCACGGATGTCTGGGTGCACGTGCTCGAGAAGGGCGGTCGTGTTGAGGCAGCGGTCGCGCGGAATCGGCTTGACGCTTACGCGTGCGGATATAGTGTTTGCGCGAGCGTTCCTGTAGAACTCGGCCGTCTCGTTCTGCACAGTGTAGAGGTTGCCGGCGATAGCGTCTGGGCGAGACGCGGCCAAGTTCCAGTACTTGAAAATGCGCAGGACCGCGTCGGAGACGTCTATGCACGATGTGCTCTCTTCGAAGGCGAAGAGCACGACAGAAGGCAGCCCCGGCAGCCCGCCCATAGAACAGCCGCCGCGCAGCTTGTGTTCTGTCAGAAAGTCGCCTTTGCATACGAACTCGTCGCATACGTCGGGGCACGGCTGCGTGTCGAGCTCGTCGCGTTCGTTGAGGATATTGTGAGCGCAGATAATTTCGCAGACGGAAGAGGACTCCCGCACGTGCATGGCATCAGCTGGGCCGACAACCTGTGGAGCAAACAACGCTTTTAGAAAGGCGCTAACGTGGCAATTAACACAGAAACGCACCTGCATACGGGCGACTTGTCGCAGCGGCTCGTCCGAGGTGTTTCCATAGCTTGCAAACAGACGCGCGAAACGCAGCTGCTCGTCGTCGTCCTGCATCCACGCGACAAGGGCCGGCGAGATAAATTCGTTGTGATTCATGATGCCAGCAGAGGCACAGCGAGGGTCGCTAAAGTGGTGGTACCACGCGTACGGACTCACGAGATGCGAAATCCGCGGAAGCAGCCTTGCAAAAGGCATAATCCTGCTGTAGTCGCAGTACAGGCCGAGCGGCTGCAGCGCCTGTAGCACCTTCGGCAAGTGTCTGGTCTTTTTGGCTGAAGGTTCCCCTTCGTCGGGCTCATACGATGCCATCGGCCCACGGCGAGCGAAAAGATTGTCTGCAGGCCCTCTGAAGCCACCGACAGACGAAGACACAGACATCACCTCGTCGTCGATGAATCGCCTGTCGTTCTCGGTCTCAGAATGTTCTACTTCTTCATCCTCTGGGCCTGATACCTCAGCTGCCTCATCGATAAGAGACGAATTCCCGGCACGCGCGTTGCCGCGCACAACACCGCGCCCACGACCGACACCGCTCCTTGCGGAACTAGCACCACCACTGACAATGCTTCTTGCTGCGCCACGTCCACCACCTGGCGACTGCATCTGAACCGCTGCAAGTGGTGCAGCAAGCATCCTACTGCCAGTGGGCGACCTGTCCATTGGCCCAGTTAATGGCGCAAAAAAATTGCGCATATCGCCTGCTCGATGCGACATCCTTAGCGCTTGTTTCGTGCTACTATCGACGGGCTATTCGGAGCTGATTTCTGAGGTATGTGAAGCCAAGAGTCAAAAAAATGCGAAGGGACATTAAAAAAAAATCTGAAAGGGTATTTTGTTTTTTCAATTTGACCTTTGGCATCTTTTTATTTTTTTTCTTTTATTAAAAAATTTGAAGAGACATTTTTTTTATTTTTTTTCTAAAAGTGCGAAAGGTCATTTGACCTTTCACACTTTTTGCACGAAAGGTCATTTGACCTTCCACACTTTTTGCACGAAAGAAGATGATGCACATGCATGCTACCACAGTCGAAGGCACACCGTACGGGGCGAGCTCTACTGACAGTGCTTTTCTGCGCGCCGTGGCAGACACGTCTGGACCCAAGCAGCTTACTTGCCGACAGAGCGCGCGAAACCGAGTGCGCGTCGACTACGACGAGACCAAATATAATGAGCTCGAGTTCAGCGAGAGGAACAAGTCGCCGAAGGCTGCGGCGGTGCAGACGGGCCCGGTTGTTGCGCAGGTTCCGGACGTCGCCACGTGTATCCCGCGGCTCGGCAGGGGACTTCCTTCGAGGGCCGTCAACAGCGCACAGGCAATGCATGAGGAATTGTCTCTGGATGTCTTTTTGCGCGATGGCGCCCAGGCCAACACAACCAGCATCAACACGACCAATCGACAGGCGGCATTCGCGACGTATGCAGATGCTATGGCAGAGACCTTTGTGCGTGCCGCGAGCTCGTCTTCGACCGAGAGCGACTTCTCCACCGCAAGCGTCGCGAATAGTCCCACTGCCAGCGCAGCGAGCGCAGCGAGCGCAGCGA
>Ga0049085_10000041_pt1 | contig 58152 bp, 56 predicted proteins | sample GreLakmeSU08MSRF_FD_66721 | JGI IMG/M metagenome (GOLD analysis project Ga0049085, IMG submission 66721) | Freshwater lentic microbial communities from great Laurentian Lakes, MI, USA - Great Lakes metaG SU08MSRF | ecosystem: Environmental > Aquatic > Freshwater > Lake | place: Great Lakes... | reverse complement strand
TCGCATGGCTTGATATCGAATCGAAAGCATTGCAGCACTCATTTTATCGGGTTCTTGTTAGATTAGCGCCATCTCTTCTGTCTAAATTCATGATAGTGGATATCATAGGGTCTTGATAATTAGTATTACACCTTATGGATTAGTAGACTAATGCAGCAACTGAATTTATTAGTGGCACAAGCCAAATCGCTAGGCGCAAATGCAGGTGGATTTACCCTTGACCCAGCAATTGGCGAGGTAGAGCGCATCATGCAAATTTGTAATGCCTGCCGTTATTGTGAAGGGTTTTGCGCAGTCTTTCCGGCGATGACACGGCGTTTAACATTTAACCCGAGTGATATTCATTATTTAGCTAATTTATGCCATAACTGTGGCGCCTGTTTACATGCTTGCCAATATGCACCGCCTCATGAGTTTGGCGTAAATGTACCTCAAGCCATGGCAGTAGTGCGCAGGGAAACCTACATTGAATATGCTTGGCCTAAATACTTGGGCGTGTTATATCAAAGCAATGGGGTTACTTTAGCTCTGGCAAGCTCACTAGCCTTAATTTTTTTCTTAATATTGACGCTCATAATTAATGGCACATTATTAAGCCCTGCACTTAATGGTAATTTCTATGCAGTGTTTTCACATAATACCCTGGCCTATTTGTTTAGTGTTGCATTTCTGTTTGCAGTGCTTGCTTTAGGTATTGGGGTAACGCGCTTTTGGCGACGAATTTCTCCAAGCATAATGGCGTCAGCTAGTTGGCCTGCAAGTATAGAGGCAGCGCATGATGCGCTGACTTTAAAATACCTTGGTGGAGGCCACGGAGAGGGCTGTAATAATGAAGATGACCGTTTTTCCTTATGGCGTAAACGTTTTCATCATTACACTTTTTATGGCTTTCTACTTTGTTTTGCCGCCACCAGCGTAGCCACTATCTACCACTATGTGTTTGGCTGGCAGGCACCATATGCCTTATTAAGTTTGCCTGTAATCTTAGGCACCCTAGGAGGAATTGGTCTAGTGATTGGTCCAATCGGTTTGTTGTATTTGAATTTCACTCGTGCCGAGCAGCATGGCGATGCAGCTCAAAAGCCAATGGATCGCGGCTTTATTTTATTGCTCTTACTTATTAGCATTTCAGGACTCTTGTTACTGGCGTATCGAGATACTACTGCCATGGCAATATTATTGGCGGTACACCTCGGTTTTGTAATGGCGTTTTTTTTGACGATGCCCTATAGCAAATTTGCCCATGGGATTTATCGGGTTGCTGCATTACTGAAAAATTCAGTTGAAAAGCGCCAAGTTTAGGTGGCTACGCAAGAAATCTGGGATGCCATTATTATCGGCGGCGGTGCTGCAGGCCTATTTTGTGCTGGTATAGCGGGTCAACTCGGTAAAAAAATTCTCGTACTGGATCATGCTGAAGTATTAGGTGAAAAAATCCGCATTAGTGGTGGTGGACGCTGTAATTTCACTAATATTGATTCTACTCCGCAACAATTTTTATCTTTAAATCCACATTTTATGAAAAGCGCACTGGCGCGTTATCCATCTAGTGCCTTTATCGATCTAGTAAAAACATATGGTATTGGTTTTCATGAAAAACAGGCTGGTCAATTATTTTGTAATGATTCAGCAAAGCAAATTATTGCACTTCTGTTTAATGAATGTGAAAAAGGCAATGTACAAATTCGTCATCCCGTCAGTGTGACATCAATTCAACGCAAATTAAATTACTGGGAAGTATTTACCTCACCAGGAAACTCGTATGGCCCAGAAAAAACGCATGCAGTGGTAATGGCAACAGGCGGCTTACCTGTACCTGCAATTGGCGCAAGTGGCTTTGCTTTAGATATTGCCAAACAATTAGGGCTTGACGTGGTTAGTCCACGTGCTGCATTAGTGCCATTGGCTTTTACGGCCAAGGCCTTTACTAATTTAGAAGAGTTGGCTGGCTTAAGCTTGCCCGTAGCGATTCGTGCGGGTCTCAAGGGTAAACGTTATGGCCTTTGCCAATTTCATGAGGATTTATTGCTCACCCATAAAGGTATTTCTGGGCCTGCTGTTTTACAGGCTAGCAGCTATTGGGAAGAGGGTGAATTGATTGAAATCGATTGGTTAAGTGCTGCTGCCGATGTTAGCGGTGCCGGGGTTTTCGATCATATTTTTTCCGTAGAGGGCAACCGACTTAAAACCGCTGACAATATTTTGGCGGGGATAATTCCCCAACGTTTAGCCAAAATGTTTGCCGCGCAGGCAGGCTTATTGGGTAAAAAATGGGCTGAAGTTGGCAAGACCGAGCAGCAGGCATTAAAAGTAAGCCTCACGCAATGGCGGGTAAAGCCTGCAGGAACTTTGGGGTGGAATAAAGCTGAGGTGATGTTGGGAGGCGTACATACCAATGCCTTAAATGGTCAAACCATGATGGCGCGTAAGCATCCTGGAGTGTATTTTATAGGTGAATGCGTTGATGTTACTGGGCACTTAGGGGGCCATAATTTTCAATGGGCTTGGTCTAGTGCCTATGTTTGCGCACTTGCTCTATAGACCCAAGGCTGATAAACCACTAAATTAAACCACTAAATTGGTGCAATGCAATAGATAAAAATTAAAAACAAGTTAAAATGCATGCAGATTAATGAGGTAGATTGAAATTGGCCGTAAACCCGCTTTAATTCTTTCCGCATTAACTTTTATTTTCTAACTTATAGGGGTTACCTTGAAAAAATCTTTACTATTCGCAGCAATGCTTGCAACCGTTACTGCAACCGTAATTGCTCAGCCAGCAAAACCAGCCATGATGCCAATCGAAGCTGGTGTAGTGGTTATTACTGCCACCGTTGATTCAGTAGATATGAAAACACGCACTGTCATGTTTAAAGATGACAAAGGCAATATGGTTGGCATGCGCGTTTCTAAAGACGTTAATAACTTAGGCAAAGTTAAAAAGGGTGATATTTTTGTAGTTGAGCATGCTGAAGCAATTGCAGTTGGCTTAATCGCAGCTCCTAAAGATGCTAAGCCTGGCGTATCTGGTGTGCGTTCTGTTCAAATTGCAGCTAAGGGCGGTGCTAAGCCATTTACTGATATTACCGATACCGTTTTTGCAACTGTAAAAATTACTGCAATTGATGCAGCATCACGTGTTGTAACATTTACAATGCCAAGCGGCGAAAAACAAAAAGTTAAAGTTGATAAAGCTGTACTCGGTCTTGAGAAATTTAAAGTTGGTGATGATGTGCTGGTTGAGTATGCGGATGAAACTGTAATTACTTTTGTTACTCCTCCCGCAGCACCTGCAAAGAAGTAATCTAGCTTGCGGTTTTGCCGCTCTCGCTTGATAAACCCATCAGAGTGATCTGGTGGGTTTTTTAATTATTGATAAAGATGTTAAAAAAAATACAGTCATTTTTCTTGCGCTTAAAGCAACAAGTAACCAATAGCTGGCTTGGTAGCTTGCTTAGTGGTTTATTGCACCGTTGCTTTATTGGAAAATGGCGCTGGCTTAGTTTTACGCTGATTAGTTTAATAGCACTGACCATGATATGGTTTGCAGTGCGCATTGTATTTGGGTTAAATACGCCCGATTACCGCACGGCTTTAATAGAGGAGGGGCCGCTAGTCGCCTCAATTAATGCTAGTGGAATCTTAAATCCTGTAAAACAAGTTACCGTCGGTTCCCAAGTAACTGGCATGGTAAAAGAATTATTAGTCGATTTTAATTCGCCAGTAAAACAGGGGCAGGTGATTGCGTTAATTGATCCACGCGATTTTCAAGCTAAATATGATCAAGCCTTAGCTAATTTCACCTTAGCGCAGAAAAATCATCAATTTAATCTAAAGTTAATCGATAAAGGCTTTATCTCGCCACAAGCCTTAGTGCAAACCGAGGCAGCGTATAAAACTACTGAAGCCGCTTTACGGTCAGCTAAAAAATCACTCGACGATACAGTCATTCGAGCACCGGTCGATGGGGTAGTGGTAAAGCGTAGTGTTGAAGTAGGGCAAACTGTAGCAGCTAGCTTGCAAACCCCAGAGATATTTATTATTGCCAAGAATTTAGCGGAGATGCAAGTTGATACGGCAATTGATGAAGCCGATGTAGGTCGATTAAGCGCGGGGCTGAACGCAAATTTTACCGTCGATGCATTCCCTGGACGTATCTTTAAGTCAAAGATTACTCAAATTCGCAAAGCACCTACCACCATTCAAAATGTGGTGACCTATACTGTGATTCTGTCGGCGGATAATCCTGATTTCAAGTTATTGCCTGGGATGACTGCTAATGTCAAAATTGTAGTTGACAGGCGCGACAAAGTTTTGAAGATTCCAAATGCAGCATTACGTTTTCGAATGCCTGCGGTTGGTGACGCGCCAGCAAGTAATGCTTCAACCCCACCTGCTGGTGCCCCAACTACTGCAGCTCGTAAAGGCGGTGGGGGTAGTCGTGGTGTGCCGACGATACGCCGCATTTGGCTATTAGAAGACGAAGGACTTCGTTCTAAAGCATTGCAGCGAATGATTAAAACTGGTTTGTCAGATGGCAATTTCACCGAAATTTTGCCTGATGATGACGCAAAATTACCCCCCTTAAAAGTCGGTGACGAAGTGATTATTGGTATTCAATCGCCCGATAGTAAGTCTTCTGGCACTGCAAGTGGTAGCCCGACTCGTCCTGCTGGTCCACGGATGTTTTAAAGTACTACTAAATGACGTGTTGATTCATACTGACAATTTAAGTAAAACCTACGGCACTGGCGATCAAATCGTGCATGCCTTAGACCATGTTTCGCTTGATATTGATACCCAAGATTTTGTTGCCATTGTAGGTGCCTCAGGTTCAGGAAAATCTACTTTTATGAATCTCATTGGCTGTCTTGATCAAGCCACTAGCGGATCATATTATTTGGCCGGAGAGAATGTTGAGGTGATGGATGCCGATGCGTTAGCGGATGTACGTAGTCGACGCATTGGTTTTGTATTTCAACAGTTTAATTTACTCGCACGTACTTCAGCTGTTGACAATGTTGCCCTGCCTTTATTGTATGCCCGCAATGGACCTTTAGCCCATTTAGATCATCAAGCCCGCATTGATCACGCTAAAGTACGTTTAGAGCAAGTTGGGCTTGGCAAGCGATTTACCCATACACCCGCTGAGTTATCGGGCGGACAACAGCAACGGGTTGCAATTGCCCGTGCCCTAGTAAATGACCCCTTATTGATTTTGGCCGACGAACCAACGGGTGCGCTTGATTCTAAAACTTCAATTGAAGTTTTAGAATTATTAACCCGCTTAAATCAGCAAGGGATGACAGTAATAGTGGTAACCCATTCGCTAGAAGTAGCGGCTTATGCGAAAAGAGAAATTACTTTTCGTGATGGTCAAATTATTGATATTCGAGTGAACTAGCCGTATGCAACTTGATCTTAAAACCAATTTATCGATTGCCTTATTGGCGTTACGGATTAATAAATTACGCTCGGTATTAACGATGCTGGGCATCATCATTGGAGTAGCTGCGGTAATTACGATGGTAGCCGTAGGTAGTGGGGCTCAAGCGCGAGTGAAAGAACAAATATCAAGCTTAGGTTCTAATTTAATGATTTTAATTCCTGGAACTTTATTGCAATCGGGAGTGCGCTTGGGTGCAGGTAATGCACAAAGCTTAACAGAGGAAGACGCTAATGCCATCGTCCGTGAAGTGCCAGAGGTCGCCATCGCTGCGCCAACTTCAAGGGGTGCTGGGCAAATTGTCACCGGTAATAATAATTGGGGTACAACTATCTATGGCGTGAAGAATGACTATTTTGATGCCCGCGAATGGACCTTAGCTAAGGGTCGATTTTTTGATGCTGGTGAATTACAAGGCGCTAGTAAAGTTGTCGTGTTAGGACAAACCGTTGCTAGAGAATTATTCGAAGATGTTGATCCAATCGATCAAATGGTGCGCATTAAAGGGATTCCATTTCAGGTGATTGGCGTAACTGATCGTAAGGGTCAAAGTAGTCAGGGTCAAGATCAAGATGATGCGGTGTTTGTGCCTTTATCGACAGGGCGGAGGCGGATATTTGGTGAAGCCTTAGGACGGATTGCGCGGGTTGGCTCGATCATTATTAAGGTGGGTGCAGGCGAGAATATGAAATTAGCAGAAGAGCATATTACTGAATTATTGCGGCAACGCCACCGTATTCAGCCTACTGCAGATAATGATTTTACAGTTCGTAATTTGACCGAGATATTACAAGCACAAGAAGCCTCAAGCAAAGTGATGTCGCTATTATTGGCTGCAGTAGCATCAGTCAGCTTAATGGTGGGGGGCATTGGCATTATGAATATTATGTTGGTCTCGGTTACCGAGCGCACCCGAGAAATTGGTTTGCGGATGGCAATTGGTGCGCGCAGTAAAGATATTTTGGCGCAATTTTTAGTTGAGGCGATGACCTTAGCTACTATTGGTGGCGTGATTGGTGTCTTATTGGGCTCAATTGCCTCATTGCTCGTCGGCTCGCTTGCCGGTTGGCCAGTTGAGCTCTCGTTTGCATCAATTGCCCTTGCAGTGGGTTTTTCTGCCGCGATTGGAATATTTTTTGGTTACTATCCTGCTAAGAAAGCCGCTAATATGCAACCGATTCAAGCTTTGCGGTACGAATAATTATTTAGAATTCAAGATGTGCGCGTAGGCTAAAGAAATTTACGGGTCCGCGTGCGGCATTGTATGCAGGGTTGGCGATACGCTGATAGTCGGCAGTTAAATAAGCGCCTTTATAAACATTAAAGCTATAGTATGTTTCGATAATTTGTTCGGGCTTATATTTTAAAGCGCCGTCGCCAATAAACATCGTACTGGCTTTCAGTTGTAGATAGTTGATTTCAGAAGCAGAAATACCATTGACTGCAAAAGCTAGCCCAAAGGTATCTTCTTTACGGTTCCAAATTGAGCCCTGTACCGAAACGCCACCAGATAATGACTTACTAATATCGTATGTTTGAGTTTCGGTTTGGCCATTATTCCAACTCCAGCGGGCAAAAATTCCAACATCTTTAGTTAAGGCTTGTTCAGCATTTAAACCATAACCCCATGATGTTTGATTAGCTTGACGAGCGCTATAAATAGAAGGTACGGTATTAGTTTTATATGCCAAATTAATTGCATTTTGGTAGTTGGCCATATAAGCATGGGTTTGAAACCACAAAGCCCGAATTTTTCCCACTTGATCGCCAATGGTATGTGCGCGGGTAATTTCAACTTGATTGCCGTAATCTTGCGTCATGCTGTAGTCAAGTTGCATGGTATTAGGCTCAGTTGGCATGGCAAAGCGCGCTGCACGTGTAACCCAATCACCTTGATACCATTCGGCAACTACACCATAGGTATAGCCTTTAGTATCAGCTGCAAAGCTATAAGCGCCGCTAGACATAATGGCATAGTTTAAAAACTGGGTACGTGGATCACGGCTATAGGTATTGGCATCAAAAAAGTCTAAAGCAGCAAACTTACCGTAATTTAAGACCAAACGATTTTTATCAACATTACCTGCTAATTGATTAGCCACTCCTTCAATGTGTTCTTTGCCGCCACCAAGGCCAATGGTTTGCCGAATAAACGCGCGCGCACTGTAATACGATGGTGGTACGGTAATACCTTTTTGTAATTCCCCATTGGTAAAACCACCCAGACCACTAAAATTTGAAAATGGTAGTCCCTCAAACATTTCTGGGTTGTAATACACCTCTGCACCTTCCCATAGGCGGGCACCCAAAAATACTGTGGCAGAGAAAGTGTAGCTGCGACCAACGTCGCCCTCGGTTTTATTCAGCATACTTTTTTCACCATAGTAGGGTGAATTAAAGTTATTTTTCCATTGCGATATATAAGTCGATTGCGCGTGAATACTCCATTGCTCTGTAGCATTTGGTAATGGAGTGAGGCTATCGACGATTGGGGTATCAGAAACAGCTTCAGCCGCTTGGGCGTTTTCCTGTATGCCAAGCAAGGCATAGGCCGTACAGGCCAGTAAAATCCCAATGCTTACTCTATACCGATTATGTAGGCACAGATTTAATTTGGATATTTTGCCAATGCGGAGGTGGCAGGAAAAAATAGAACGGGTCACTATATATTGCCAAAATCGATAAGTATATGAAAAGTTATAATAAGAATGATTCTTAATAACTAATTTCGGAAGTTGAAAAGCTTGGGTGATTCTAGCCTGTTGCTATGAAATAACTATGACAAGCCTCAATTTGAACCAAATCGCTATTGGCGTGAGATGAGATAATAGGCCCATGAAAAGTATTTCTGTAAATATATCAAGTGCTAAGGTAGACCTTTGTAAGCCAGACCCAATTCAAGTGTTGGCATTTGATGTTTTCGGTACAGTAGTCGACTGGCATGGTTCAATTGCAAGGAAAGTAACTCAGCTAGGCATACAGGTTGATCCTTCAGCCTTTGCCACAGCTTGGCGTGCTGGCTATAAACCAGCTATGGCACGCGTCCGTTCAGGAGAATTGCCCTGGACACGCATCGACGATTTGCACCGCCTAATTCTGGAGCAAGTACTACTTGATTTCAAGATTAATTCACTAAGTGAAGCGCAGAAAAAAGACTTGAATCTAGTTTGGCATCGGCTAGCCGCATGGCCCGATACCGTATTGGGTTTACAACAGCTCAAAAGTAAATACACTATTGTGACTTTATCGAATGGCAATTTAGGTTTATTGGCAGAGATGGCAAAACATGCTGGCTTACCCTGGGATTTGATTTTATCGGCCGAAGTCTTTCGGCATTACAAGCCCGACCCTGAAACCTATTTGGGGGTAGCAGCAACCTTTGATATTGCCCCCGAGCAAGTTATGTTGGTGGCTACCCATAAAGATGACTTATTGGCGGCCCACAAATTAGGTCTCAAAACAGCGTTTGTTGAGCGACCCTTTGAGTACGGGCCCAATCATTCTCGTCAAGATATGCAGGTGGAGACTTGGACTGATTTTCATGCTAAAGATTTTATCGACTTAGCGCGTCAGCTTGGCGTTAATTAATTTGATCCTTACAAAATTGCTACAAACTATAGCCCGCATATTCTTTAGTTTGCTATTTTTTTTCTTGAGCGCGGCAATTTTTGCCCAAGTTAATAGCAATAAAAACATCAGTAGCGGTAGCCCTACAAACTCTACAACGAGCTTAATGCAGTGGCCTAAAAAACCAATTCATATCATCGTGAGTTTTACGCCGGGGGGCGCCCCCGATACTCTGGCCCGTATTTTGGCTGAAAGTTGGCAGAAGACTCTGGGAGTTAACGTCTTAGTTGAAAATCGCCCTGGTTTTGGCGGCAATATTGGTGCCGACTATGTAGCTAAGAGCGATGCAGACGGCTATACCTTGTTAATTGGAACGGTTGGCATTCATGCAATTAATGGCGCGCTTTACGAGAAATTAAGTTATGACCCTAGCCGCGATTTTGTGCCGATTAGTTTTCTGGCTAGCACCCCTAATGTATTGGTAGTCAATAAAAAATTAGCCGTGGCTAATTTAAGTGAACTCATTACGCTAGCAAAAGCAGAACCCAATCAACTGACTTTTGGTTCATCGGGGTCAGGTACTTCTTTGCATATGTCGGGCGAGCTATTAAAGGAAATGACTGGTATTCAAATACGCCATATTCCCTATAAGGGGCGGGCACAATTTTTGCCAGATCTAGTTAGTGGGCGTATTAGCATGGTCTTTGATAATCTGGCTTCAGCATTGCCTTTAATACAAGCAGGAGAAATACGCGCAATTGGTATAACTTCTTTACGCCGCTCACCTGCTGCTCCCGATATTCCCACTATAGCCGAGCAAGGTTTACCAGGTTTTGAGGCGGTATCGTGGTTTTCTTTGGTCGGGCCAGTGGGTTTGCCGGTTGGGGTACAAAATCGCCTAAGTCAGCTTACTAAAGAAGTGTTGTTGCAGCCAGTAGTTCTAGCCAAGTTACGGGCGAGTGGTTTAGAGCCAGCCCCAAATAGCCCAGCCGAATTGGCACGCTTTATTCAGCTAGAAAGCGAAAAATGGGCACGCATTGTGAAAAAGTCGGGCGCTAAGGCTGATTAGGCTTATTTTTGGTAGGAATAAATTGAGTGCTTTGTCAGCTTAGAGTAGATTGAGGCGTTAATAGGATATTAGGGTGCGCAATAATACTTAAAATAATACTTACGTCTAACACTGAATATATGGAGGGATTATGCTAAAAAAGCTAGAACCTAATTCATTTAAAACAGAAACAGCATTTCCTGTGCATAACTCCTTTCGCATCAACCCCTTACTTATTCTTGCTACTTTAGTTAGTTTTACTTGCCTTGCACAAACCAACATTGCTCAGGCGGCACCGTTTTATGCCGGTGCGCGCAGTGGTAATGGCAGCGGAGCAGCTTGGAATGTGGGCTGGCGCGGTGGTGGCCCTGCTTATGGGTACGGCGGCGGCTACCGTAACGGTTACGGTAGCCGATATCGTTACGGCTATGGATGGGGATATCCGTATGCAGTTGCCCCTGTTGTTGTAGGGGCGGGGTTTTATGGTGCGCCTGTTTATCCCTATGCTGCTCCACTAGTTTACGCGCCACCAGAGCCTATAGTTATGGTTTCTCAAGCCCAACCTAACGTTTGGTATTACTGCGCGCCAAGTAAAGCCTATTTTCCATATGTACAAAGTTGTACAACTGATTGGCAGGTGCTACCCGCTATGCCGCCATCAGGGGTACATGAAGTAAAGCCGAACTAGTAACTCATCCTCAGTTGCTAGCAAAGCCGTAGTGGCAGAACATTCTTAATTTAATAAAAGGTATTTGATGAAACGTCTTGTTTATGCAACTTTTAGCATAGCCGCTACTCTAGTTGGCTTAGCAGCTTGTACTTCTGCCCCAACTGGGCCTACTGTGGCAGTAATGCCAAGGGCGGGCAAGCCTTTTGATGTCTTTCAAAAAGAAGATCAAGAATGTAAGCAATTTGCTATTAGCTCTACAAACGATACTTCAAATGCGGCCTTGAAAGAGGGTGCAACTAGCGCTGCGGTTGGCGCAGCATTAGGGGCGGTTGCTGGTGCCGTGATTCAAGGTGGTAATCATCAAAATGTTGGCACAGGTGCAGGGGTAGGTTTATTAGGCGGCGCAGCAATGGGGGCGGCAAACGCAGCAGGCAAACAAAACCAATCACAAACTCAATACAACATTGCCTATCAGCAATGCATGTACGCCAAAGGTAACCAAGTACCTAGCTTTCCAACGCAGCGCTAGAAGCGCTATAGGATAGTTAGTTAATACGATAGCGCTTTGGTTTACTTATTGCTTATGTTTAATGTTTTAAGTTACAACAGGCGGATGCGTTAATTCAAACCGTTCGGCAGTCCTTCTAAATAAATAGAGCAAAAGAATGGCCGCTAAGCCAAGGCTAATGCTATTGGCTAACCAAAAGCCACTCGCGCCTTGCATCGACAAAGGTACATTACCAGTCAAGTTAAAGCCCAAAATGTAGCCGCCACCTAAACCCACACCCCACAGAGATACAGCATAAATAATCATCGGTAAAAATGCGATGCGATACGCGCGCAAGATAAATGCTGCTGTTACTTGTAAAGAGTCAAAAATTTGATACATAGCAATAAACAAGAATAAAGGGACGGCAAATTGCTTCACTGCTTCTGGCGGGTTATAGAGGTCTAGTAAGAGCATACGTAGAAACCAAACTGCAATACCAATCACAATACAGAGTATGGTTGTAAAGGTAACCGCAGACCAGCCAATTTCTTCGGCCCGATCTTGCCGATTGGCACCAATCGATTGCGAGACTAGTGTCATAGTGGCAATTGAGAGTGAAAGCGGCACCATATAAATGACCGTTCCTAGGTTAGCCACAATTTGATGTCCCGCTAAAGCAGTAATGCCAAACCGGGCAATAAATAAAGACATAAATGCAAATGAAGTAACCTCAATAAGGTAGCTAAAACCAATTGGAGCGCCTAGTTTTAAGATTGTCCAAATTCGCTGTAGATTGGGCCAACTGAGTTTTTTAAAGATTGCAAAAGGTTGATAAAACCGCCCATTCCAGACAATGACTAAAGTGACTAATAGCCATAACCAAGTAACAATAACTGTTGCTACTGCACAGCCTGGACCGCCCATGGCTTCGATGCCAAAACCACCGTAAATAAATAGGGCATTTAATGGCAGCTTTAAGGCTAGTCCAGCGAGTTGTACAGCAGTAATCACTGCTGGTCTTGAAACTGCGTTGTGTAGCGCCATTAAAACCCGCATACCTAAACTTGCTGGTAAGCCGATAGCTAGGATCGATAAATACAGATTTGCTTTCGCATGAATTTCAGCGTTGGCATGGGCAAGGTCTAAGAGGTGATCAGCATTTAGTAAAACAGCGCACCCTAAAATTGCTAAAGCAATGGCTAGCCAAGTGGCCTGTCGAACCTCTTCACCAATTTCATTGGGGCGTTCAGCGCCAAAAAGTTGCCCTGCAATAGGCGCCAAAGCAGAGACAATACCAGTTAAGCCCACATAAATACTAATAAAAATAGCTGAGGCCATCGCTAGCGCTGCTAAATCTTCGGCCGAATAACGCGCAGTCATGGCGGTATCAAGCACTCCAAAGGCAATTACAGCCAGTTGGCCCACCAAAATAGGGGTAGCCAACTTTAAAATAGCAGGAACATCTTCGCGTAAACGCGCTAATTTGAAATGAATCATGTTAATTGCGAGCGCGTTCTACTGCAATTTTTCTTGATAAAGGCGTAGCCGTTCGTCGCGGTCGGCTGCGCGGCGGTCTTCCCAAAGTAAAGTCAGTTTTTCTCGATTTAAGTGACCTAACCCTTGAACTTCATTGGGGTTATGGGTGAGCAACCAAGGGCAATTGAGATCATCACGCAAGGGTAGGCGAGTGAAATAATCAAATGACGCTAATTGCGAATCACCCAAATGGGTGGTGTCGATACAATAGGCTTCGCTTGGCACAGCTTGAGTTAAGCGTTGAGCCACGTATTGGTATGTCTTGGCATAGTTAATAGTGGGTAACCATAAGGTCATTAATAAAACCCACATTAGGGTAGTGCCAGAAGCGGAGATAATTAAACAGCGCCAAATGACTTTGGGCGCACGTGAAGTGCGCCAGCGAATGACTAAACCCCACAGCGAAGTGATAATAATGGCGGCAACAAAAGTAGTGAGATTAAACTCTGCTTGAAAACCAGGAATGTAGCGGCCGACATTGCTGGCAGTGCTTGCAGGAAAACCAGTAATTTTGGCAAACCAAATAAGCCAAATCATGAAGCCAATGATTGTAAAGCTGAGCATGGCAAACCAATCGATAAAGCTAATCAGATTGCGTTTCAAAATCGGTAAGCTAAACACTGCCAAAACCGAGAGCGGTGGAATCAAAATAATTAAATCATGATCATTGGCTTCGGTACGAAATAAGTTATAGAGCAAACCCCCTAGTGCAATTCCCAGCGGAATACAAATATGTGGTGCGCGCCATGACCCGGCTTTTTTCTGTCTTACCCAATGCACGATGGCAATTAGGGCTAGTGGCCAAACAGGCCAAGCATAGAGCCAAAAATTAATACTTAAAAAACTGAGCGATTTGTAAGAAGGATAAGCTTGCATGAGAGGCCAATTAAGCCAGCCCTCGAGGGCGACAGCTTGTTGTGCTTCACTTAAGTCAAAAAATATCCACAATAAAGGCCAAATGAGTAGCCCAATGCCGCCTAAGGCAATTGAGGTAAGCGACCAACGAAAGCGGAGTCGTGCATTGCTTGCGATGACTGCACCAGCAGTGCCGATGGCCAATAAGGCGGCCATCATTAAATTGCCCGAGAGAATAACTACGGCTAAACCTAGGCCTGTCCACAGACCACCCTGCCAAGGTTTATCTAAACCACGAATGGTGCCATAGAGCATGAGGCTCACGCCCATTAATTGCGCCATCATTGGCGTAGTTTCGTGGGCCTGCTGAGCAATACCCACACAAGCTAAGAAAATGAGCAGGGCACCATCGGCCAAAGTCATGCCATAGTCTTTAGGGTTAGGTTGGCCGCCAAGCGCAAAACTCATCGGCTGCACTTCAGGGCGTCGCCCCAATAAATAGCTAGCGTACCAAATAGCTAAAGCAGCGGCAAAAAAACAGAGCGCTGAATAAATACGGCTAGCATTGACTAAGCCAATTAAGGGGCCGAACCAATCCATCAAGAGGGCGCCCAACCAATAAGGCAAGGGGGCACCCATTGATAGATCACGACCAGCCAGATGTGGAACCAACCAATCTTGTACATTGCCGTGATGCAAAGTCCACATTACACCAAAACCAATTGCATCTTCGTTCTTCCATGGGTCACGCTCAAATAGACCGGCTAATCCGTACACTAAAGTCAGCGAAAAAATAATGACTCGTGGAATTGAAGCTGTAGAAGCGGCGGTTAATTTGACCATCAGTTAGGAGAATTCAGATTTTCAGTTTTTATATTGATTATTTCTTTACCAATGTATCTTAATAATGATTGCGCTCGGCTTCGTAATAAAAAAGGCAGCATAAGCTGCCTTATTGCTACCACGGGGGATGTAATGCTTACCCCCAAGGTAATTAAGCTGGTTTTTTAGTAGCAGCTTTTTTAGCTACTGGTTTTTCAGTTGCTTTAGCTACTTTAGCAGCTGCTTTCTTTTCAGCAGTTTTGGCTACGCCATCGCCAGTAGCCTTAGCCACTGCTTTACTACCAAATTTTTGGCGGAATTTCTCAACTCGACCAGCGGTATCCATAATTTTTTGGGTGCCAGTGTAGAAGGGGTGCGATTCAGATGAAGTTTCGACCTTCGCCAATGGATATTCTTGGCCATCTTCCCATTTGATCTTTTCTTTGGTCACAATGGTTGAACGGGTTTTAAAGCTGAAGTTGTTGGAGACGTCGACAAAGACGACTTCGCGGTAATCGGGGTGAATGCCAGGTTTCATATTGAGTCCTTTGGGCGGGTAGCCGTTTCAGCCCCTAATTTCAGCCTAAAAAGGGGCTGGAGGGGGAAATACTTGCCCAGGTGTTATTGGAAAAGCAAAATTATGCCATGAAATCAATGGGAAAGGCTAAATTTAGCCTTTTTCAAGGGTAGGGGTTTAGCCCCCGCGTCGCATTAAATCAAAGAATTCCGCATTGTTTTTGGTTGATTTGAGTTTATCGACAATAAAGTTCATCGCCTCAATTTCGTCCATATCGGCTAATAATTTACGTAAAACCCAAATTTTTTGCAGATTTTCAGGTTTAACTAATAATTCTTCGCGGCGGGTACCTGATTTATTCAGATTAATTGCGGGGTAGACCCGGCGCTCGGCTAAGCGGCGCTCGAGGTGCACCTCCATATTGCCGGTACCTTTAAATTCCTCATAAATTAAGTCATCCATTCGACTACCAGTTTCAATTAAGGCAGTAGCGATAATGGTTAATGAGCCACCTTCTTCAATATTACGGGCTGCACCAAAAAAACGTTTGGGGCGCTGTAAGGCATTGGCATCAACTCCGCCCGAGAGCACCTTACCCGATGAAGGCACTACGGTGTTGTAGGCGCGCGCTAAACGCGTAATTGAGTCGAGCAAGATGATGACATCTTTGCCCATTTCAACTAAACGCTTGGCTTTTTCAATGACCATTTCGGCTACTTGTACATGGCGCACGGCAGGCTCATCAAAGGTTGAAGCCACCACTTCGCCGCGCACTGAGCGTTGCATTTCGGTAACTTCTTCAGGACGTTCATCGACTAAGAGCACGATTAAAATAGCATCGGGAAAATTAGTAGAAATAGCATGGGCGATGTGTTGCATCATCACGGTCTTACCCGATTTAGGTGACGACACGATGAGACCGCGCTGACCAAAGCCAATGGGCGAAATCATATCGATGATGCGCCCCGTTAAGTTTTCTTCTGCCTTAATATCGCGTTCTAAGTGAATAGTGCGATTGGGATGCAAAGGCGTTAAGTTCTCAAACATAATGCGGTTTTTAAGCGCCTCGGGTGCAAGACCATTAATCTTGTCGACTTTGACTAAAGCAAAGTAACGCTCACCATCTTTAGGTGTACGAACTTCACCTTCAATGCTGTCACCAGTATGCAAATTGAAGCGACGAATTTGCGCTGGCGAAATGTAAATATCATCGGGCGATGCCATATACGACGATTCGGGTGAGCGCAAGAAGCCAAAGCCATCAGGCAGGACTTCAAGTACACCATCACCGAAAACAGATTCGCCTGTTTTAGCGCGTTTTTTGAGAATCGCAAACATGAGTTCTTGTTTGCGCATCCGCTGGGTATTTTCAATTTCGAGGCTAGCTGCCATTTCAAGCAGAGCAGAAACGTGGAGGACTTTAAGTTCAGTAAGTTGCATAGGTTTTAGGTAAGTAAAGCAGAGTAATTAAAGAGAATAAGGATAAAAAAATAACAGGAAAAAATCAGGGTAATTAGGAAAAATAAAGGCAATCAGAAAAACGAGTTTTGGAAAAAAAGGGGGCTTAAATAGAAACTGAGGGGGGGATGGGGGTACCGAGGATGGTGGCTGTATCGAATAACAGCGCTATTGAGATTGGATACTACACTAAAAAAGGAAAATGCTGCAAAAAAACCATTTTCATCAACCCAAGCCCTATAAGATCAGGGGGTGAGCTGATGAAGGGGCATGCTTTACAGATGACTATCAATAAAAGCCGTCATTTGCGATTTTGCCAAAGCGCCGACCTTTTGAGCAGCTACAGCGCCATTTTTGAAGAGAATGAGGGTAGGAATGCCTCGAATATTAAATTGAGCTGGAATCCCTTGATTTTCATCAACATTCATCTTGGCTATTTGCAGTTTATCGCCATATTCTTTAGAAAGCTCTTCTAAAATGGGACCAATCATTTTGCAAGGACCACACCACTCTGCCCAAAAATCAAGCAGTACAGGTTTATCCGATTTCAGCACATCTTGGTCGAAAGATGCATCACTCACATGTTTAATGCCGGCACTCATGACAATTCCTTCAATATATAGGTGGGTAGCGTTACAACGCTTATATTAGCATTTAATGAATACCGCCTTTCCTCAAGTTGCTTTGCCAGCATTTGGTAGGCCTGCTAGCGTTTACGCTTGGCAGGTAATACCCGATAACACTGCTTTGGCGATTTTGGCCAAGGGTATTTGGCAATGTGCTGTGCAAACTGGGCAACGACCACTAGTAGTTTTGAGTACTGCGGGGCCAGTAATTGGGCTACGGGTTGCGCTAGAACAATTTCGTCCAGAAAATTTAAGCCTTAGCTCTAAGCCAAGCATTGCTTTCTTGCCACAAGTAATGAGTGCTAGTGATTGGCTTGCATCAGCCCCAGGTATTTGGTCTTTTCCGCCAGCACAAAGTGCTTTAGAGCGGTGGTTAGCGGTTTATGCAACCTTAAAAAAACATCCGCAATTGCAAGCTTGGTTTACGGCAGATAGTGAAGCAGGTACATGGGGTTTGGCTCAGGCCATTATTGAGGCATGCGATACCCTCTCGGCAGCTGCTTTGCCCCAATTACAAGCAGAGCTCGATTTACTATCGCAATCCTCTGAAGCTTGGTTTGCTACCTTAGAAACTATTTTAGAAAAAGCCCTAGCTGCAACCTATCCTGAATTGGCGCGTCAAGTTGTTGATCAAGAAGCTCAGGTCTTATTGCATTTTTGGCGTTACTTAAGTAGTGCTGGTGACCCCATATTTCGGCGTCACTTTGCCATGGCAGCGCACTTACAGGCAGCCAAAGAGTTGAGCATCAAAGCACAGACAGAGTTTGCACGGCCTCTTATTTGGGTGCAAACCGCTGATGCAAAACCCGCTGAGCAAGAAATAACGCAAGTTTTTTTAAACGATTACGCGCAATTTGCAGTGGTAGTACAAGTTGAGATGGCTTGGCAAACAGTTGCGCTTTGGCCAGAAGCGCTTTCAAGTTTACAAGTAGAGCAAGCCCAGGCTGTGCTTCCAGAACAGCAATTAAAACAAGGGCAGCAATTACAGCAAGCACAACTAGATAGTGAAGCTTGGCAGGTCACGCAGATTGCACAGAATTTAAATACTGCACCAGTGCAAAACTGGCGTTTAATTGCAGCACGCAGTTTTGAAGAGCTAGCATGGGCTGCAGCCCGCAGCATTGAAGAGCATGTCATTGCTGGTAAAACACGCATTGCTTTAGTAGCGCAAGATCGTTTGGCTGCTCGCAGAACGCGGGCTTTGCTAACTCGTCTTGGGCCGGCCCTTAAGATTCGCGATGAAACTGGATGGAAATTATCAACCACGCGTGCTGCCGCAGCTTTGCATAGTTGGTTGGTGTTGCTACGCGCACCCGCGCATGGGCCAAGCGCATTAGATCTATTAGAGTTTTTAAAAAATCCATTTCTAAATTTACCGCAGTATTTAAATCAGCCACCAGAGGCTTGTCTGGGTTTGGTAGCCGAACTAGAGGATCTTTTAATCGCCCGGCAGGCGCAAGTAGGCTGGGAAACTTTTTATTTGGCGATTGAAGGGGTATCGGCTTATTCAGCACCAAGCCCGCCAAATCCTTTATTGCTTCAGTTAATGCAATGTATCCGCGGACGTCTGCATACTTGGCAGCAATTAAACATGAACTGCACTACTGCGTATGAAGCCCTCAGTGCCGATTTAGAAGTCTTTGGCATGGCTCATGGCTTAGAAAAAGATTCTGCTGGTAAGCAATTATTAACCGTAGTGCGCAGTTTTGAATTGCGCTCAAGCCATTTTAAAAATCAAAAATTACGCCTAGGCGAATGGTTAAGTTTATTAAAAACAGTAATCGAAGAAGCCGCCTATGAAGAGTCGGGCAGCGAAGCGCCTGCGAGTCTCAGTATTTTGCCACTGAGCTCTATGCGACTACGCCAATTCGATGCAGTAGTTGTAGTTGGCTGTGATGAGCAACAGTTGCCGGCTTATGCTGAGCCACCTTTGTTTTTTTCCGAAGCGCTAACTCATTTTCTTAAGGGCTCAACCATTGCTGCACAATTTATTCAACAGGCTAAAGATTTATCGCAATTATTAGTGAGCTGCCCACAGGTAGATTTATTGTGGCAAAGCAAAACCAATCAGGCAGAGCCCTTAAGACCCTCAGCATGGATTCAACGCTTACAACTTGATTTTCCCAAATGGCAAATTGAGCCAGCGAGTGTTAGCCTGCGTGCCGGTAAAGCCCAGCCTTTGCAAATGGCAAGCGCGCGTTTAAGCCCCGACTTGCCGATGCCCTTATCAATGAGTCCAAGCGCTTATCGAGCTTTACGCGATTGTCCTTATCGATATTATGTGCGTAGTTTGTTAAACCTAAGAAAGCTACGCGACTTCGAAGAGGGCTTTGACGCTTCCTTAGCGGGTCAAACTTTACATAAGGTGTTGCGCAATTTTTTTGATGCACTTAAAAGTGCCGAGACCCAATTACATCTAAATCTTAAAGCAAACTTGCCGGCACGCCGCAGGTGGATGTTACAGAATTTATCACAAACTTCTGAGCAAGTTTTTAAACGACTGATCGAGGGTGATGCCAGAATATTAGGCATCTTACGCGATTGGCAAAAACAAATTCCTAGTTTTGTTGAGTGGCAGTTAGACCGCGAAGCTAAAGGTTGGCATTTTTTGAATGCCGAAGTACAGCTAGGCTTTGATTTAATTTTTGAGGATGAGGCAGGTATTGAGCATGTTATGCGTATTGAGGGTCGCGCCGATCGTTTCGATGTACATCTTAATAATCATGAAGCTGAGGTTATTGACTACAAGCATCAACGCCTAGATAAAATAAGCTTGCGATCACAAAACGTATTAGAAGACCCGCAACTTCTCATTTATGCGCGGGCAGCCAATGAAAGTCAGCTCATTGCCGGGTGCCAAGTAAATCACGCTACATGGGTTGCTTTAAAACCCGAAATTAAAAATGACAACTTAAAAGTACCTCGCGCGCTAGCGATAGAACAAATGCCGATATTAATAACTAAGTTTGAAGAGCAACTTACTGAGGATATGTCACAACTCTGGTCGGATAAACCATTAACTGCATTTGCTCCGGATGGGGTGTGTTTGTACTGCGAAGCTAGAGGCATTTGCAGGAAGGGGATGTGGTGAACGAATTAGCACCTGATTCTCCAGCGAAATTTGATGACGCACTAGTTGCTTGCGACCCCAATCAAAGTGTAATTGTTTCAGCTTGTGCTGGTAGCGGGAAAACTTGGTTACTGGTTGCTCGAATGGTGCGTTTGCTTTTAGTAGGAGTTAAGCCTCAAGAAATTCTAGCTTTAACTTTTACACGTAAAGCAGCACAAGAAATGCGCGCACGTTTGTATAGTCTTTTGGCGCAATTTGCACAAGCTAGTGATGCGGAATTACTAACAGAGCTTACAGCTCGCGGTTTAAACTCTGAGCAGGCTAGGGCGGCTTTGCCGCAAGCACGAGCATTGTATGTTACCGTTTTAGCTAGCCCACAGGGTATAGTTATTGACACCTTTCATGGTTGGTTTGCTAGGCTATTGAGTGCCGCACCAGTTTCAACTGGTATTCAGCCGGGCTTTAGTTTGCGTGAAGATGCAAAGCGTTTGCAAACCGATTGCCTAGATGATTGGTGGGCTAATATGCCAACCTCGCTTAAAGCCCACTATGACGTGCTCTTGGAAAATTTAGGCGCGCATGAGACACAGCAATTTTTACTAGGCCATTACAGTCTTTTTAAGCAAAGAGGTTCCTGGACATTTTTTGCAGAAGCCTGTGCTCAGCAGGGCATTACGCCTTTGCAGCATCTCGAGCAAGCCTTGCCGCTGATGAAAAAACCAAACCCGCTTTTAGCACTCTGGAACGCACCTCAAATCAAGGCAGATTTGGAGTTACTACTGAGCTACTTTAGTCATAGCAATGCTACTGAGCGTGCTTATGTATCGGCGGTGCAGGTGGTAATCGATTGTAAGTCACGTGGCGGTGATGTAATGGAAATTATTTCTTTATGGAAGGCTATTTTCTTGAATCAAGAAGATGGTTATCGTATCGCCAATAATAAAGTTGCAGGCGATTTGAAAGATTTTCTAAAACGAGAAAAACTTGCAGAGAATGGACATGTTAATTTTAAACAATCCTGGGGCGAAGCATTCCTAGAATTCATCTTATGGCAGAAAGATCAACGTGCCTATGCATTAAATCAAGCTTGGTTTGCAATGAGCACGGCAATGTTAGATCATTTGAAGGTTACCAAAGAAGCCTTACGCGTTCGCGACTTTGATGATTTAGAAATTGATGTGAGCAGATTAATGGCTCATGCTACAAACGCAGCTTATTTACAAGCCCGCTTAGACGCCAAATATAAACATATTTTGGTTGATGAGTTTCAAGATACCAATCCTTTACAGTGGCAAATTTTACGATCTTGGCTAGAGGGTTATGGGCTTGATGAGTCTAAGCCTAGCGTGTTTATTGTGGGCGATCCTAAACAATCAATTTATCGCTTTCGCCGTGCAGATCCAAGATTATTTAAAGAGGCAGAAGATTTTCTCCAACATGAATTAAACGCAGTTTCTTTAAATCAAAATATTACTCGGCGCAATGCACCAAAAATAAAAGACGCTGTTAATAGGGTTTTTGTAGCTGCTCGTTTGCCAGAAGGCTACCCCTTTACAGACCAAACTACTACCTGGAAAGTGCCAATTACTACCTCGAATGCACCTTTTCTAAAGTTGCCCTATACCCAATGTGGTGAGGCGGCTTTACTACCCCTAATTCCGCTAGATTCTCAAGAAAATCCGCCCCGTAAAGGCAGCGCCTTTGAGGATGCTATTGTCGATGTCAGGGAAACTGCTGATGTGAAGCAACGCTATACCGAAGGACAGAGGGTCAGTGAGCTAATTCATCACATTATGCAAACACGCATGGTAATGGATGCCAATAGTGGAAATTCCTCTTGGCGTAAACCGCGGCATAGCGATTTTTTATTACTGGTTAAACGGCGTAAATACTTAAGTCAATTTGAGCGTGCCTTACGTGAAGCTAAATTAGCCTTCGATAGCCCACGTTTAGGGGGTTTGTTAAACACACTAGAAGTTGATGATTTAATTTCCTTACTCATTGTGCTTGTAACTCCTAGACATGATTTGCCCTTGGCTCAAGTATTACGAAGCCCCATTTTTAGTTTTAGTGAAAAGCAAATGCAAGTATTGGCTACCGAGATGGCAAAGCAAAGTTATCGCTCTTGGTGGGATGCTTTGCAAAATTCTGCTGACCATGAGATAAAAAAAGCAGCGCACTATTTGGAGCATTGGCGTGTATTGGGAGAGCGCCTACCCGTACATGATTTACTTGATGGTATTTTTCATGAGCGAGATTTACGGATGCTTTATGCCCAGGCTTCGCAAGCAATTTCGCGCCCCCAAGTGCTAGCCAATTTAGATGCATTTTTGGCTTTAGCATTAAATCAGGATGGTGGTCGTTATCCGAGCTTAAGCCACTTCATTGCTGAACTCAATGCCATGCGACGTGGAGATGATGATGAAACACCTGATGAGGGAGATGTCGATCTGCAGCTAGAAAAAGAAGATGAAGTAAGTGACCTGACTGAGGAGGATCGTCATAAACGCGTCCGTTTGATGACGATTCATGGAGCGAAGGGGCTAGAATCACCATTCGTGATAGTGCTAGATGCAAACCATACTGCAGGAACCCATGAGCACCGCGGCGTATTGCTTGATTGGCCTTCAAATCAAAGTAGTCCAAGTCATTTATCGATGTACACCCTCGCTACTTTAACTAGCCCACGTAGCGAAATTCGTGATAAAGAATTGGCGATTGCAAAAAATGAAAATTGGAATTTACTGTATGTGGCTATGACACGCGCTAAACAGGGCTTATGGATTAGTGGGGTCGCTTATTCCAAAGGCAATGACATAGGCGTTGATGAAAAATCATGGTATAGCAGGGCGCTTCAAGGTAATTTACCGCTGTTTGAGGAGGATTTATTGGCTCCAGCAATAGCAGATTTGGGTGTGAGTGAGAATAATACCCCTCAAGAAAAAAATCAGGCTGGGGTTGTTTTCTCGATTGATGACTTCCAAATTAAGTGGGAGGCAGCGAAAACCCATCAGCAGCAATTAATTAGTCAGATTGAAGATGGCATTGTTCTGGATGCTTTTGCATCTGTAGTGGATCAAAACGCGTTAAATCCGGATATTTTGGAACAAGGAAAGCATTTCCACCGGCTAATGGAATCCTTCTCCATGCAGACTGGTGTTACTCCCGCCAATTTGCCCGATGTGCAAGAACTTGCTGTTTGGTTCAATATTGATAGGGATCTCGCATCTCTTGCGCTCGAGCGCGCTCAAGCTGTATTAAATGCTCCAGCGCTCAAGCCTTATCTCACGGCCGGCGATTGGATTGCAGCTTGGAATGAACTGGATATTGTGAGCACTAGTGGAAAAAGTTTTCGGCTGGACCGCTTAGTAGAATTTCCTGATCGTTTAGTCATACTTGATTTCAAGCTCACGATTCCATCAGTGGAGGATGCTAAAACACAGGTTAAAACAATTCAGTATCGTGAGCAGTTAAATAATTATATGCAAGAACTCACTCGAATTCGGCCTGACAAATTGGTCGAGGCTTATTTAGTTTCTGCTACAGGGGAAATGCAGCAGATTATTTAATCACTGTTTTGGGTGTTTGAAAAATCGACTTTTGCGACATGACTAGCCCTAGCCCAGCATAGTTCGGACCTCCTAGACGAGCGACTGGACGTAGCTGAGCACTATCAATTTTGTAATTCTGAATTAAATCTGGGCGAATATGAAAAACCACAATTTCCCCAACAATAAATTCAGAGCCGGTATCACCATAGGATGTAGCAGAGTGAAAACGGCACTCCATGCTCGCGGGCACAGTTGCCAGACGAGGAACATTTACTTTTTCTGATGGTGCCGTTGTAAGTCCTAGTAATTCGACCTCACTGCATTCCGGCGGATGCTCTACAGCACTTTCATGAATCATACTTACCATGGTTTCATCAGCGATATTGACCACGAACTCACCATGCTCGTAAATATTTCGAGCCGTATCTTTCATGATCCCATCTTTACGGCCAACATTAATACCAATCATCGGTGGCTTATTTGAGACAAAGGTAAAGCAACTATATGGAGCAAGATTAATAATTCGCTTCTCACCGGAAAGAGGCCCTAAAGTGGTAACCCAGGCAATTGGGCGTGGTACAACAATGCCAGCCAGCAATTTATAGGCCTGTTCTGGGCTTATATCGCTTGAGTAAATGTGTTGCATTGGAGAAATCATAATCTGGTTAGTCTATAAGCTATTATTTAAGATAAAAAAGTCGCGAATAAGCGCTTACTTAGGGAAATTCTATTCTAAACTGATCGTGCAGATATAAGAATGATTTATTTACGTTTTTAACATAATGTGAGCCTAGGCAATATCGGGATAAAAAGCATATACTTTTAACTTCAATATCAATATTAAAATTAAATGATGACACTTCTAAAAAAATATATTCAGCAATTTAGTCTACTTATTGCTGCAACCTTATTTCATTCTCTTGCTTTTGCTGCATGGCCAGATAAGCCAGTAAAAATTATTGTTCCCTATCCACCCGGAGGAAATGTTGATGTTGCGGCCCGCATCATAGCGCCAGAATTAACAACTATCTTCGGCCAACCATTTGTGGTGGAGAATAAAGCTGGGGCAGGCGGCATGATTGCTGGAGAATTCGTTGCTCGTTCAGCACCAGACGGCTACACATTGTTTATGGCAGCTAATGGCCCCTTACTCTTTAGCCCAATTATTTTTGGTAAAGATGTATATAAGTGGAATAAAGACTTCGCTCCCATCAGTTCGGTTTCCTATACGCCCTTAATTTTGCAAGTTAAGCCATCATTGCCGGTTAAAACGCTAGGCGAATTTATTGCCCTCGCCAAGAAAGAGCCCAATAAATTAAATATGGCTTCACCGGGTGCAGGTACTACTAATCATTTGGCTAGCGAGCTACTACAGTCTCTTACTGGCGCACAATGGAATACAGTGCACTATAAAGGCAACGCTCCCGCCACGGCTGATCTACTTGGTGGACAAGTCGATTTTAATTTTGATCAAATTTCTGTAGCCTTGCCATTCATCAAAGAGGGCAAGGTAAGAGGCTTAGCGGTAACATCTCCTAAACGGATTGCTTCAATTCCCGATGTGCCTACCTTTGCCGAAGCAGGGGTGCCGAGCATGGTTGCCGTAACTTTTACTGGCTTGCTAGCGCCTAGGGGTACGCCAAATGATGTTTTAGAGCGCTTAAGTGATACTTTGCAAAAAATCTTGCAACAAGCAGTCATTAAAGAAAAGTTTGAGAAATTAGGCGCAGAGGCTCGTGGTAGTTCACCTAAGGCATTTACTGCCTATTTAACTGAAGAGGATACGAGGTGGACGCCTATTATTAAGAGTGCGCGCATTAAAGCTGATTAATTACCTTTCACACGGTAATAAATTTAAGAAGAAATGAGTATGAAACGTAAAAGTATTTATGCGGAAGGTTTTAGTCATAAAAATCCGATTCCTGCAGCGTGTCAAGTTGGCAATATGTTGTATTCAGGTAGCATTCAAGGAACCGATGTATCGACAGGCGCCTATGGCAAAACTATTGATGATCAATGCCGTTTGATGTTCGCCCATGTTGAGCGGATTATTAAAGCTAGTGGTGCATCAATGGACAATATTATTAAAATGACAGTGTGGATGAAAGATCGTACGCAGCGAGCGCCCCTCAATGAAGTTTGGCTCGAAATCTTTCCTGATCCAGCCTCAAGGCCAGCTAGGCACACAATGCAGACTCCATTAGATGGAGAAAAATTAATTGAGTGCGATTTTATTGCTGTGCTAAACCCATAACTAGATGAAGAATTATCACCCCTTCAACCCAGATCCGACCGCGCCAACTAAACTGCCGCCACCCCTAAGTTGCGATAGTCAGTTTCATGTTTTTGGTCCCCAAGATAGATATCCAATTCGTGTTGGTGCAGCTTACGAGATGCCAACAGCAACCATCGAAAAGGCCACTGAGTTACATCGAATTTTAGGAATTCAGAGAGGAGTCATCGTACAGGCTACGACTTATGGCGTAGATCACCAGGTTGTGCTAGATGGTTTAGCTTTTGCAGGCGCTAATTATCGTGGCTGCGCTAACGCAATTGTTTTACTCGAGGGTAGTGATGCTTACATAGAGCAACTCCATTCTGCTGGTGTGAGGGGAGCCCGATTTACAAGGCAGGGCTTAGGTATTACGATGAGCAATGCAGATTTTGATCGAGTCATAGGTAGGGTAAGAGAGTTAGGTTGGTACGTCAAATTTCAGCCTGAAACCGCCGGCATCTTAGAGCAAGTTGGGTTATTCACACATTTAGATATGCCAGTCGTTATTGACCACATGGGTCGAAGTGATGTTAGCTTGGGTAAGACCGACCCATCGTTAAAAAAATTATTAGATTTATTAAAGCAGGGTAATTTTTGGGTAATGCTGTCATTAACCGAAAAACTATCTAAATCTGGTTTGCCATGGGATGATGTCTTGCCATTGGCCCATCAATTGATTGAATCTTCCCCTAATCGCATGATTTGGGGAAGCGATTGGCCTCATCCATTATCCGTAAATCCACCACCAGATGAAGCGCTCTTAATAAACCAGCTGTATAGATATGCCCAGAATGATGATGCACTTATTCAGCAAATTCTGGTGGATAACCCGGCTACATTATTTGGCTTTAAATAAACAGCTATTTTTAGAAATGGGTTTCAGTTGAAGACTGTCGTTGGCGCACTATTAAATTTTCAAGGGGTTTGGGATCAGTTCGCTCCAATAATGAATCAAGAGCCGCATAATAAGCCGCCTTTATTTCCCGTTTTATATATCAAGCCTGTTAATACTTGGAGAAAATCGGGCGAGCCAATTATTCTCCCGGCAGGGATTCAAGAAATCGAAATTGGAGCGACGCTGGGTATCGTGATTGGTAAAACTGCAGTTCAAATTGAAGAAGCTGCCGCATTCTCGTATATTCAGGGCTACTTAATAGCTAACGATGTAACTATTGCCCACGAGAAAATCTTGCGACCACCCATTAAACAAAAATGTCGCGATAGCTTTTGCCCAATGAGTGAGGTGGTTGTTGCTTCTGACATTAAAAATCCAAATGATTTTCATATTAGTATTTACATTAATGACGAACTTAAGTTACAAAATTCTACTAAAAATTTAGTCCGCCCCATTGCCAAACTGCTTGCTGATATTACAAAATTTATGACCCTAAATGGGGGCGATGTTGTTTTGGTTGGCACTCCGGAAAATTTACCCCTTGCGCAAGCTGGCGATAAAGTTTCGATTGAAATAAGCTGCGAAGGTAAGAGTATTGGTCGCTTAGTTAATTTTGTGCAACAAGAGTCTGTCTCATGAAACATGCGCGTGTAGCATATGGGGGCGCACTTCATCAGGCAATTATGCTAGCCGATGGAGTGCTAAAGCTTGAAGATGGTAGGGTGCTTACTGAGGATCAGGTGGTATGGTTGCCGCCACTGCAGCCACAAACTATTTTTGCCTTGGCATTAAATTATGCCGATCATGCTAAAGAGTTAGCTGAAAAATCTTCAAAAGAAACCGGTAGTTTTCTTAAGGCGCCAGTTGTTGAGCCAGTGATATTTTTAAAGGCCCCAAATACGCTTATTGGCCACCAGGGATTTACTAAGCGGCCTGAAGGCGCAGAATTTATGCACTATGAGTGCGAGTTGGGTGTAGTGATTGGTCGAGCAGGCAAACGAATTTCACGTACAAATGCGATAGATTACGTAGCTGGTTATACAGTCGTGAATGACTATGCAATTCGTAATTTTTTAGAAGGTTACTATCGACCCAATTTACGGGTTAAAAGTCGTGATACGTGTACGCCTATTGGTCCCTGGTTGGTGGATAGGGATGACATAGCAGACCCCATGAATTTAGCTTTAACAACCCATGTCAATGGAGTATTGACCCAAGAAGGCAATACCAAGGACATGATTCATGATATTAGCGCCTTGATTGAATATATTAGTGAATTCATGTCCTTAAATCCTGGTGATGTGATTATGACTGGCACTCCAAAAGGCTCTGTCGATGTATTTCCTGGCGACAAGGTAATCTGCGAAGTTGAGGGTATAGGTAAACTAGTCAATACCATCGTTGCCGATTGGCAAGTTATAACTTAGGGTAAAAATGTTATCACCAGAAATCATTACTGAGCTGGCACACGACTTATATACAGCAAGAAAAAAACGGCAACAAGTACGCCAGTTTTCAGGCCGTTTTCCAGCAATGACGATTGAAGATGGTTATGCGATACAAAGAGCTTGGGTCAAGCTCGAGCAAGCTGATGGGCGAGTAATTAAAGGCCGAAAAATTGGTTTAACTTCACGCGCTATGCAGCAGGCTAGTCAAATTACTGAGCCTGATTTTGCCCCTTTAATGGACGATATGTTTTTCGAGGCGGGCATTGATATTGCTATCGGTCAATTTATTGCCCCACGTATTGAGGTCGAATTGGCTTTTGAGTTAGGCAAACCTTTACGTGGTCCCAATGTTACGACTGAGGATGTTTTAGATGCCACGAAATACGTCATCCCTGCACTCGAAATTATTGATGCGCGCATTGAGCAATTTGATCGAGATACCAAAGTGATGCGCAAAGTATTTGATACGATTTCCGACTTTGCTGCAAATGCTGGAATTATTCTCGGAGATCAGCGGGTGAAGCCTGATGCTCTTGACATTCGTTGGGTAGGCGCTATTTTATCGAAAAATGGCGTAGTGGAGGAAACCGGCCTTGCTGCCGGTGTGTTGAATCATCCGGCTACTGGCGTAGCTTGGTTGGCCAATAAGATTGCCCCTTATAACGAGCATTTAAATAGCGGCGATATTGTGTTGGCTGGCTCATTTACCCGCCCAATTACTGCTGTAGCTGGCGATGAAATTGATGCAGACTATGGCCCATTGGGGGCAATTCATTTCCGCTTTATTTGAGCGTATTTATACTCATGTTCTACTTCGATGCTATTTCATCTTTTTAAACTCGCTCTATCACGAGAGAAATACCTTGGCCAACGCCAATGCACATAGTACAAAGCGCATAACGCAGCTTTTTTTCTTCTAGCTCAACTAGAGCAGTTGTAATTAAGCGCGCACCACTCATTCCCAAAGGATGCCCTAGGGCAATAGCACCGCCATTCGGATTAACGCGTGCATCATCATCAGCAATGCTTAGTTCCCGAAGTACTGCAAGACCTTGCGCAGCAAAAGCCTCGTTTAGTTCGATAACATCCATTTGATCAATTGTTAATCCTAAGCGCTTAAGTAATTTTTGCGTTGCTGGGGCTGGACCAATACCCATAATGCGTGGCTCAACTCCAGCAGTAGCCATGCCAAGAATTTTGGCTCTGGCTTTGAGACCATGTTTTTTCAGTGCCTCTTCTCCGGCAAGTAGGAGGGCGCAGGCCCCATCATTTACTCCCGATGCGTTTCCTGCGGTAACCGTGCCATCAGCACGAACGATGGGCTTCAGTTTACCAAGCGCTTCTACTGTTGTAGCGCGGGGATGTTCATCAGCAGAAACAACAATGGGGTCGCCTTTTTTCTGCGGAATAATAACTGGAGTAATTTCTTTTGCGAGGCGCCCACTTGCTTGTGAAGCAGCTGCTTTATTCTGGCTTCGCAGAGCCATCTGATCTTGATCGGCTCGATTAATATTAAAGTCAACAGCCACATTTTCTGCGGTTTCTGGCATTGAATCTACGCCATAAGCTTGTTTCATGAGGGGATTAATTAATCTCCAGCCAATCGTCGTATCTTGAATGGAGTTAGCTCTTGAAAAAGCAGACTCTGCCTTGGGCATCACAAAGGGCGCTCTACTCATACTTTCAACACCCCCAGCGATCATGAGCTCAGCTTCGCCAGCCGCAATGGCTCTTGCTGCAGTACCGACCGCATCCATACCAGAGCCACAGAGGCGATTAATCGTTGCGCCAGGTATGCGGGGCGATAAACCAGCAAGTAAAGCGCTCATTCTGGCCACGTTACGATTATCTTCGCCTGCTTGATTAGCGCAGCCATAAATGACATCATCTATCTCATTCCATGGCACTGAAGGATTGCGCTCCATTAAGACCTTGATGGGAATTGCCCCCAGATCATCTGGCCGCACGCTAGATAAAGAACCACCATAACGGCCAATCGGTGTTCTGATGGCATCGCAGATATAAACCGGAAGCATGTTTCTTGAGTTCATAAGCTTATATTATTTTTTTCTTTTTAAGATCTTGTACTGCTATTTCGGAGTACCCCAAAATATCAACTAAGACCTCGTGATTTGAATCGCCCAATTTTGGAGGTGCACGATCGTATTTTGGAGGAGTGCCTTGGAGCCTAAGTGGGCTAGCAATTGTCGAAACTTTAGTGCCATCAGCATATGCGGTATCAATCTTCATATTGCGATGAATAACATGCGGATCTTTAAATACTTGCTGATAATTATTGATCTGTCCACATGGCACATCAAATTGTTCTAAAACCGAAATCCATGCAGCCGCTTTTTTCTTGAGCATGGTTTTCGCTAGTTCTGGCACGAGCTCCGATCGCCCAGTAATTCTGCCGGTTACTTTACTCCAGCGTTTATCTTGGGCTAGGTCAGGCCGTTTGATGGCTTCGCAATAGCGTTGCCATTGTGTGTCATTGCCTACGGCGACAACTATTTCACCATCTTTAACAGCAAAAACTTGATAGGGCACTAGGCTTGCATGGGCATTACCATATCGAAAAGGAACTTTCCCATCGGCAAAAAATCCAGTTACTTGATTACCGCCAAGGGCAATAATGCCATCGAGAAGTGCCATATCAATATACTGACCTTGGCCAGTTTCATTACGGCTATTGAGGGCCGCCAGAATTGCAATTGAGCTGTACATGCCAGTAATAACATCGGCGATAGCAATACCTAATTTTTGTGGACCACCACCAGGTAAAGCATCGGCCTCCCCAGTAATACTCATCATTCCTCCAATTGCTTGAAAGACAAAGTCATACCCTGGTTTATGCGCATTAGGTCCATCTTGACCATAGCCGGTAATAGAGCAATAGACTAAACGGGGATTTATTTTCTTAAGATTCTCGTAATCCAGTCCATAACGTTTAAGATCGCCAAGTTTATAGTTCTCAATCAAGACATCACTCACACGAACCAGGTCCTCGATTATTTTTTTACCTTTAAGCGAAGATATGTCGAGGGTAAGTGATTTTTTGCCACGATTAGCTGCTGCAAAATAGCTCGAAATACGCTGCTCATGGATGGTTTCTGTTGGATTGATCCAAGGTGGGCCCCAGCTACGCGTGTCGTCGCCGCTTCTTGGCCGTTCAACTTTAATGACTTCTGCCCCAAGGTCAGCTAGATTTTGGGTGCACCAAGGCCCAGCAAGAATGCGCGATAAATCGAGCACCCTAATATGAGATAAAGCGCCAATGGTTGGCTTGAAATTGGCCTTTTTTGACATACATTAATCAATTTTAATATTACTATCGGTAATTACCTTGGCCCATTTATTAATTTCATCATCAACATATTTTGCATACTGAGCTTGATTCATCGATCCTGCATCTGCGCCTTGTTCGGCAAATTGATTTTTTACTTGTGGACTTTGCAGCGCAGCTAAGACATCACTAGAGATTTTATTTAATAAATCAGGCGCCATTTTTGGCGGCGCATACATGCCAAACCAAGCCGTTGCTTCAAATCCTTTTAGACCTGCTTCACTGATGGTGGGTACATCTGGTAATGCAGAAGTACGGGTGAGGGAGGTAACACCAAGTGCCCGTAACTTACCTGATTTGATATGTTGCAAAACACCTGGCACAGAATCAAACATTACTGAAATTTGATTGCCTAAAAGATCGTTTAGAGCAGGTGCAGCACCCTTATAGGGCACATGAACCATATTGATGCCAGCCATCGCATTAAACAACTCACCAGAAAGATGATTGGCCCCGCCAGTACCTGTAGAACCAAACATGACCTTGCCAGGGTTCGCTTTAGCATAGGCAATTAATTCTTTGACTGTTTTTGCTGGAAATGCGGGATTGACAACTAAAACATTAGGCACGTTTGCCACCAAGGCAACTGGCGTAAAGTCGGTACGGGTGTTGTACTTTAGGTTTTTATATAAATTCGGATTAATGACATGATGCGTGGCTGTCACCATCAAGGTATAGCCATCTGCTGGCATCTTGACTAGTTGCTCAGAAAATACCATACCGCTTGCGCCTGCTTTATTTTCAACTACTACAGATTGCGACCATTTTTTAGTCAGTTCATTAGCTAGAATTCGTGCCAGAATATCCGTTGTTCCACCAGGTGGAAATGGCACGACAATTTTAACTGGAGCATTGGGAAAATTTTGTGCTAATGCGCTAGCCCCGAAAATTGCGAAACTGCAACCTAATAAAAGGACTCTTACAAATATGTTTAGTTTTTTCAATTACCCGTCTCCTTATGGTTAATTTAATATGCTTTATTTTTTAAGAATGCAAAAATTTTCTTTCGAACCAGAGCGTTTCTTAAGAGGCGATCGGAAATTCAACTAGGGCTTCGCCTACGGCAATTATTTCATTTCGTTGATTGTTCACCGCGATATCTAATGATACCCAATGACCTTTTTGCGTTGTTTTGATCGCAGTGATAATGGCGCTAGGGGTAATTGTGTCGCCTGGTTTCACTGGTGACTTCCAGCGTGTTTCTAAGCGTCGATGCATTCCGCCTTGAGGGTAAACCCAGTCTGTAATCATTTTAGAAATAACGCCAAAATTATTCATGCCATGCATGATGATGCCGTCAAATTGGGTTTTGCCAAATTGTGTTTTCATATAATTGTCATCAAGGTGCAGTGGATTAAAGTCAAGGGAAGCTTCGCAAAATTCGCGAATTGATTCTCTGGTTGGCAAGAACGATATCCCTTGAATTTTTTCCCCAACTTGTAGTTTTTCTAATGCCTGATTCATTAATTTGCGTTCTTTTATAAATAGTAATTTTTATTGTGGGCGAATGGTCCAGCCACGACCAGAGCAGATCACTTCATTATTTTGATTAAAGAAGACGTTGTCATGGATTACAAATAAGCGATCTTTTTTTATAAATTTATCAAGGGCTCTAGCTTCTAGCCTGATGACATCATTTGGCCGAGCTGGAATGTTATAGCTCCATGATTGTCCAGCGTTAATTGTGCCCGGGCTTCTCATCCAATCATCGGCGGGTGTACAAGAAAACATTAATAGAATGTGAATTGCTGGTGGGGCAATGATGCCTTTGTAGGGCGTCGTTTTTGCATAAGCCTCGTCAAAGTAAAGTGGGTGAGTATCGCCAACTACCTTGCAGTATTTTTGAATTGCCTCAAGTGTAAGAATATAAGGAAGTGTTTTTCGAGCTTGCCCAGGAATGATGTCGTCCCAACTTTTACGGTTTCGCTCATCCTTCCAAAAGTCAGTTTCGAAGGTGGTAATTAGCATAGTTCTTTTGAATATTATTTAAATTGGATATGATGACCGCTATGGGGACAATAGTAACCGCTTAATGATTATCCTAGGTTGTTTGAATTAGCTAAAACCTAGTATTTACCCGCTTTATTATATGAATTACCTGTGCTATGGTATGAGAAAATAATCATAGGAGACAGCATGAAAATTGAATTTATTGGCGGGAATGGGCGCTTTTCAGCTTTATTATTAACCTTGGCTAGCTGCCTAAGTGGCTGGCTGTCGATCAATCTGGCGTTTGCGCAGGCTTACCCTAACCGTCAAGTAACCCTAATTGCGCCTTATGCCGCAGGCGGCGATAGTGATTTTTCTGGTCGTAATTTAGCTGCTGCTGCGACTAAATTAATGGGCCAACCTTTAGTAGTGCAAAACGTAGTTGGCGCTTCTGGCACCATTGGCTCTGTGCGCGTGCGCAATGCAATTCCTGATGGTTACACCTTACTCATTTCCCGTGGTGGTTCGCAAGCCATTACGCCAGCGTTGGATAGTAAAACGCCTTATAAATGGAATGACTATACGATGATTTCTTTATTGGATTTTAATCCCGTCGTTTGTGTAGTAAGGCCTGACTCTCCGTATAAAAACCTAAAAGAATTACTTGATACCATTCGCACCCAGCCTGGCAAATTAAATTACGCCACTGCTGGCCCCGGAACTACTCAACACTTGGCGGTTGAGGTAATGCTGCGCTCGGTCAATATTCCTTCCAGTTCTGCAGTGATGATTCCCTATAAGGGTGGTGGCGAAGCTACGGCCGCATTACTGAGCGACCAAGTGCAGTTTTTATGTAATAACCTAACAACCTTGGTTGGCCAAATTAAAGGCAGTGCGATGCGCGCTTTAGTTTCTTCTTCAGCAGAGCGCTTGAAAGATTTTCCCGAGATACCTACTGCACGCGAGTTGGGTGTTAGCCCTTTAGAGCAGGTAATGGGTTGGAGCGGTTTATATGGGCCCCCAGGATTGCCGCCCGAAGTAGTGAATAAGTGGGTTGAGGTACTCAAAAAAGTGGCGCAAGATCCTGAGTGGATTAAGGGCAATGCTACAGTGGGTGCTATTCCAGCAATTCGTTCGCCTGCCGATACTGAGAAGTTTGCCCGGGAACAATACGACCTATATGAAAAGTTAGGTGCTGCGCTGAATTTACGTAAATAATTAACCTTATAGAAATTAAGTAAATTTTAATTAAGTTGCTTAAAAATAGTGGGGCACTTGAAATTCTTTTAAAGCGGCTAGGTCTGGGGTAATGCCCAGACCGGGTAGCGAGCCTAAGGTAATCTTGCCTTGATTCATTTGCGGTATTTGAGGCGCTAATAATTCGCGAAGTGGATTTGGATTAGCATCTACTTCGACAAAGCCAAAGGTATTTGCACTAGCTTTAAGGTGCATTGATGCGACTAAACCGATGCCACCACCTAACCAATGTGGGCAAAACATTTTTTTGCGATTGATAATTGTCTGTGCAAGTAGTACACCAGCGCTAAAGCCACCCCATTTGGCCATATCGGGTTGCAGGATAGCAAAGGCATTACTCTCTATTGCATTGTTAAACTCAGGTAAACCGCGCATATTTTCACCAGCGGCTAGCGGTATAGGCGAGTGCGTAGCTAATTCTTGCCATGTACTCAAGGGACTATCTGCTGCGATTGGCTCTTCTATCCAAAAGGGATTGTGGACGGCTAATTGCTGAATTTGTTCTAAAGCCTCTTGCGGTGACCAAGCTTGATTAGCATCTAACATAATTGGTATATCGGCACCTAACAAAGAACGTAATTGCGCTAGGTTGGCTAGATCACGTTTTGCACCAAAGCCAACTTTTAATTTGAAGGCGCGATATCCCTCAGTCCATTTTTGCTGCGCAATTTTTTCAGGGTTACTAGGATTAATACCAGAAGCGTAAACTTGTATGGAGGGGGTGCCATTGAATACTTGCCACAGGGGCTGTTGTAATTTTTTACCGATTAAATCCCAGAGGGCTATATCAATTCCAGCTATAACTTGAGCAATTGGGCCAGGCTCACCACTTTGCAGACTAAGAATATGTAATGCTTGGGTAAGTGCGGTAAAGACTTGTTGTGGTGAGGCCCATGTTTTACTGAGGAGGATTGGCGCCACTATGTTATCTAAAATTCGAGCACGATGCTCGGCACCAACGGTTGGAAAGTTACACCAAACTTCACCCCAAGCACAAATACCATCATGGTCTTCAAGCATGACCATTAAAGCAGGACGATCATACATAAGACCAAATGAGGTTTGTACAGGCTCTGCAATGGGGGCTCGATAAACAATTGCGCTTACCTTCGCAAGCGCAATCGGTGGAAGATTACTTAAGGAAAACATGAATATTTAGCAGCGATCATCACAATAATCAACAATTATTGGTAGTTGGCAAATATTTGCAATCAACTGCAATTAGATTACCAGCGAGGGGAACTAGCGAGCTATATGAAAGCGCAAGCTTTACTAAACAATAGAACTTAAGCCAAACTATCTGCCCAGATATTTTTCGCCCACCCCCAAGCATATATACCTTCAAGCACTGTTGGCTCAGGCGATAAACCCCCAGAACCAGGCACAGTTTTGAAAGTTTTTTCTGCAGCATTATATTGATGCACACTAGCAACGTGAACTACTTGAGTGGCATCAACAAAGCTATAGCAGGTATTGGTAAGCACTGGGGCAGAATTTACTTCTAGGTCACCAAGTTCGGCAACAATAGCTGCTGCAGCTACTTTTGCGTGGGAGTTGGCCATATGCCCTGATTTAGGCATGAGCGGTGCAATTTGAATCGAATCACCCAACACATGAATATCTTTTGCAGCAGTTGCAGCAAAATTGAGATAGTTCACTTGCACCCAACGACCATTTGAATTTGCAATACCGCTTTTCACTGCAATGTCACCTGCACGCATCAGCGGCAGAAGGTTTAAGACATCTGCCTTAACATCATCTTGCACTTCAAACTTAATGGTTTTAGTCTTGGCATCAACAGCAACGACATTATGTTTAGGATTATATTCAATCATGCCAGGGTATAAGGTGGCCCACGCTTTTCTAAAGAGACCCGCTTTTGAAACAATATCGGCATTCGCATCAAAAATTAACACTTTTGACTTTGGCTTATTCTTTTTAAAATAGCTAGCTACTTGGCAAGCGCGTTCGTATGGTCCGGGGGGACAGCGAAAGGGCGCTTCGGGAATACTAATGGCATAGACGCCACCATCGCGCATGGCTGCAAGTTGTTTATGAAGCGCGACGGTTTCGGGACCGGCTTTCCATGCTTGCAAGGTAACGCCAGCTTGATTTGCTTCAGTGAGACCTTTGATTTGATCCATCATGAGGTGTACACCTGGAGATAAAACTAATTTATCGTACTTAATGGTTGTACCCGACGCTAGTTTTACGGTTTTTTGTTTTTGATCTACCGACTCAACCATATCTTTAATTAACTTAACCCCATGTCGTTTAGCTAGGTTGTCATAGGGAGAGGTAATTTCTGCCATGGTACGCGAGCCTCCAATGACCAGATTCGACATTGGACAAGAAATGAAATCAGTATTGGGTTCAATTAAAGTAACTTGAGCAGTATTGTTTGAAAACATGCGAATATATTTTGCCGCAGTAGCACCGCCATAGCCACCACCTACCACCACTACTTGTGCTTTGCTAATATTAATGGGGGTAGTAGAGGCACAGCCAGCCAGCAAGCCTGCAGAAGCAAGACTTTGACCTAAAAAGTGACGACGATCCATATTGACTCCCTAATTATTTTTTACCCAGCACGCTGGCAATGGTGGTAAGTTGTTCGTCGGTATAGCCTTTGGCTAGCTGCGGCATGATGGTGCCTTGTTGGGCGCCACTTTTATAGGCCATGAGTTTGCGTAACATCTCTGCGCTGTCAAGTTGACCAATGCCTGGCATACCGCTGTTGGGTACAGTAACGGCATTAGTGCCATGACAATTAGCACAAGTAGCAGCAAGTGAGCGATTATTAATATTACTAGCAGAGGTTTGTGCAAAGCTAGGTGCACTTAGCAATACCGACCCAAGAAGACCTACGCAAATAGTACTAATTTTGATAAGCTGATGAACATGAAATAAAGGCATTTGCTCCCCCACCAATGTATTTTATAATTATTTGATATTACCTTGTTGTAATTTACTGTAAATTATTTCCCTTGCCACTTAGGGTTTTCACCTGCTAAAAAGGCCGTAACTCCAGCTTTAAAGTCGGCACTGCCATAGCACTCCCGAATTAAGTCATCACAATTAGGTAAATTACCATGGAAAAGGCGCATTAAACTAAGTTTAGTCACCTTTTGGGTAATGGGCGCTAGGCCAATAAGGCGATTGGCCAGCTCTAATGCCGCAGTACTTAATTCGGCTTGTGGATAGGTGCGCAAGATAAAACCTTGAGTTACTAATTCTGGTGCTGTAATTAATTCAGCTAAAAGCAGCATGCGCCTAACGATGCCAGTGCCTAGTTGTCCAGTTAGCCATGCTAAGTTGCCAATGGAAAGGCAGTTGCCTAGTGTTTTGGCGATTGGCACGCCAAACTTTGCTTCTGGTGTGGCGATGCGAAAGTCGCAGCTGCTGGCAATGGCTAGCCCACCGCCAATTGCAAAGCCTTCGATAACTGCAATGGTTGGAATGCTAAGCTCTTGTAAGGGGCGTAAATAGGCCGCAATTGCGGCTTCATAGCGAATTCCATCTTCACCATCTTTATAGCTAGTAAATTGGGCAATATCACTGCCAGAAACAAATGATTTCTCGCCAACGCCACGAAGAATAGCAACCCGAATTGCCGGTATATTTTGAATTTGTTCACAAATTGACTGCAAACTTTCGTACATCGCTTGCGTCATTGCATTACGAGCAGCGGGGTGTTCAAAATGAATTTGCGCAATACTACCTTCAACTGAAAACAATACGCGGGCAACATTATTTTTATTGTCGCTCATTACTGCACTCATTAAGGACCTTTGATGCCGAGTGTTTTTACTAATTGCCGATATTTAGTAATTTCTGCAATTAAAAAGGCATTAAAAGCCGCGGGTGTTTTAGGCCCTTCAGTTTGCAAGCCTTGTGCTTCAAGGGTCTTGCTGATATTGGGATCAGCCATGGCAGCTTTAACCGCTTGATCGATTTTGGCTACGGTTGTAGGCTCCATATTTTTGGGCCCCATTACCGAGTACCAATTAGTAACATCAAAACCTGTAATGCCCACTTCAGTAAAGGTAGGAACGTTAGCTAGCAGAGGTAAACGCTTCGGGGTTGAAATTGCAAGCGCCTTTAACTTACCCGATTTAATTTGTTCTAACACAGGTGGCAGGGTATCGAAGTTCATGGTGATTTGATTGCCCAATAAATCAATAATGGCTTGCCCACTGCCTTTGTATGGCACGTGGTTAAGTGAGATGCCTGCAATTTTGGCAAAAAGTGCGCCAGCTAAATGTTGGGTGCTGCCAATTCCCGATGAACCGTAAGTTAATTCGCCTGGTTTAGTTTTAGCAAGGGCAATTAATTCGGCAACTGAATTAACGGGTAATGAGGCATTTACAACGAGTACGTTAGGTACATATCCTAGATAGGTAATGGGGGTGAAATCTTTTTCAGGGTTATAGGGCACATTGTCTAAAACAAAAGGCGAAATTGCATTGGAATTGGAATGACCCATTAAGAGGGTGTAGCCATCAGGCGCAGCTTTTGCAATCATGTCGGCAGCAATAGTGCCAGCAGCGCCAGCTTTATTTTCAACGATGACCGATTGACCGAGCGCTTCACTCATTTTTGGTGCTAAGGCTCGGGCCACGATATCAGTGCCACCTCCTGGTGCAAAACCAACAAGTAAACGAATCGACTTATTAGGATAACTTTGCGCCGCAGCGGGTAGTGCGCTAAAGGCAAGTAGGCTGAAGGCTAGAAGAGCAGCTCGGTAGAAATTACGGATTACTAGCTTGGCGGTAGAGGTGCTAGTGTTTTGGGCGCTCATGGTTTGAATATAGGTAGTCATCCAATTTCTCCTAAATGATTTATATTAAGCAGCTTATTCTATTCCTAAGTAAAGTTTTGCATGATTGCTGTAAATACTCCAAAACCGCTGCCCTTAGCGGGAGTTCGTGTCTTAGACGTTAGTCAAGTAATGGCTGGGCCTTATAGCTGTATGTTATTGGCCGATTTGGGGGCCGATGTGATCAAAATTGAACCGCCTGGTACTGGCGATCAAACGCGGGGAGCGATGGGCTTCAAAATGAAGGGCTCCGATAGCATGGGTTTTTTGAACATGAATCGTAATAAACGCAGCGTTGCTCTCAATTTAAAAAGTAAGGCAGGACGAGATATATTTTTGCGCTTAGTAAAGACCGCCGATATTTTGGTTGAAAACTATCGCCCTGGAGTAATGAAAAAATTAGGAATTGATTATGCCGTTTTGCAGAAAATCAATCCTGCCTTAATTTATGCCAGTATTTCCGGTTTTGGCCAAACGGGTCCTTGGGCAGATCGCCCCGGTTTTGATTTAATGGCTCAAGCCATGTCGGGCGTGATGAGTGTCACTGGCTATCCTGATGGCCCACCGGTGAAAGCAGGCGTACCGGTGGCCGATATTGGCTGTGCTTTGTTTGCAACGTATGCAATTTTGGCGGCCTATATTGGGCGCACTAAAAGTGGTGAGGGGCAATTTATTGATGCTTCATTGTTTGATGCCGCCTTGGCTTTTTCGATTTGGGATACGGCACAATACTGGGGAACTGGCGTAGAGCCTTATAAGCTTGGCACTGCTAATCATATGAGCGCTCCCTATCAGGCGATGAAATCAGCTGATGGTTATTTTGTGATGGGCGCAACTAATCAAAAATTATGGGGCTTGCTGTGCGATAAAATTAATCGTGCCGATTTGCTGCATGATGCACGTTTTATAACAAATCCTTTGCGCTTAGCAAATCGGCTAGAGCTAGTGACAGAGTTAGAGAAAACCTTTATTACGCGCTCGAGTACCGAATGGGTTGAAATGTTGTTAGCCGAAGGGATTCCAGCTGGACCAATTAATACCTATCCCGAGGCCTTTAATAGCGCCCATGGGGTTCACCGCCAAATGCGCATCGAGCTTGATCATCCGATTGAGGGTAAGGTTCCAAACATTGGATTTCCAGTGAAGTTATCTGGGACGCCACAACAAGTAAGAATGCATCCCCCCTTACTAGGCGAACATACCACAACTATTTTGGCTGAGTTAGGCGTTAACGATGATGAACTGGCTAATTTAACTGCAGCTGGCGCGTTTAAACCTTAATTTGAAGATTAAATACTGTAATTAATACTGAAACTTGAATTATTTTATTAAGGCAAACTAAATTAAGCTGATTTCAAGAATAGTTCTTGTAAGTCATTAAGGTAGCGCAAACCTAATGCCGTAGGCTTCAAAGTAGTTGGATGGTTATCGAGTAAGCCCTTGGCGGTAGCTTGCTCAATTTGCTTGCTAATCGTTTGCAGTAATAAGCCAGTACGTTCAGCAAAACTAGTGGTGGCAACACCATCGCTCAAACGCAGTGCGTTTAGCATAAATTCAAAGGGTAGGTCGTTGGCTGTGAGCTCACGGGTTTCTATTAATGCATGTCCTTGTGTTTCAATCGCTTGCATATAGGTTTCTGGATGGCGCTCGCGCACTTGACGAGTGATGCTATTAGGTAAAGAAATTTTGCCGTGCGCGCCCGCACCAATGCCAATGTAGTCACCAAATTGCCAATAATTTAAATTGTGTTTGCAGGCCTGCTGTGGTTTGCTGTAGGCCGAGACTTCATAACGTGTATAACCCGCATCAGCTAGCTGGACTAAATTATTTTCAAAAATGAGGTCACTCTCGTCTTCATTGGGCAAGGCTGGAGGATGGCTAGCAAATAGGGTATTGGGCTCTAGGGTGAGGTGGTAGAGCGAGAGATGGGGTGGCTTAAAGCTTAGTGCAGTGCGCAGATCTGCACTAGCCTCGGCTAAGGTTTGCTGCGGTAAGGCATACATTAAATCGAGGTTAACCGATTGAAAATGACGCAGTGCAATCTCAATCGCATGTTTGGCTGCAGTGCCATTGTGTATGCGGCCCAAAGCCTTTAGGTGGGCATCATTAAAACTTTGAATACCGAGGGATACTCGGTTAATACCGCCACTAGCAAAGGCAGCAAACTTATCTGCTTCAACTGAGCCTGGGTTTGCTTCGAGGGTAATTTCAGCAGCGGGATCAAGTGGCACTAAGGCGCGAATACGTGAGAGTAGCCACTCTATGCCAGTTGGTGAAATTAAGCTTGGCGTACCTCCACCAATAAAAATGGTTTGTACTTTGCGTCCCCAGATTCGCGGTAACTCTGTTTGCAAATCTTGCACTAATGCGCGCAAGTAACGTGCTTCATCAAAACCAGAATTTTTAATTTGATGTGAATTGAAATCACAATAGGGACATTTTTTTTCACACCACGGAAAATGAATATAAAGCGAGAGTGGTGGCAGTGCAGTTAGTTTGATGGACATGCCAAGATTGCTAGTAATTGCTGTAATGCTTGACCGCGATGACTTAGGCGATTTTTTTCTGCTGGCAACAATTCAGCCGCAGTTTTACCTAAGGTTGGCAAATAAAAATAGGGGTCATAACCAAAGCCATTGACGCCGCGCGGCTGATCAATAATTTCGCCATCCCAACGACACTCTACGATCACGGGAGCGGGGTCATCAGCAGAGCGGACCAAGACTAGGGCGCAAACATAATGGGCGGCTCGATTGGTTTGGTTTTTTAATGCGGCAATGAGCTTGGTATTATTTAGTTCATCATTGGCGGGTTGCAGCGCACTCGCCGCATAACGTGCGGAGTGAACCCCTGGCTGATTATTTAGAGCACTTACACAAACACCCGAGTCGTCTGCTAAGGTAGGCAAGCCACTTAACTTGCTCGCATGACGTGCTTTAGCAAGGGCATTTTCGGTGAAAGTAAAAAATGGTTCGGCAGCTGCAGGTATACCGAAGTCGGCTTGTGATTGCACGGTTATCTGCAGCGGTGCTAATAGCTGACGAAATTCGCGTACTTTACCTACATTATTTGAGGCGATTAGTAGTTGGGAGAGCTGCATAAAAAATAGTGGCTGATGAAATTCATAAACGCTGCAATGACTATGCAGTGGCATGGTAGTGAAACGGCCTTCAATGTGGAGCAGGGGCTTTATTAAGGGCAAGTTTTTGTTGTTCGGTTAGCAGCTGAATACCGTATTGCGCTAAATCGAGCAAGGCACTTAATTCTTGCCGAGAAAAGGCGGGACCCTCTGCTGTGCCTTGCACTTCGATAATGCCTCCTTTGCCAGTCATCACCACATTCATATCGGTATCGCATGAAGAGTCTTCGGCATAATCAAGATCAAGTACAGGCATGCTTTTATAAATGCCGACTGAAATAGCAGCAATGCTGTCAAGAATGGGGTCCTGCTGAGGATCTGCACTAATTTTGCCACTTTGAATTAATTGGTTAACGGCATCACGTGCAGCAACATAGGCGCCAGTAATAGCGGCGGTACGCGTGCCACCATCGGCTTGTAAAACATCACAATCTAAATGAATCGTGCGCTCGCCTAGCAGTTTTAAATTAAAAACACTGCGTAAAGCTCGCCCAATGAGGCGCTGAATTTCTTGGGTACGACCGCTTTGTTTACCACGCGCTGCCTCGCGATCACCGCGGGTGTGGGTAGCACGGGGCAGCATGCCATATTCAGCTGTAACCCAACCTTCGCCTGAGCCTTTTTTATGCGGAGGTACCCGCTCTAAAATACTGGCAGTACAAAGTACCTTGGTATCGCCAAACTCAACGAGTACCGAGCCTTCAGCATGTTTGGTAAAGCCACGAGTAATCGTCACCTGACGTAGTTCATTCGCCTGCCGGTGGCTTGGACGCTGGCTAGCTTGACTTGCTGGAGTGGTGCTGAGACTCATGACTTTAATTCCTTATTGGGAGAATGCGATTTAGTAATTACAATGCCTACATGATATCGAGCATGACTGGTTATGGTAGCGCTTCTCGGCAAGTATCCCTGGGCGGAGGGATGGTAGCCGATTTGCAGTTGGAAGTGCGGGCGGTGAATAGCCGTTTTTTAGACCTGAGCTTTCGGTTACCCGATGAGTGTCGGGCTGCTGAGCCTGCTTTACGAGAGCTTGCAGTTCAGCAATTGGCCCGCGGTAAAGTTGAGTTCAGGGCAGTATGGCGGATTAATTCAACAGGCAAATTACCTGCTGCAACAGCGGAAGCCGGCCAAAGCCTAAGTCAAGACCGCTTAAACGCCTTACAAGTACTTGCTGCTCATGTGCAAACTACCTTTACTAACGCAGAACCCATGAGCGTAGCTGAGGTTTTACGTTGGCCAGGGATTGTCAGTGAACCTAAAGGCGACGAAGAGGCATGGGTGGTAGCAACCATAGCTGCAGGAACTGAGGCCTTAGAGGCTTTCGTGGAAACACGGGCTGCTGAAGGGCGGGCATTGGTAGCTGTGTTGCAACAAATTTCGACTAAGATGCGCCTGATTGTCGAGCAAATTGAACCGCGTATTCCTGAGTTTGTGCAGCAATATCAACAGAAGCTAACCGCACGCTTAACAGAGGCATTATCCAGTCAACCTAACACTAATCAGGCCGATCAGGTGGTCGCAGTCGAGGTCTTAGAGCGGATTCGTCAAGAAGTTGTGTTGTATGCCGTACGGATTGATGTGGCGGAAGAGTTTGCCCGCTTAAAAACCCATTTTCAAGCTGTCGAGTTGGCTTTAAAGGGTAAGGGACCAGTAGGCAAGCGACTTGACTTTTTAATGCAAGAATTAAATCGTGAGGCAAATACCTTAAGCTCTAAGTCGGTGGCTGTTGATTGCACTGCAGCTGCCTTAGAATTAAAACTGCTGATTGAGCAAATGCGTGAACAAGTTCAAAATTTAGAATAATCATGGATTCTCATACTTATCAAGGTAGCATGCTAATGATCGTGGCGCCCTCGGGCACTGGTAAGTCATCGTTAGTTCATGCCTTATTGCAAAACGATGTTAGCTTAAAACTATCTTTATCGAGTACCACGCGCTCACCCCGAGCTGGCGAAGTTGATGGCCAAGACTATCACTTTGTAACCGAGGCAGAATTTACGCAACAACGTACCCGTAATGATTTTTTAGAATGGGCGGAAGTACATGGTCATTTTTATGGCACTTCGCGTTCTTGGCTGGAAGCGCAAATGCAGGCGGGTAGCGATGTGATTTTAGAAATCGATTGGCAGGGGGCGCAGCAGATTCGTCAATTAATCCCGTGGGCACAATGGGTTTTTATTTTTCCGCCCTCATTTGAGGCACTTGAAGAACGTTTGCGCAAACGGGGTAAAGATGATGCGCAAACCATTGAGCGCCGTTTAGCTGCCGCGCATATCGAGCTGCAACACGCAGCTGAAGCCGATTACCTTGTGATTAACGATTCTTTTGAGCAGGCCTTAGCTGATTTAACTAGTATTTTGCTTGCCACCCGTCTGCGCACGCCTGCAGTAATGGCGCGCAACCCAGCACTTTTAAGGCGCCTTGGGGTGTAATCAGGTATCCTATAGGTATTAATCCTAAATAAGCGAGTACAGCATGGCCCGAATTACCGTAGAAGATTGTATGAAAACCATTCCCAATCGTTTTGAATTGGTTTTGGCAGCCACTTATCGTGCGCGCCAATTAGTTCAAGGTCACTCGCCGCGGGTTGAGTCTAAAGATAAAGCCACCGTAGTTGCATTACGTGAAGTTGCCGCTGGCGTGACCGACCGGGATATGTTGACCAAAGTACCGCTTTAATTTGAAAGACCCGCTGTGGCGCCTGCGCTAACCACAACGGGAGATCAGGGTAAACGCTCGTCTAGCGATATTACTGAGGGGCTCTTAACCGAGCCACCTAAAGAAGCATCTTCCAAGAAATCAATTATTGCTTCGCTGCTAACGCAGTCGAGCCGTTATCTATTTGGCCCGACCTCGCAACCGCAGTTGCCACCCAAGCAACAAGTAGTTTCAATTACTGGCCTTACCGATAAGCTTAGTTATCTGAAGGCCAATGAACGTGACTTAATTAAAAAAGCATTTCATTTTGCCGATGCTGCGCATTTGGGACAATATCGCCAAAGCGGTGAGCCTTATATTACCCATCCCGTAGCAGTTGCCGAATTGTGCGCTCTCTGGCGCCTTGATGTCTTATCAATTATGGCGGCCTTATTGCATGATGTGATTGAGGACACTGGTAGAACGCAGGCTGATTTAATAGCAACCTTTGGTTCTAAGGTGGCTGAATTAGTTGAAGGTCTTACGAAGTTAGATAAATTAGAGTTTCAAAGCCATGCTGAAGCCCAAGCTGAGAGTTTTCGCAAAATGTTTATGGCAATGGCTCGTGATGTGCGTGTAATTTTAGTGAAGCTAGCTGATCGCACTCACAATATGCGCACCTTAGATGCGATGCCTTCAGAAAAACGCCACCGCGCCGCTTTAGAAACCATGGAAATTTATGCGCCTATTGCACATCGCCTTGGTCTCAATCTCATTTATCGTGACTTGCAAGACTTAGGTTTTCAGTATTCAATGCCGCTACGTTTTCGGGTCATCGAAAAGGCAGTAAAGAAAGCGCGCGGCAATCGCAAAGAAATGGTTGAGAAGATTTTAGATGCCACGCGCAGAACTTTTGCCAAGGCCAAGCTTGAGGTTGATTTGCATGGACGTGAAAAAACCCTCTTTAGTATTTACCACAAAATGAAATCGAAGCGCTTGAATTTTTCCCAAGTGCTTGATGTGTATGCATTTCGGGTCACCGTAAAATCAGTCGATGATTGTTATCGCGCTTTAGGTGTTTTACATACTTTATATAAGCCCATGCCCGGTAAGTTTAAGGACTACATTGCAATTCCTAAGCTCAATGGTTATCAATCGATTCATACTACTTTAGTGGGGCCTTCAGGGGTACCGGTTGAGTTTCAAATTCGCACGATTGATATGCATGCTATTGCTGAAGCAGGGGTTGCAGCACATTGGGCTTATAAAGATGGCTCTCCCGAGTTAAGTGAAGTGCAAAATCGCGCGCACCAATGGTTACAATCATTAATCGATATTCAAGATAGCAGCGGTGATTCACAAGAATTTTTAGAACACGTCAAAATTGACTTGTTTCCAGATGCGGTATATGTTTTCACACCGAAGGGACAAATTCGGGCATTACCTCGAGGCGCAACAGCACTTGATTTTGCTTATTCAATTCATAGTGAATTGGGAAATACTTGTGTGGCAGTAAAAATTAATAGTATGCAATTACCATTGCGCAGTGAATTACGTAATGGCGATATTGTTGAAGTTATTACTTCGCCACGGTCTCAGCCTAACCCAGGCTGGTTAAGTTTTGTGCGGACTGGTAAGGCCCGAGCAGCTTTACGTCATGCCCTTAAGACCAAGCATTACGCTGAGTCTTTGCAATTAGGAGAGCGTTTATTAGCCAATGCACTGCGTCAACAAGAGGTTGATGTGGGCTTGCTAAGTGAAGCTATTTGGGTGCGCTTGCTCCACTGGACGGGCGATAAAAATCGTGCAGAAGTATGTGTAAATATTGCTTTGGGTCGGCGCTCTCCTCAAGAATTAGCAATGCGTTTGAAAATTTTGCTGACTGAAGATGGTGGAGGCGAGCAAATGGTTTTGGGCGCTAGTAATTTTCTGATGCCTCAATCTGAAATTCGTCATCATGCTATTTTGGTTGATGGCCGTGAGGGCATGTCTACTAGCTTTCAATCATGTTGCCATCCTATTCCCGGGGATAACATTATTGGTTATTTAGGTAAAGGCGAAGGTTTACAAATTCATATTAGTGATTGTCAGCATGCTTTGCGGATGCTATCGAAAGATCATGATAAATGGGTAGAGGTCGAGTGGAGTAAAGATGTGCATCGCGAATTTGCAGTTGATTTGGTGTTAGACACCCGACAAGGTAAGGGTGTTTTGGCGCGGGTTGCAAGCAGTATTACGGCCGCCGATGCAAATATTATGAATGTATCGATGGAAGATCTCTACAAAGAAGATGCCGTTACCATGCGCTTTACTATTCAAGTTGCCGATCGACTGCACTTATCGCGGGTAATGCGTAGTTTGCATAGCAATGCCGATGTCATGCGGGTAGTCAGAAGTCGCCACGCTTAGGGGGCAAGCAATATCTTAAGCGCGGCTAATATTTCACAGCAATGATTTCAATCGCTCTTGGGCCAGTTGGCGTTTGAATTAGCACCTCGTCACCAATTCTTGCCTTAATTAGGGCTTTAGCAATGGGCGAGATCCAACTCACATGACCAAGATCTAAATTTACCTCATCAACGCCCACAATTTTAATTGTCGTTTCTTGGCTAAGCTGAGCCGCATCATCTGCTGCACCGGCAACTTCCAAATAGGTGATGGTGGCACCAAAGAAAACCTGAGCGTCATCGGTTTCTCCTAATTTTCTAGCGGAATTATCGACTACTAGGGCAAATTCAAGGCGTTGATTGAGGAAGCGAATGCGCCGATCTATTTCGCGTAAGCGCTTTTTGCCATAAATATAATCGCCATTTTCTGATCGATCCCCATTAGATGCGGCCCAATGGACAATTTGCACAATTTCAGGGCGCGCTTGATTTAATAGGTGTAGGAGCTCAGTTTTGAGGCGCTTATGACCGTCTGGGGTAATGTAGTTCTTTTCTTCCATGGCATAATTGTGCCTGTTGCGGCTGTAGCTCAGTTGGATAGAGTACTTGGCTACGAACCAAGGGGTCGTGGGTTCAATTCCTGCCAGCCGCACCATTCTGATTTATGGCACTTAGGGGTAGGGTGGCTTAATCCCTTATAGTTGCGTTATGAGCGAGATTGCCATGAATGCCGGCCAGACACCGCAAACGCCCCCAGCGGTTTTAACCATTGTCGACCCGTCTCGAGCAACTTTGGTCTTACGTGGCACCCTAAATATTTATGCTTTAGGGGCGGTTTGGTCACCAATTCGTGCTGCACAAAATGCCTGGCTTGCTAACAGTGCTAGTACTCACAAAATCTTGGAAGTTGATGCTGCTCAAATTGAATCACTCGATGGAGCGGGCATCGGTTTTTTAATTGACGTACAAGAGGCTCAATTAGTTGCCAAGGCTGGGTTTGTTATGCCTAATTTAGCCGCCCGCTATCAACCCTTATTAAAACAGTTTGAGCCAATTACAAGCTTATTTCCACAGCCGCAAGTTGTACATGTTCAAAGCTTCATTGTGACTACTGGCAAAGCTGCTTATTCGCTTTGGCAAGATACGGTTCAATTAATTACTTTTGCTGGACATGTCTTGGCAGATTTAGTTTGGTCTTTGCGTCACCCCCGCCAAGTGCGCTGGGGCGACTTTATTAATGCCGCGGTGCAAGCTGGCCTAGCAGCGTTGCCGATTGTTGGCTTAGTCGCCTTTTTGATTGGCGTTATTTTGTCATTTCAATCGGCTATTGGCATGCAAAAGTTTGGCGCAGTGACTTTTGTTGGCCCCTTAGTAGCCTTAGGCGTTTTTCGTGAGTTAGGCCCCTTAATTACTGCAATTTTATTGGCGGGCCGTTCTTCAGCAGCATTTGCTGCGGAAATTGGCACTATGACCGTGAATAGCGAGGTCGATGCTTTGGTTTCTGGAGGGCTAAGCCCGGTACGTTTTTTAGTCATACCCCGTGTACTGGCAGGCATTTTGGTGGCTCCTATTCTGACCCTCTATGCTGATATTGTGGCGATCTTTGCCTCGGCCGTAACTATGACGGCATACGGTGTACCCTTTATCAATTTTTACAACGGTACATTGACTATGGTTGCTACTGAAGATATTTTATCGGGCCTACTGAAGTCGCTTTTATTTGGCACCGTAGTTTCTAGTGTCGGTTGTTTACGGGGCATGCAAACTGGCAACGGTGCAGCAGCGGTAGGTATTTCTGCCACATCGGCAGTAGTTAGCAGTATTGTTTTAATAGTGTTAGTTGATGGTGTTTTTGCCTATATTTCTTATCGGACGGGATTCTAATGCTAGCCCTCGATGCGAAAAATCTAACGATTGGCTATGGCACAAGAGTCCTCTTGCAAAATCTTAACTTCAGCGTCAATTTCGGTGAAATTTTTATTATCTTGGGTGGCTCAGGGTGCGGCAAGTCTAGCCTACTCAAAAATCTATTTGGTTTATATCGCCCTATGGGTGGCGATGTCTTAATTGAAGGGCAAGATATTACGCATGCCTATGGTGCTGAATTGCAGCACATCATGACAAGTTTTGGCGTCATGTATCAGGAGGGGGCTTTATTTGGTTCGATGAATTTACTCAACAACGTTAAATTATTCATGGAGGAGTACACCAGCCTAGAAGATGCGCAAATGGATTTATTGGCCCGTTGTAAGCTCGATTTAGTCGGTCTACTGCCTTTTGAGACCTATATGCCAAGCGAAATTAGCGGTGGCATGCAAAAAAGAGCAGCAATTGCGCGTGCAATGGCACTTGATCCTAAAATACTCTTTTTAGATGAGCCGTCGGCTGGCTTAGATCCTATTACTTCAGCTGACTTAGACCGAACCATTCTTGATTTATCAAGAAATTTAGGCATTACCTTTGTGATTGTGTCGCATGAACTCGCTAGTATTTATTCTATTGCCGATCGGGTCATCATGTTAGATGGTGTAACAAAAAGTATTATTGCCGAAGGCGATCCAAAGCTATTGCGAGATCAAAGTACTGATCCTCGTGTACATCAATTCTTTAATCGCATCATGAGTAAGGAAGCCGTATGAGTAACTCTAATCCAAATTATTTTCGTTTAGGCCTATTTGTGTTTGGCGGACTGACCGCCTTAGTAGCTGTCATTTTAATTTTTGGATCGGGGCAGTTCTTTAAAAAATCCTTCGTGGTAGAAACCTATGTCGAAAAATCAGTAACAGGGTTAGATGTGGGCGCCGATGTGCGTTTTCGGGGAGTAAAACTGGGGCAAGTAACAGCAATTTTATTATCTGGTAAGGTCTATGAAAATGATATCAAGTTAGATGATCGCAAGGAATATGTCATTGTAAGAATGCGTATTTTAGGAGATCCAAATGAATTACTAAATAACGTTAAGAGCCTAGTGGCGATTGATTTACGCGCACGGATTAAAAGTATGGGCATTACTGGGGTGAACTATGTTGAGTTTGATTATTATCCTGACTATAAAAATTATCCAACACTGCCCTATACCTGGACACCAGAATATGCTGTTATTCCATCCTTGCCAAGTCAAACGGAGCAATTACTAGAGGGCTTGCAAGGTTTAATGCTCAAGCTTGATCAAACCGACTTTGGATCAACCCAACGCAAGTTTGATACTTTGCTAACTAATTTAAATGCCATATTGACAGGCGATGGTAATGCTAACGCTGGCATTGTGAAATCAGTTCAAGATTTAAATACCTTACTTAGTAAAGTTAATCAAGTTACCAACAGCGAAGAGCTACAAGTATTGATGCGTGAAATTATTGCTTCGGCAATAACCTTGCGACAAATGCTTGGTTCGGTGCAGGGTGATACAGCTTTATCTATCGAAAATATTAAGCAAGCTAGCGCGCAAATAAATGATTTAACTCGTATTATTAGCCAAAGTCCGAGCACCTTAATATGGGCAGAACCTCCAGCAAAAATTATTTTGCCAACAAATGGTATGCAAGGCACAAGCGCAGGAGGGGCTCAGAAATGATATTTAAACAATTACACCAATTGCTTTGGCAACTTTGCCAACCGTTGCGAAGTACTTTTCTAACACTTTTTACTTGCGCAACTGTAATTTTGCTCAATGCTTGTGTGCCAACTCGCCCTGCAGAGCAAACTACCGATTGGCTCGTATTGGTTAAACGAAGTGGCGAGCCTCGAAAACCTATTTCGCAAGTTTGGTTGAAGGTTGGAACAATTAGTGTTACTGCACCCTTTGATGGTAAGTCTCTGGTGTATCGCTTGAGCGAGTCACGTTACGAGAAGGATTTTTATAATACTTATATTGCTTTGCCAAACGAAATGTTTGCTAATGCTACGCGTACATGGTTAAACGATGCGGGCGTATTTCGTTTAACGGTTGATCAAAGTAACGGATTTTTCCCTTATTACACCTTACAAGCTCACGTCGAAGAGTTTTATGGTGATTACCGGACTAAGCCTGAGGCAGTAGTAACAATACAATATTATTTAAGCGCTGCAAGCGCTTCAAAAGCCGCCAATCCAGTGATATTTTCACCGCGTTATAGTCAGCGTATCGCTTTGACCGATAATAGCCGGGCAGCCCTCATTCTGGGCTATCAACAGGCGCTCACTACAATATTGCAACAATTAGAAGCTGATTTTTATCAAAAAAATCTACAGTTACCTACCCCTTTAGGAAAGTAAAAATGATAATTAGTACTCGACTGCTGGCAGTTGTCGACCCTCTTGGACGTCAGCTTGGTCAGCCGATCATTGTTGAGAAAAGTGCCGGTGGCGGGATGACAAATTGACTAAACAGATTTTTTAAAAAAATGTTGTATGGTAAGAAAACCGCCATTGAAAAATAGTGTATAGCTGGTAAATTGCATTAAAGAATTTAACAAAGCAGTATAAAAAAGGATAGAAAATGGACTTAGGAATTAAAGGTAAAGTTGCTTTAGTGTTAGCCTCAAGCCGTGGCTTAGGTCAGGCAATGGCTATTTCGTTAGCGCGCGAAGGCGTGAAAGTAGCGGTTACTGGGCGTAACCCCGAAGGTTTGAATACCACGGTCGAGATGGTTAAGGCGGTTGGCGGAATTGCGCTACCGATCCCTTGGGATCTATCTGAGTTAGGCGCAATTGATCCTAATGTCAGCTTGGTTGAGCAGCAGTTAGGGCCAATTGACATTCTTATTAACAATACCGGTGGCCCACCACCTACCTCTGCAGCTGGACAAGATCCCAAATTATGGGAAAAAAGTTTTCACGACATGATCTTGTCTATTATTAGCATTACCGATCGGGTGCTGCCTGGCATGCGTGAGCGTCATTGGGGCCGAATTATTACGAGTACTACTTCAGGAGCAATAGCACCAATTCGTAATTTAGCAATTTCAAATACCTTGCGCGCTGGCTTATCGGCTTGGTCGAAAACTTTAGCTAGTGAAGTTGCTAATGATGGCATTACTACCAATATCATCATGCCAGGGCGAGTTGCTACCGACCGTTTACGTCAATTAGATGAGGCACGCTCGAAGCGTGAAAATATATCTTATGAGGCAGTAGTTGAGGCGAGTTTAAAGTTGATTCCTGCTGGACGATATGGTGATCCGCGTGAATATGGTGATACTGCCGCCTTTTTAGCAAGTATGAATGCTGCTTATATTACTGGCTCAGTGATTCGTGTTGATGGTGGCCAAATACCTAGCATTTAAGCGCTTGATATTTGCTACCTTACCTTTCGATTTTTTTACCTAAGCCGTGTTTAGTCGCCTGCGGCGCGATCTGCGCACTACCGAACTGCTCTACTTATTAGTAGCGCTGATCATTTCGGTTACTGCTTTATCTAGCGTCGGTTTTTTAGCCGACCGTCTACAGCGGGCGTTTCAATTTGATGCGCGTCAATTATTGGCTGGCGATTTGTTGGTCGTATCGGATCGACCAATTGCTGAGGCATTTTTAGCGGAGGCTAAGCGGCTTGGTATTAAAAGCGCCACTACAGTTGTTTTTCCAAGTATGGCTAACTCGGCTAGTCAAGCGAAACTAGTTTCTTTAAAAGCGGTAAGTGAAGCCTATCCTTTAAGGGGTAATTTACAGTTGGTAGAAAGCCCTGCTAAATTAATTGGTGGACCAGCAGTGGGTAGTGTGTGGCTTGACCCCGCAGCAACAATTGCCTTAAACGTGCAAGTGGGAGATCGGCTGAAGTTGGGTGAGCGGCAATTTCTCATTAGCGGGGTGTTGGTTCGCGAATTAGATCGAGGTGCTGGTTTTATGAATTTTGCGCCTCGGGTCATGATGGCTTTAGCCGATTTAAATTCCACAGGGTTAATAGGATTGGGAAGTAGGGTAACGTATCGGGGCCTATTTGCTGGAAGTGATGCCGCTATTCAGGATTATGAAATTTGGTTGCGCCAACAAATTACTTTAAATGGGCTGCGCGGTATTCAAGTAGAAAATTTAGAAACTGCGCAGCCAACCATGCGCAAAACTTTAGAGCGAGCCGAGCACTTTCTTACCCTTATGGCTTTGTTAACTGCCTTAATTGCGGCAGTGGCGATTGCCTTGGCAGCGCGTCGTTATGTATTAAGGCAGGCCGATACTTGTGCGATCTTAAAATGCTTTGGGGCAACTCAGCGAGATTTAATATGGCGCCAATTGCACTTGTTATTTTATTTAGTTTGTGGGGCTTGCTTAATTGGCGCAGGTTTAGCTTGGCTAGTGCAAGAAGGTTTGGTATGGTTTTTAGGCAATTTGCTTATTGCAAGCTTACCTGCACCATCGATTTGGCCAGTAGTGTGGAGTATTTTATGGGCGGTGCTATTGTTGTTTGGTTTTGCGGCTTATCCCTTGCTGACTCTCACAGCAGTCTCGCCAATTCGCTTAATTCGTCGAGAATTGGGCGCCATACCAAGCGCAGCACGCTGGTCGATTTTGATAAGTATTACAACTTGTTTAGCAATGATTTTTTGGGCAGCGCGTGATTGGAAGTTAGCGGGGTGGGTGAGCTTAAGTTTTGGTGGTGCTATTTTGTTATTTATAGCGTTGATCTGGTTGATCTTACGTGGCCTAAAAAATTTGAGCAATAGCAAACAATTTACTGCTTCGAGTAATTTTGCTTTTGCCTGGCGCTTTGCTTTAGCCGCATTAACTCGGCGTAGTAGTTTTACAGTGATGCAAATTTGTTCTTTAGCTGTAGCTTTGATGGCAATGCTGTTAATTATAGTTTTACGACAAGATTTATTACCTGCTTGGCAGGGCTCGGTGCCAGCAAATTCTCCTAATCGCTTTGTGATTAACATTCAAAATGAGCAGCGCATCGCGGTTGCTGACGATTTAAAATTAGCTGGTATCAATAGCCCCACGCTTTATCCAATGGTGCGTGGTCGTTTGATTGATATCAATGCCAAGTCGGTAATGCCTAGTGATTTCAAAGATGAGAATGCCAAACGTTTAGTCGATCGTGAGTTTAATCTTTCTTATACCGATATCTTGCCAAGCGGAAATCGGGTTATTGCTGGTAAATGGTTTGAAGCAGATACTCCGCAAATTTCAATTGAAAGTGGGATTGCTAAAACCCTTGGCCTAAAATTAGGTGATGTTTTAAGTTTTGAAGTCGCTGGCCAAATTATTTCTGCCAAAATTACTTCATTACGAAAATTAGATTGGGGCTCAATGCGTGTCAATTTCTTTGTACTGATGCCGCCACAGGCCTTACAGAATTTACCCCAGTCTTGGATCACTTCTTTTTATCAACCGCCTGCGCAACCAACCCTTGATTTACAGTTAAGTCAAAAATATCCTAATTTAACCGTAGTTGATGTGGGTTTGTCGTTAAAGCAAATTCAAGATGTTATTGAGCGCTTAACTTCAGCCCTGAGCATTTTATTTTTATTTGCCATTGTGGCAGCTATTTTGGTGTTATTTGCCGCAATTGCCGCAACCCAAGAAGACCGCTTTCGTGATGCTGCTTTGTTAAAGGCTTTAGGTACATCACGTAGCGTGTTAGCGCAGATTGCTGCACTTGAGCTGGCCGTAATTGGAGGGTTAGCGGGTTTATTGGGCGGCATAGCGGCCTCGGCTGCTGCTTGGGCTTTAGGGCGGTATGTAATGGAAGTGGAGTTTTATGCCTTCTTTCAGCCCATCGCCTTGGGTATTTTAATGGGCTTAGTGGCTTGCGCTCTCGCTGGATACAGGTTCTATCGGAAAATTCAAGCAACTACTGCAGTCAATTGCTTAAGAGAGGCAATGTAAATAGCCGACCATGCTTAGTTGGTTTTGCGGGCTTGGCGGGGCAGTTGCACTAATTGCGTTTGTGCAAAACGATCTGCCCAACTTTGCCGATTGTAATGAGAACGACGATCAAAATAAATACTCAATGGTGAAAAGAATAGCGCCACGACAAATAACAGTTCGATAATTTGCCATTGTTGAAAATGGAAAATTCCTTGCAAGACTATGCACGGTAACAGCCATAATGAGCCAAAGATATAGCGTGAAATTGCCCGTTGTCGAGAAAGAATTTGACCAGTGTTAGCAAGTAATTGAATCTGCCAAGTTTGCATGGCTAGGGTTTGGCCAGTTCGTGTCCAGTACCAAACAAAATAAATGCCTAGTACAAAATATAAATAGAAGAAAGTGAGCCAACTAGGTAGGGTTAAACCAAAGAACATGCCGAGGGCTAAATTGGGCAATAAGAATGTTAATGCCAACACGCCTAGTAAAATGAGTTGCTCATATAAATTACAAGCGACCCGACGCCAAAAACCCGGTGCGGGCAATGGATTTGGCTCTGCAAGTTTCATAGCAGAGTTTATTTGCTAGCAGGATATGTTTGCAAGCTAGGGGAGGTAGCCGTACTTGGCTTTTTTTGACTATTTTCACGGGCTGCGAGTTTTTGTTTTTCTTCATCAGGCAGTTGTTGATAAGCTTGCCATGCTTCATTTTTCTTATCATTGGGAAATTTGAGGCTACTTAAATAATTTTCTCGAGCCAAGCGCCGATCTTTTTGCGATAACTTTGACCACTCTAACATTCTGGTTTGCAGGCGTTCTTGTTCGGCAATACCTATTTTGGGGTAGATATTAGCCAACTTGACCCATTTTTGGCGACTTTCAATGGTCATCGAACTCCAGTCACTTTCTAAAGGCGCCAGAATTTGTTGTTGGGCAGCATTAAGGTTGACCCAATTAGCAATGGATTTTTTATCAGCAGGCTTGGCGCTTACTTTGCCATGAGCATTTGGCGTTGCGGCTGGCGGCGTCGTTGGGTTAATGGGTGGGGGCGGTGGTGGTGCCGTGGTAGATGCTGCAGCCGATGCGGCAGTGTCTTGACTTGGTGTGACTTGCGCTTTTGCTTGCATGGCATGCTGAGTTAAAACCATGCCAATGCTAAAGACGAGGCAGAATTTAAAGACCATGCTAATGCAGTGCAAATTAAACATAACTTTGCGGATACTTAAGAGGGAGAAGGTGTTTTAGCGGCTGTAGCTGGCTCGAGAGTATCGGCATTAACATCTGCACCGCCATCGCGACTAGCCTTTAAAAAAGCTAAAAAGCCGCTATCAGTATAGGCGTTAGGTGGTACATCATCGGTGAGAATAGCTGCATCGAGCACAGCAAGATCTTGTAAGCGTGATTCTTGTTGCCAGTCGGTAATTGCCATCAGACTAAAAATAACTACCACGCAGGCGATAAGCCACATGAAGCTATTGAACCAGGGACCATGCTCGGCATTGCTGCTAAATTGGCTACGAGTTTTATTATTCGAGTAGCTGGCCGACTGACTAACAGCCAAAGGAGTAAACCAACGCTGCCAGCCCAGCAAACTACTTGATTTTTGTGCGCGAAGGGCTTGTAACCGAGCGGCAAACAGGCGATCGCTAATTTTGGGGGCAAGGTTTAGCGTGCCTTGATGTAACAGGGCAGCTGCAGCCAACGCAAATTGCGTTTCTGTGGGCGTAGCAGTTAAACCTAAAGGTTCTTGGTTTGACTGTAAAGAATGGGTGGGGCTAATAGAGTTGGTGGGGCGGTTCACAGCGAAATTCCTTTGGCTTTTAATGCCTTTGCTAATGCTTGGGTGGCACGGGAGCAGTGAGTTTTTACGCTACCCTCGCTGCATCCCATTGCAAGGGCGGTATCGGTAATGCTGAACTCCTCCCAATAACGCATTAGGAAGGCTTCTTGTTGACGACTTGGTAATTTTGATATTTCCGCTTCAAGGATGGCGATTAGCTGAGTTTGCTCTAAATGCTGTGCACCATCCTGATGAAAACTGCTGTCATCTGGTGCCATTAAGTGCTCTAAAGGATCGTAATCGTCATTTTCAGGATGTTTTTTCCCTAAGGTCGAAAACAAGGTAACCCAAGTATTTCGTACCTTTTGACGTCGAAACCAATCATGAATGCGGTTTTGCAAAATACGGGTAAAGATTAGTGGAAGCTCTGCAGCAGGCCTGTCGCCGTATTTTTCAGCTAACTTAATCATCGCATCTTGGACAATATCGAGAGCCGCATCATCGTCGCGTACGGCATATACCGCCTGCTTAAAAGCACGTTTTTCGGTGGCACTAAGGAAGTGCGATAACTCTTGGGGAGTGGCCATTATGGCTAGATATAAAAGGGCAAATTTACGGTTAAATAAGGGTTTTCACCACCATTCTAGGGTATTGCTTTACAATCTAAGGCTCAATACGTAAAAACCATTCAAGAAGTGGCTTTTATTTTTGCTTTAATTTTAAGCAGCAGCGCCGCCCAAACCAAGTCCAAAAGTCTAGGAAAGGGCTGACTAAACAATTTTTTGCCGAAAATTGCAAAGGAAA